>Ga0209430_1002042_pt1 | contig 13683 bp, 17 predicted proteins | sample BarGraIncub1133A_FD_184504 | JGI IMG/M metagenome (GOLD analysis project Ga0209430, IMG submission 184504) | Arctic peat soil microbial communities from Barrow, Alaska - Barrow Graham LP Incubations 11-33A (SPAdes) (version 2) | ecosystem: Environmental > Terrestrial > Soil > Wetlands > Peat... | reverse complement strand
TAATTTGAGTTGTAGTACCACGATGTATTTCATTGAGAATAGTGGTTATTGGACGTTCAAGTTCCTTAGCTATTTTATATGGCGAAAAGCCATCTTTAAGACGAATTTCAATCATAACGCGTTCTTCCAAGTTCAAGTGTTTATTTCTACGTGATTTTGTGTTACTATTTGGGTATTCCATAGTGATTATCCTCCTGTGTGTTTTATTTTTGACGATTAAAGCATAACACAGAATTAATCCACTATGGATTTTTTTATTGGTTCAACTTCATTTTACAACAAGTCTTGAATATAAAAATACAAAAATAAAATTAATAGGAGGAATATAAAAATGGCAATACAAGATAGTAAATTAATTCAAAATGCACAAACAAAGGTAAGTACAGGTGATTACATAAATGTTACAAACTCAGATGATTTAGTTATATCAGTCTATGGAACTTCAACGAGTTTCACGCTTTTATTTCAAGGATCATTAGATAATATTAATTATTTTGGTATAAGTGGAACAAAACTATCAGACCCAATGGCATTTTCTGCTTCAACAAGTTCATTGTCTGAAGCTTGGGAGTTTGACGTATCGGCATTAGCATCATTTAGAACTTCTTTAACTGTTATTGGAAATGGAAACGTTACTGTTGTAGCAAATATCCCAAAATAAAATGATACAAAAATAAAATAAGAAAGGATTGATAATAATGGCAGATATAAAAAAAGAAATAGGACAAGAAGAAGGACAAGAAGTAGAAATTAAAGTAGAGGTCATTAAACCTGAAGAGGTTAAAACTGAACCGGTTAAAGAGGTTAAGAAAAAAGAAGTTAAAACAGAGGAAAAGAAAGTTGAGGAAGTTAAGAAAGAGGAAGTTAAGGAAGAAGTTAAAACAGAGACTTCTGAATATGCTGATATGAAAGAAAGATTGAGAGTATTAGAAGAATCTAATAAAGTACAGGCAGATTTACTTAGTGCAGAAAGGATTAAAAATACTATCATGGAAAAAGTTCAAGATAAGGAATTACAAAAAACAATAATGGAAACTGGACTTGTTAAAAATGTTGAGGATATAGACAGGGTTATGAAAATTGTTGAATTATCTAAAACGTTGAATAAAGGCACTAATCATTCCGATGGATTTATTCCACAGGATGAAGTACAGGCTGATGCTTATTCTCAAGCACAAAAAAAGGGTGATATATTAGGTATGATAAAACAAAAAATGAGTAAAAAATAATTATACATAAGTAGACTATTAGTAAAAATGCTAGTGGTCTTTTTTATATTTAGATGACTTTTCTATATTTAGTCTTTAAAGAAATTGATATAAATGTTTTATTGACGGAGCTACAAAAAAGTAGCCATCAAAAAGGAGGAATTTTTAATGTATACATCAGGCAATTTCGCTCAATTTCAATCATTAGATTTGAGCGAGGAAATAGCTTTAATAAATCCACAGAGGACACCATTCTTATCTTATCTTTTACAAAATGGTAAAGCAGTAAAAGCAGTAAAAGCAGAAAGCCCTATTGTAAATTGGTATGAAGAAACGCTCAATAGTTCAGCAATTTCAACAGGTAAAGAGGGACAAGATGCACCAGCAGATGTTCAGGACACTACTGCATTAATGACTAACTATACTGAATTGTTGCTTGGTACAGCAAAGGTTTCTTGTACTGCTCAATCTAGTTCTATAGTTGGAGTTAATGACCTCATGGCCAGAGAAACGACTAAAAAACTTACTCAGCTAAAATATGCCTTAGAGGATAGAATAATGACTGGTACTAAAGCAGTTTCCGTAGGTGCTGTAGGTCAAAAAATGAGTGGACTATTAAACTTAATTAACTCTAATAATGTTGTAACAGGTGTATTAACTGTAGATGGTTTTAATTCTATGCTTAAAAAATTATATGACGCAGGGGTTAATGATAACATGATTTGCTTTATTAGTGACATTGATAAACAAGCCGTTAACAGATTTGCTTCAGTTGAATATCTTGCCAAGGAAAACTTTTTAGGATTTACTTGTGATCGTTACCATACGGAGTATGGAGATGTTACATTTGTTTTAACTCCATCGTTGACTGCTTCAAAATCTATAGTTGTAGTTAATCCAGATTATTTAGAACTTAAAGAATTACAACCTGCTGCTATAGACCTTGCTATCACAGGAGATTCTATATCTAAAATGGTCAAATGGGAAGGTACTTTAAAACTTACTAACTCAAAAGCAGGAGCAAAATTAGTTCAATCATAGGAGGTAAATACATAAATGAAATTTAAGACAGATAACTTATTTCTATTTGTAGAGAAAATACAATTTCTTAACGGAGAGTATGAAACTACAAAAGAAGACGAAATTACTATTTTAAAAAAATATGCTGATACAATTAAAGTTGTTGAAGAGGAGAAATCTTCTCAAAAAGCTAAATAAAATCAGCAAATAATTTGGGATAGGGATTAATTTCCTTATCCCATTTTTTTATCTATATTTAAGTATTTATTTAAATGAATTTTTAGATATAGATAAAAAAATAAACAAAAATGAATTAAAGGAGTGATATAAATGGGAAATAAAGCACAAGGGAATTTCTTTACAGATTTATATAAAAGATTTTCACCAAGCAAATTAAGAAATTATTATTATTTTATGTGGGTTAACAAATTAAACAATAGTAAAATTGATTTTTCAATCTTTACAGAGGAAGAGTTCGTGTATAAATATTTAAGAAGAAAATTAAAAGGAATATGGAGTACGGGCGTGAGTAGCCTTAAAACTTTAAAAATGTGGGAATCAACCGAAGAGTTTCAGGGACTTATGCAAGAGTTATATTCTTTTAAAATGAATCAAGATTTTTATAAGTTATATGAAATTCACTTAGCTAAAGCAATGGAAGGTGACGAGAAATCTTTGAATAGTTTAAAAATTATTAAGAAAGAAATTGAGTCCTTAAACAAAGCAAATAGAACTAAAACAAAAGTTATAGAAGAAGAAACAAAATTTGATATGAATTAGAGGTGCGTGTATAAATGTCTAAAATGAATGATAATCTAAAAAAAATTTTTAGTAATTGTAGATTGTTTGCTAAGAATATGACCAAGATTTTAAATGTTAATAATGATTTAGTTCCATTTGTTTTTAATAAAGAACAAGAAATAATGCTTGAGGCCGTAGAAAATAATAAATTTGTTGTATGTCTTAAAGCAAGACAATTAGGAATATCAGAATTTTGTATTAACTATATTATTATGAAAACATTAACTATTCCTAACATTACTTGTGTTATATGCTCTTATGAAGAAAGTGCAAAAAAACAAGTAATGAAAAAATTTAAAAGACAATACAAAAGTATTCCTTTACAATATAGCAAAAAAATTACTAGGGATAATGATAATGAATTTGAAATTGATAATGGAAGTAGTGTTGTTTTTTCAATTCCTGGCAATACAGATATTCTGAGGGGTGCTACAGCAGAGTGCATAATGCTGACTGAGTATGGTATATGGAGTGCAGAAAAACAAGAGGATGCAGTTACATCATTAGAACCTCTATTAAGTAAGAATGATACATCAAAATTCATGATAGAATCCACTGCAAAACAAGGTACAGGAGATTATTTTTATAAACTATGTATGGGAGCAATTAATGGTCGTAGTAAATATAAATTAGTGTTTTTTCCTTGGTTTGAAAATAAAGAATTATATGCAAGTGAATATAAAATAGCAGAAGCATGGTATAAAAGTGATAATCATGGAGTTAGACTTCAAGAAAAGGAATTAGATCCTTATGAACTTAATCTATATAAGAAAGGAGCAACTTTGAAACAATTGATGTGGAGAAAATGGAAACTATTAGATTTTAAATTAAACAAATTTTATAATGAGCATCCGAGTACACCACAGGAGGCATTTGCAGGAAATTCAATTGATAATGTATTCGACCAACAAATTATATTAGAGAGAATTAATTACATAAGTGCTGAGAATATTAAACCGTTAAGTTTCAAAGAAGTTAATGAAAATAGTCCATTACCACCCATACTTCAAGCCTACTATGGTAAAGGATTTAATATTTATAAAACAATTAAACCTAATGAAATTTATTGGGGAGGAATTGATACTAGTATGGGGCTAGGTGGGGATAGGGATAGTCAGACATTGGTAATACTCGATTCGAGTGGCGAGCAAGTTGCTACATTTAATAGGAATGATGTTCCTATATATAAGTTCGTTGATATGTGTTATCAATTAGGGATGTATTTCAATTATATGATGTTAAATATAGAGGTAAACACTAACGGAGGTACAGGTAGTGACCTATTAGTTAGATTGAAACAAAAAGGATATATACAAATATTAAGAACTAAAAGGTTTGATAAAATATCAGGTAAAAATAAATTAAAAGCTGGTTGGATGACAATGGAAGGAACTAAAAGTAAATTGATTAATGACCTGAAAGAATATTTTGAAATGGGAATGATATGTATAAATGATATAGAGGTATTAAATCAATTAAATACTTACATAGAAAAAAATGGAAAAATGGGTAATATGCGTGGCGAAACGATGCATGACGATTTGGTTATAGGTCTCGGACTAGCACTAATGAATATGATACAGAGTAAGAGTTACTTATAATAAGAAAGGAGTCGATGGCAATGAATTTACAAGAATACATAAAAGAATATTACAAAAGTGCACCATATTGGTTCGTTAGTGAAGTGTGCCAAAAACAACACAAAGATAGAATTGATAAGGTAGTAGAAACAAAATTATATTTAGATGGTGAAAGACCTACGGATAAGAGACTTACTAATATAGAAGGTAGATGGGTTAAACCAACTAAAATTAAATTGAATTTTGCCAGTATATTATTAGACCATAACGTGAGTTTTTTAATGAAAAACCCAGTGACTTTAATCTGTGGGGATGATGCTGAAACACTAAAAGAATATCAAAATGTATATAAGAAAGGTAGATTTAAAAGAGTTGATACAAAACTCTATGAGAATATGAAATCATGTGGTCAAGCATTCGAGTATCTGTATTTTGATGTAAATGACGATATACAAAGTAAAGTATTACTTCCTCAGTTTTCACATCCAATTTATACTGATACTGGAAACTATGTTTGTTATATAAATCATTTCATGTCTAGTAATTATGTAGAATATTATACTATTTATTTTCCTGATAGAGTTGAAGAGTATTCCTCTATAAGTGGGAAAGTAAAACTAATAAAAACAAGCATAAATTATAGTGGTTTACCAATTCCTTATAGAATCCCTAAAAAATATAATATACTCGAAGGAAAGAGTGATGTAGAGGACTGGAAAAATGTAATTGATAATATGGAGAGGTTATCTTCTAAATATCAGGATGCTTTATATAAATTTATTACGGGTGTCCCTGTTATGACTGGCAGTAAATTAAGTATAACTAAGGATGGTAAAGGAGCAATAAATGAGGATATTGTAGGATATGTTATGCAATTAGAAGAGGGTTCTGAGTTTGAATTCAAACAGAATAAAACTGATTATCAATCAATGAAATTGTTACATGATACTCTATTTAATTATTTATTGATTGCTTCATGCGTGCCAGCAGTTTCAATGAATGCTCAAGATGTCTCGAATTTATCAGAAACTTCCATTAGAATGATGTACCAGTTAGCAATATTAAAGAGTGGAATAGATAGTCAAAACTTGATGGATGGCTTCTGTATTAGATGGGAACAAATCAGAAAAATGTTAGCATCTAAAAAGATATTTGTAGATGGAGAAATAGATTGTGAGTTCCAAATGGAAATACCACAGAATGATGCAGAGGTTATTGATAATTTATCTAAACTAAGAGCTATAAATGGTTTATCATTTGAAAGTATGTTAGCTAAGAATCCTTATGTAAATGATGTAATAGGAGAAAAAGAGAGGATATTAAAGGAAGAAAATGCTGATAGTATTAATTTAGATACTCATACTACAGATACACAAGATACACCTATAACATTGGATAAGAATAGTGAGGTAGATACAAATGTTACAACAGAATAAAGATCAACAGGATAAGCAATTGAGTAAAAACTTGGTTGCTTTATTTATGGTAATGTTGTCATTTAAAAGTAATACAGAGTTTAAGAAATTATTATCATTATATAAACAAAATAGAGAGACTATGAAAGAATCTATCCTTAATATATATTTGAAATATATTAAGGATAATAAACTTGTTATTACTCAAAAGGATATTACTAAAGAATTGAAACTATTGGAGCCTAAATTAATAACAATGGGTAATGATATGAGGAAGCAGGAGAATATTATTTTAGCTACTTTATTATTTAAAACCTTTAAAGATACTTACAATAAGAGTATAGGGGTTATAAGTAAATATAAAGAAGTTGATAGTGTTAATAAATTAGAAGATAAAACTATAATGGTTGCTATCAATAGTAAAATAAAGGGTAAGACAAATGTAACCAGAAATAAAGAGAATAAAGAGTTCTTTATTAATAAAGTTAAGACAGATATTAAGAAGAGTTTAATTGCAGGGAATAGTATTGAGGTTATTAATAAGACTATTGATAAAGATTTTAATAGTGGTGTTAATGTTAGTAATAGATTGATTGACAATGAAGTGAGCAGAATGTTTAATGTTGCATTAATACAAGCATATAAAGAGATGGGAGTAAGTAAGGTTGTGTATAATAGTACACTGGATGCTAACACTTGTACTGAATGTGCTTCAAATGATGGGGAAATATTTAATATAGATGATGCTCCTGAATTGCCTCTGCATATTTCCTGTAATTGCTTTTTTACTCCATTATTATAAAAGGATATTAAAGTATAAGTATGATAATGTAATTAATAAATGATGTGGTTAATAAAGGGATATGATAATAGAATGTTAATGTTCATGATATGGAATATGTAAGTATATGTAATATGGATACCTTATAGGGGTATATAGTAGGAAGTGTTGATATGAGTGGGATTAGGTGATGGAGTATCTACGCACATTTATTGCCAATATACTAAAGGATAACTATGTCTAATCATGTCGAACTATTATATATAACATCGTGGACACGTGTCCCATAAGTTAACTGTATCTATTCACTATATCACATATATAAGTTAATGTTACTACTAAATATATAGTTCGTGTTTTAAGTAAAAGACGAACTGTTGTTATAAACATAGTGATACCAACGTTTGTATAAGTACATATTACAAATGCAGATCAAACACGAACTATTTCTTTACAAAACGCGTACTATATATTATAATAGGTATATATAGTAAACTAATTAAAGGTGAGTGATTGATATGACAACAAGACCAATAGAAGATAATGAGTATAAAGAAGTAATGGGTTTGGTTAAAAATGGATTCACTTATATTAGTGATAACAGTAGTAAAGAGATTAAGTTTAGAGCAAACAACAAACTATACTTAGCATTAACATTACAAGCAAACATAGGACTAAGGATAGGTGATGTACTAGGGTTAACATCAAATAATTTCAGGAACGGTAAACTTATTTTAAAAGAAGATAAAACAGATAAATTACAGAATAGAGATGTTAATAGCATTATAGTAGAATTAGTTAAGGACTATGCCATTGCTACAGGTTTAAAGAGTAACGATAAACTATTTGATAGACTAAGTGTAAGAGCAGTACAGAAGGCTTTAAAGATAGTTACTGACTACTTAAACCTAGATAACATAAGCACTCATAGTTTTAGGAAACGGTATGCAGTAGGTATCTATGAACACAATAGCAATAATATTGAATTAGTAAAAGAAATGCTTAATCATTCTAGTATTGCAATAACACAACGATATATTAGAGTAAGTCAGCAAGCTATAAACCAAGCTAGTAAAGAGGTTTGTGACATAGTTTAGAAGGTAATTTAATTATTACCCTCTATTTTTTTATGTAAATTTGTTTGTCGAAATATAGATTAAAATAAATACGTTACCCCTAATGACTTAAAAATTCCTACAGTAAACTCAATATTTTACGCACATCAAAAAAATCAGGATGAATATGGGAAGTTTGAGAATGCCAATACTACAATTATTTATATACGCTTGACGAGTGTAGAACTTCTACTTCTAATCTCTGCCACAATAAAAATAATTAAAGGTATTATAACTTCAAATGGAAAGGAATAATATTGCCATATATTAGAAGCGAAGAAGCGTGATTCCATGGTACTTTTGTAAACAAAAAAAGAGAAGCTTAACATCAATAGAGCTACAGGTGTTGAAATGAATTTGTAATCATGGAATCCAAAAATTTTTGATAATCCATTGCAAACGGCAAAGATACATATACTTATTTTAACAAATACACACACTAAAAATACAATAATTACTGTCATTTCAAGTCTTTGAAGAAAACCTAGTCTAATAAGGCTTACTGACATGGTAGAATGGAAATATAATCTAGATACAGTTTCACTACCTAATACTAAAAGATTTCTTAATGATGTTATAACTACAAGCCCTCCACCTACAAATAAGCCTACTATAAATGTCTTGTTGTAATTTTTAATTTTAGATATATTTGAAAAAACCATTGTAAAAACTACAGTTTGACCAAAGGGGAAAGTAAAACTTGAGAAAGCACCTTTTATAAGTGGAGCTACACCAGTGCTAAGTATTGGTTTTAATCTGTTTATATCCATTTGTGGAATTGCTAATATAGGTATAAAAAAAACTATTGAAAAAATAATCCAACTAAAGAACTCAGCCCATCTTCCTAAGACTTCAATACCTGCTTTTAAACTCCATATTAGTAGTATAGTGAAAAAAATCATTGGCAACGCCACTGGTGTATCAGGAAAAACTAAAGTATTAGTAAAATCTGCTAGAATTCTAAGAACTAAGGTTGCTGTATGGAAGGCAAACCATATCATTAGTATACCTATTATTTTCCCAATAAACTTCCCCATAACTATTTGAAGTATATCAAATAAATCTTTTCCAGGATATAAAGATAAAATTCTAGAAAACATAAGAAACAATATAATAGACCATGAAATTGCAATAATTATTGCTAGCCAGACATCTTGTTTTGCCTGATCTCCAACTCCCACTAAAAGAGAATTTCCAAGTATAAAAAATATTATTAATATAGTTGCTTGTCTTTCAGAAATAGATTCATTCTTCATGTATACCCCCTATATTATTTACTTTAATTAAGCATATGTATTAATTTTAACCAATTTATAAATATTCTATGCTTAAACATACCCAATAAAAAACACTAAACCATATCTAAAATTTAAAATAAAATAAACTAAGAAAGGAGAAATGAAATAAATGGAAGATAAAAATATGATAATAACAAACGATTCAAAATCACATACATTTATAAATTTAATTGTAGATAATTCTAAAACTAATTATAAAGAACTTAATAAATTTTTAGAAGAATTACATGAACTAGGAAAGAAATATTCCCTAGTAGATTTAAAGGAAGGTGTTTTAAATGACTAATTTAGAAAGACTTAAAATGGCAACAGATGGAGTGGAAATTGTTGATGCTAATTTATTAATCTACCTGGAGGAAAATACTCTAATCGCAACAGTAGAATATGTTCCTTCTTCAAATACAAATCTGAAACAAATATATAAAACTTCTTTATCTATATTAGAAGATATTGCAAATTCTCCAAGTACTATGAAGAATTATAAGAATGATGATATATCTATATCTAATTTTGCTGAGAACTTACAGAGTAGAATTAGTCAATTAGAAAAGAAGATTCGTCAAATACCAAATGATGATGCTATTATTTCTAATGATGGTGCTAATTTTGTATATATGTTCACCAATTAAGGAGATGAAACTATGAATATATTCAATGATGATTCAAATTTTGTCTACTTATTAAACCAAATGGGACAAAAGGTAAATATTAATGGAATAGAGGTTCAAGCTTTAATTTCTAATCAGAAGGATAAAACTATAGATTATAAAAAAATAAAGACTATTGTAGAATTTAAAACAGGGGATTATGTACAATTCCAAGACCATAACTGGATTATAGTCAGTGAAGTATCTAAAACCAATACTATATATAAAGCCTTTATGAGAAAATGTACTAATACTCTAAAATATAAAGCTGTTGTAGATGGAGTAAATACAATAATTGAAATTCCTACATTTATTGATGTTGGAACAGCCACAATAGACTCAAATGAATATTTTAATTTAGCAGATAATGAAATAGTTTGTAATGTTGGCTACTCCATGATAAATAAAGTTAAATATATTACAGAATATGGTTCTCCAACTAGATTTATTCTAAATGGTAGAGCTTTTAAAACAGTATATGTTAATAATATAACTAGTGTTGTTACAGGTGAACAAGGTATTATCATTATTAAATTAGAATCAGACACTATTAAATCGGAAGACACAGACGACATAGCTTACAACCCGCCAAACGCTGTAATAATAACCCCACCTGTAATAATATCTAGTTATCAAATAGTAACTTCTACGGTAACTACTAGTAATTATGATTACATATTAAATTCAGGTTTAAGAACTCAGAAAATATACAATGTTGATATGACTCCTATTACAGATGGAACTGCATTTATATTTAGTCTTGAACAAAGTGATTTGAACCCAACAGTAAGTCCAACTCAATTAGTTACGCTTATGGATAATATAACTGCAACGACAGTAAGACTGACGGCTTCTAGCACATATAAAGGATATTTCTACCTTGTTGCAACTAAGGGAGACGTTATAACTAAGCGATTGCTGAGAATTAAAGGTCAATACGATAATTAAAACAATAGAAGAATATTAAAATAATAAAAGGAAGGTGAAATAATTTGGGAAGTAGCATGAAAATGAAAAATATTACATTAGTAAGAAATGCCATAATACAAAAAATCAACGGAAATAATGATATAAAGAGATTGATATATTATCTCACTAGGACACCGTTGGAGAGTACAGGAATTGATTTAGATAATGTGGTTCAAGATCAGCCTGACATCTCTGAAATTAATTTTATTAGTGAGGAAAAGAGGATATTACCATTTTTTAGTAGTAATATTTTAACTGAGGATAAAGTATATGTTATATGTCGTAGGGATAGTGGGGATTTAAGAGATGATTGTGAGGGAGTAAATAGGATTATTATAGATGTTTGGACTCCGCGAATTCATGCTGAATTAGATTATGAACAGGACAGACAATCTTTAATTGTACAGAATATATGTAATGAAATTGACCAAACGGTTATAAGAAGTTTAGGTGAAATTAAAGTTGTGCATTTTCAAGATAATGTAGATAATACAAATAAGGATTTCTTAATATTGTCAATTTTTGTAGAAGTTCCTACTTGTAATATGAAGATAGGTTAAAATAAAATACCTCTGAGCTTAATTGCTTGGGGGTATTTTTTTCGCTTCTATATTTATGTATATATAATGAAGAGATTCTATAAATATTAAAATTAAAATTGGATATAAGGTGTTTTTCAATTGATTATTTTCCCTATATATTCTATAATAGACATAGAAGAATATCATAAACACTTTTTTATGATATATCATAGGGATATACAGGGTGGTTTAGATTTACAATTCAATAGACTTCATAGGGAAGTTGCACTAAGAGCTGTCACTAGTTCTGATGGAATGACATCTGACTGGGCAAGAATACCATATGAAGTATTAGATAAGGTGTCTAGAAGGATTGTTAATGAAGTTAAGGGAGTAAACAGAATTGTTTATGATGTAACAAGCAAGCCACCTTCCACTATTGAATGGGAATAGGTTCAAAGCATTGGTATACCTAGATATATTAAGGAATAAGTAAATTAAAAGTGGTTATGATTTGTACTATTCAATTAGTATATCATGACCACTTTTTTGATGTTTTTCAATAAATAATAAAGGGAGTTATGATATTGAAAAAAGGTATATCTAAAGGGCAACAAATGTTTAAAAATGAGGTTGAAATTATTAAGAAGTCATATCAAGAAGCATTTGACGAATACATTGTAAAGGCTAATGTAAGAGGACTTTCGAAGGAAACAATTAGCACATATAATCATCAGCATAAATATTTTACTTCGTTCCTAGGTGATATTAAAAATTGTGGGGATATTACCTTAGAGACACTAGAATCATATGTAGTTTTTTTAAAGGGAAGGAATATTAAGAATACTACAATTAATAGTTATTTACAAAATATATCACCAGTAATTAAGTATTGTATTAACCAAGGATATATTTTAGAAAATTTTAATATACCTCATGTAAAGTTTCAAGAAGAGTTTAAAGAAATTCTAACAGAAAATGAGCTTAATACACTGCTACAGCCACCTAAAGGCAAAGATTTTGTAAGTGTTAGAGTTTATACATGTATATGGTTATTAGCGAGTATAGGACTCAGGGCATCAGAATTAAGGAACTTAAAAGTAAGAAATGTAAATATGTTAGATAGAGTTATTATGTGTAATAACACTAAGAATAAGAAGGCTAGATATTTACCAATAAGCAGTTCCCTCTATGAAGTTTTAGAAAAATATTTAATATTAAGAAGTGGTGATGGTGATCAATATTTATTTCCAACTGTTTATGGAGAGATATTAAGTAGAACTTCTCTACAGAAAGGTATAGTTACTTATTGTCATGAACGAGGGATTAATAAAAGTGGGATACATATATATCGGCACACTTTTATAACTCGCTCGGTAGAAAAGAATGTATCTCCACTTATATTAAAGAATATTACTGGTCATTCATCATTCAAACAATTAAATCATTATTATAATGCAAAAGTAACCAGTATGGTAGATATCATACTGGTATTGCCCCAAAATTAAACAAGAAAGAAAGTTTTGTAAAAAGGGGGGGCAAGTAATATGACTAACTATACAATTATAGATAATAATTTAATAGTAGATACAGACCTTCCCGACAGTGCCTATAGGTTATATAATTTAATGCTATCCATGTGTTATGGAGATAAAGACACTATTTATCCTTCCATTAAATATCTTGCTGACAAGCTTAATAAGAGCGTAAAGACGATAAGTAGAAACCTAAAGATACTAAAAGAAAGAGGTTTAATTGCGTCTCGGCGGCGAGGGAGCATTTCAAATTTATATACCCTTGCCAAAAAAACCTTACAGATAAAAACGGAGAAGTTGGTTAATCTTCTTAAAAGTAAAATTAACAAGCCCAAATTTAATAAAAAAACTAGCACATTTTGTGATTACAAACAAAGAGAATATGATTTCGATAAACTTGAAAGAAAACTTTTGGGGTGGGATTAAAATAAAAATAAGGCATCCTAATATAGGACACCTTCAAGAATTATTAATCTATACAATCAATATAGATTAAATTAGATATATAAATAAATAACCACTGATATTATTATAACCTTTATCTTCAAAAAATAAAAGATAATTAGGTGACCAATTGCAATAACAAGTTGAACCAATTTGTATTTATACTTAAATCGTTGAAATTACTTATGCTGCATAAATTATATCTAATTGTACTTCGAATAGATCTTCGGGGGTTTTGTATTGGAGTATACGTCTAGGAAGAGTATTCATCCATTCCTCAATGAAAGAGATATCAGAGGCACTATAATCTGACATACGTTTTCCTTTGGGAATGAAACGACGTATTAGG
>Ga0209430_1002041_pt1 | contig 13691 bp, 13 predicted proteins | sample BarGraIncub1133A_FD_184504 | JGI IMG/M metagenome (GOLD analysis project Ga0209430, IMG submission 184504) | Arctic peat soil microbial communities from Barrow, Alaska - Barrow Graham LP Incubations 11-33A (SPAdes) (version 2) | ecosystem: Environmental > Terrestrial > Soil > Wetlands > Peat... | reverse complement strand
ATATCAAGGCTTATGATGAAAGATATAAAATTATCATAGCTCAAGGCGAAAAAGAGGATGCAGAAAAGTGCCTTGTTAAGATACCTAAAAAAACAGGAAAGCCTGTAAAAAGCGATGCCTTGAGGCTTCTACGAAAGTTAGAAAAATATGATGTTGAAACACTTTCATTTATGTATGACTTCAACATTCCATTCGATAATAATTTGGCGGAGCGCGATATTCGAATGGTAAAGCTCAGACAAAAGATATCTGGCTGCTTTAGAAGTGATGATGGCGGTAGCCTGTTCTGTAGAATAAGAAGCTATATTTCTACCTGCAATAAGAATGGGCAAGATATAATGGAATCACTTAAGAAAGCAATAAAAGGTGCACCATTTATACCTGAAAAGCTGTAGCCCACTAAATTTTATATAAGGGAATGCCTGAGTAGTAACCAGAAATCATCTCCTTAATGTTACACAGTCTTTTTTAAATAGTCCTTGACAAAGAGTACACTTTACTTCCTCCTTACGTTTTTATACTTATTTCTACACGAATCTTCTAATACCTTTAAAAAATATATATTAGTTATGGAAACATTTTTATGTTTACTTCTTATATGTAGTTGTTTTATAAAACAAACGAACTTTTAACGTTTTTTCATGCATATTATTATTCTGACTAAAATGTCATTAAATCAAATTTTCACAGGGCATACGATATAATAATAAATTATCTTGTATGCTTTAATGAACACCTTTTACATAATCACTAAGAATATTTATATAAAAAGCCATTTATAATCCCTATACTTATAATAATGGTTTTTTCCTTTTATATTATATCTAATATTGATACAATATTTAGCAAATGCCAATTTATTTTTTATACTTCTCACAAAATTCGTACAATGCTAAACTAATTATATCTTGTTTCTTAATGCCACTGAACTGGCTGCATATCTTATCAAATGACTGATATACTTTCTCATATACCTTGATAGATTTATTAATGATTTTTGTTTGCATTTCTTGGGGTAAAGAACTTATATTAATTTGAGGTTTTCCAATTACGTTAGCATTATTTTTGTAATGCTCTAGCATTTCCAGTATTTCAGTTTTCTTATTAATCAATTCTAAAATATCTTTATCATAGCCTTTTGATTTTTCTTTACTATCATATTTTTGTAATTCTTTTGTATTGACCTTATTAATAGGCTCTATAACTTGTTTATTTGCTTTCTGCGGCACTTTAATAATCTCTTGGTGTGATTGTGTCTCTAAACTCATATCTTTGCAATACTGCTTTAATTCTTTACTATATGTATAGCCTATTTTTAAAAATCTATCTCTAATTGTTGTTTTACTCATAGTTAGACCAAGACTAATATTTCTTAAACTCATACCTTCTACAATTAAATTATTTACATGTTCCAGTTGTTCTAATACCGTCAAGTTATTAAATTCTTCTTTTGTCATAAAACACCTCACATTATTTTAGTAATGTTTTAGTAATTCTATATAGAACCATTGATTCCTTTAAAAATAAAAAAATAAGCCGCAGCAAATGCATTGATTTTCTTAAAAGAAATCAATGTGTTTACTACGGAATGCCTTTTTAAACCTACGTTAAACTATTATTAATCAAAACTCATATTGAAATTAACATATTTTTTTCCTTTAAATTCTTTTTCTATAATATTAATGTTTGCATCGTATTTTCCTGAACCATCTTTCTTTTTCAATCCTTTTACTTTTACACTTTTGCCACTTAAAAAACCTTTAGCCATTGTTTTAGTTAATGTTTTTTCTTTATCTACAAAGAACTTATCTGTTTTCCAAATTGCAAAATCACATCTTGGATCATCTACAAAACCTTCACAATAAAAGTTCTTTTTACTTTCAAATATATTTTTCCCACAACGAGGACATTTGCCTATAACTTCTTTCTTTTGCATAACTCTTTCTATTTTTATATTTTCGCCATTTTTTATTATTACTTTTAATTCTCTTAATACTACATCTATACAACTTTTAATATCCATTTCATTTCTGTATACTTTTTTAAGATTCTTTGAAAATTCAACTGTTTTTTCTTTATAAAGATTTATATTTAATTTATCTAATGTTTCAATTAATTTTATTCCAGTTGGTTCAACAGATAAACTAGTTTTTTTCTCTATAATGTACTCGTATTTTTTGCATTTCTCTATTATTCCAGTTCTTGTTGCTTCAGTTCCAATCTCTACACCCTCAAACATTTCCTTATAATCAGTTTCCATTTCCTCATCATCTTTTAATTCAGCTTTGAATGGATTTTTCAAATAATTGCTTAACATTATAGTATCCATTTTTTTAGGTACTATTGTTTTCTTCTCAATAGCTTCAAATTTTATATTTATTTCATCCTTAATATTTACTTTAGGTAATGTGTTTTCTTTACTTGCTATAGGTTCATATTTCAAAAATCCTTCTTGCTTTATTACTTCACCTTTTAATTCAAATATTAAATCTCCAACCTTTATAGTCATTATGGTACGGTCAATTAAAGTTTCTTCTATTAAAAAATTCGATATAAATCTATTTTTAATACTTGTATATACTTCAATTTCCTTTCCCAATAGTTCATTAACACCAGGAGTTTTAATTGTTGGGGTTAAAGCTGAATGACTTTCAATTTTACTATTATCAAAAATACTTTTTTTATCTTTAAATTCTAAAAAACTACTATCTACATCTAATACTTTTATTAATGATTTTACTTTGTCTTTTTCTCCTTCTGCCAAATATTCTGAATTTGTTCGTGGATATGTAACGAATCCTTTTTCATACAGTTTTTGTATTACATCTAAACTTTCTTTTAACGTGTATTTATATTTTTTACTAAGGAAATTCTGTAATGTACTTAATGAAAATAATTTACTTGGTTGTTTCTTCACTTCGGTAGTTTCTAAATTAATAACTATGGCTTTATTATTATTTAATTTAGCCGCTAATTTTTTAGCTTCATTCATTTCTTTAAAAACCGAATCCTTAACTATTAATTTTATTTTTTCACCATTTGTTTCCTCATTACTTTCAACTTGATAATACTTTTCAGCTTTGAAATTCTTTATTTCCATATCTCTATCATACACAGCCTTTACAATAGGGATGATTACACGTCCTACGGGTAACTTTATGTTCGCCTTTATACTTATGTCTCTAGTTAAGTTTATGCCTAATAACCAATCCATATAAGTTCTAGCATAACCTTCATTTGCGAGGTTATCATATTCACTATCTGATTTTAAATTTTCCATGCCATTTAATATGGATTGTTCTGTTTGCTCTGGTAACCATAATCTAGTTACTTCTTTTTTAATATTATTTTTCTCAAAGATATTGCTAATAATTAATCTTATAATTATTTCGCCTTCTCTATCAGCATCACCACAACTTACAATTTCATTTACATCATCTCTTTTTACAAGACTTGTAAGAATGTTATATTGTTGTTTTACTCCACTATTTGAAGAAAGTTTAAATTCAAATTTTTCTGGAGAAAAAGGAAGAATATCTAAGCTCCACTTTTTTCCCTCTATTCCGATATAGTCCTGTATGTCTTTTAATCCAAATAAGTGACCATATGCAAAAGAAACAATATAGCTTTTACTTTCAAAATATCCATTTTGCTTATTGAAATTTTCTTTAGTGCTTAATGCTTTTATTATATTCATAGCCAAACTAGGTTTTTCTGCAATTATAACCTTTTTCATATTTTCCCCTACTTTCTATAGTGATAACTCATTGGTTTTTATTTTTTCTTTGTTTATTGTTTTACTGTTTTCAACTATGTATTTTTTAAGTTCTTTAAATTCTTTTTTCACTGAATCAATTGTTTTAAATTCACTTAGCTTTTTAATTTGATTATCTTCTTTTTTTCCTAAAAAACATCTTTCAGGTTTGTCGTTAAATTGATAAATATGAACTATTCCTTTTGTATTATCAATTTTACTAACTTCACTTGTTTCAAATATATTTTCTTCTCTATTTTTCTCAATAATATATTGTCTAAAAGTAAGTTCACCCCCAGTAATAGGTCTACCTATATTATAACTTTCATTAATTTCCTTATTATAATCTTCCTTATTATCATATAAAATTGTTTCTCCAATCGCACCATTCCCTCCTAAAAAGTTTATTTTTCCATAAAAATCATCTGTAGTATCTATTTCTTTATTCGATAAAGTGATTTTACTTTTATTGCTCATTTGTTTACCAACTTTATTATATTTTTCTGCTGTTTTTTCATTTATTAATATTTTTTCTAATGGCTTTTTACTTTCATTGAGTTTGGCCCTAACTTCATTAATATCAAGAGGTTCTGTATCTTCAAACGAACATTTTTTTAAATTTTCTAATTTTTTTATCACTTGCGGATTTTCTAGCTGCTTTACCCACTCAATATCTTTTAAATCTACTATAAGGGTTCTAAGATTTTCGATATTATATCCTATATTTTTTGCACGATCTTCAAAGTGATTTAACATATCTTTTTGAAAATTACTATGATCAAAGTAAAGATCCATTATCCTATCTTTTAACCCATTCTCTTTTAATGAACTCCATTTATCAAATTCTTTAGATTCATATTTACTAAATATATTTTTACATGATTCCAATGCAATAGCATTAGCATTATATTCAACTGGTTGCAAGTAATACCTATTATATTCGTTGTCTGTTTTGCCTGCATCATAATAATTTATTAGATCACCTTTAGAATTTAATATTAAATTTAACTTCCACATATATTGCTCTGACGTTTCTACTTTATTTTCTATTGAATAATTTTGAAAGGTATGTTGTTGCTCATGGGCAATAGTATAGATAAGTTCATATGGCTGTTTTATATCTAACAATTTTGAATTTATTTTAATAGTATTTCCACTATAGGAACCACGGTTCTCTATTTCCATATTTTCATATATAATATTGACAGAAGGTCTTCCTTTTTTTATAGCTACTTCTTTCTCATATAAATTTATACATTGTTTTTTTTGCTTAATATTTAAGTTCTTCCATATATCTTCATTGAAATTTTCTAAATAAGTAGTTTCATCATAGTTGTTCTTTTTAAATCTTTCTTTTATGTCTGAAAAAAAGCCCATATTAGTACCTCACTACAATATTATTTTTTCTGATTTTTCAAGTCTTTCAAGCATACCTCTTGCACTTTCAGGATGGTTTATTAACAGATTTATTCGTATTATAGAACTGCTAAAGCTATCATACATTTTCATCAATCGCTTTACAGTGAAACCTTCTACGTTTATTTCTTCAACCTTTCCATTTTTGATCCATGTATCTTTAATTACTCCATTTTCAACCCATTCTTTTAAAACTGGTAGCAACCTTATATCTATTTCTAAGCATCTTGTAACCATCTCATTTATGTTCAATATTTCTCCTTCTTCTAATATACGTTTCTTTAAACTTTCCTTATCTATACTTGTTTTCTCCATTGAGTACACTCCCTTTCATTTAATTTCTACAATGATAATTCTTGAATCAACATTGTTACTTTTTCTTGTATCTCCGTTTTACCCTTGGTTAATGTATTAGTATTGTTTTTTTCAAATTCCTTAAATTCTTTAAATTGTGTTTTAACTAATCCTATAGTTGCGATTGCTCCCAGTTTTTTAATCGTATTATCAACTTTCTGCCCTAAAAAACATTTTTCAGGTTCATTATTAAATTGATAAATATGAACTATTCCTTTTGTATTATCAATTTTATTAACTTCTGTTGATTCATATATTTTTTCTTTAACAGGTTCTTGTATTTCTCTTTTAATTATCAATACTTCTTCCAATGTTTCTATGTACTCAATTGATGTTTCTCTTACTTCCCTTAACAATTCTTTTTTATCTTTTAATGTACGGTCTTTAGTCCAATCATGTAAATATTTTAATGAATATTCGCTTGTATCTATTCCAAAATGAGAACAAACAGTATAAGCGGTTAATTCTGCTTGAAATTCCTTTTCATACGTTTCATACTTATTGAATTTTTCAATGGTGTGCAACTTTGCATGGGCTAATTCATGTATTAATGTTTTAACATTTTGTAATTCGGTATTTCTTGGATTTAATGCAATTTCTTTTGTTGTTGTATAACTTACGCCCTTAGCGGCTCCCAGTTCTTGTTTGGGTTCTACTATTTTTACGCCAATATTTTTTGCTATTTTCTCCATTCCTTTATATAAATCACTATAATCTTTAATAGAACCTTCAAGCCATCTATTAGGAAATAAATTTGGTAAATCCTTCGCCTTTGCGGTGGTTTGCGAAACGTCAAATACATATCCTTGAGCAAAATATGTTCTACCTTTTACTACCTTCAATATTTTATCTTTTATTTTAATTTTTTCGTCCTTAGTTGCTTTATCTAAAGATTTTATTTCACCTTTTTCACTTTTAAATTTATCTTTGCCGATTTGTGGTACTAATATTTTAATTCCCTTTTCTCCTTTGTTTACCTGAAAGGATTTTTCCTTGAAAAAGGCATACGATCCAACACCGATTGCTCCACTAAATTGATTTTCAATTAGTACACTATTATTTAAACTATAATTATAAAATTTAGACATGAATGAGAGATATTCTTTAATGTTTTCAGGACTTTCAAAATATTGATTAATCATTTTTTCGGTATTTTCTATTAATGATTTAACTTCTGTTTCTTTTTCTTCCCTAGTTTTTTTAACATATGCCATAACTAAAAATCACCTTCATCATGTGCTTCAATTATCGTGTTAGTTTTGTTGTTAAATTTAATAAGAACGATTCCTTCGCTTTCATTTCCCTCATTCTCAAATATATCTTTTAACCCTGAAATGTAAAATTCATCACCCTTTACTATCCTTGGTTGATCCTCGTTTATTACATTTACTTTTATAGTTTCATTGTCAATAATTTGTGTGACAATTCCTTTTCTTTCTTCAATATTCATTTTTAATTAACCCTCCGTTTTATCTTTACTGATAATTACATGTAAACATACTACCGTATTTCATATAGGGTTTAAAACATACCCTATACTCCATTTGGTGTTATTTAAAATTCATCATTTTACTCTGTCGCTTTATTTATTTTCCAATGTCCATCTTCCTTTTTCATTTGTACAGATACACTCATAGTGGGTGCAACTCCTACTTCAATACTTTTTAATTCGTAGGTTACTGTTTCACTTGCTTTGTCTACGGTTGGACTACCAATTTTATAGTTATTATAAAACTGTACTTTCCCTAATCTGTTACTTAAATAAAATATTTGAGGTGTAATTCCATAACTACTAGGTAAAAGTGTATTTTTAGTATCATTTATAAAATCTTTTGTGAAATATTTTTTACCAATATTATTTGTAAAATCTCTTATCTTGTCCATTTCAGTAGCATTAGCTATAAATGTTTTATTAGCAGGTACTTTTAAAACATTATCTAATACTATTCTGCTTTCTTTTTTTGCATTATCCTCATTGAAACCTCCACATCCTACAAGAAACGTAAGAATTGTAGTTGTTATTGATAATAAAATTAATGTAGTGAATCTTTTTTTTATTGATTTTTTCATTTATATACCACCTTTTAACATTAGTTTTCTAGTTGCAAGTTTTCCGGCTGACATAGCGGTTTTTCCACTTCCTGTTGTATACCACATAGACCTTAACACACTTGGACCTTTTATTAATAAGCAGCAAAATCCGATTAATAGCATTAAGTTATACCATTCAAATTTATTTGCTAAAACTGTTGTCACTCCTGCCATTAAAAGAGTTTGTACTAGTATTGTTGAGATTTGGCTTAATACTTCTCTCCACCAAACACTCATATAATTGTTATCATCTGCACACATTGATATTGCCGCCCAAACAGATAACATTTGTAATAAAATTAAATCTGCATGATATATACACATTTTAAAGAAAAAGCTTACAACCGCTATTGTTATAAATAAAGTCATTAGTATAAGCACGAAGCTATTTTCTTGTGCAAATAAGCCTCCCATACTTAATATATATTTACTCGTTGAAACCGCTAAATCTGTGGCAACCTCTTTAAATATATATGTGCCTAATGGATAAACTACTTTTCCTATTATTAGTAACAGTAGTGTTGGAGCAGCAACTATCATAAATGATGCTTTAACGGTTCTAGTAAGTATTTCCCATATTGTTGCTTGCGTTTGGTCATTGCTTACATCCACCATATATTGAACTACTTTAAATGCTATAATACATGCCATTACTGTTACACCTATTCCAAGAAAAACTAAATATACTTTTTTAAAGAAATCAGGCATTTCCTTTGGCTCGAAAAGTATTTTTGAAATAAAGTCTGCGGCTGTTTGTAAAACTTGGTTTACAGAACTTAAAAAGTATTTATTAACTGAAGCTCCTATATCAAACATAATTTCCTCCTATTCCTCATGTGAATTATTTTTTTGCGAAAAAAATCCTTTTACAACATCATCACTATTATTTTCATTTTCTTCTGTTTCTTCTGTTTCTTCTGTTTCTTCTGTTTCTTCTGTTTCTTCTGTTTCAAATATTAAATCAGGTTCTTCCATTTCCTCTGTTTCAAATGTTTCTTGGGTTTCCTCAATTTCCTTTACTTCTACCGCTATGTCAGGTTTTAAACCTTTGATTTCTTGTATACTCTCATCTGTTTTTTTTAATTCTTTAAACTCTTCTTGCTTTTTTTCTGATATTACAGTTTTATAATCTTTTTGACTTACTCTGTAGTCTTTAGTTATGCTGGGGAATAGCTCAAATTGTTTTGTTTTCTTTAGTCTTATTGGATGTTTGCCAGTTATGATACAAATAGAATCGTTAGGATTCATTGTAAGGATTTCATCTGCATTTATAAGATTTCTAGCAGTATAAGAGTAACTTTTTGATGCTGAACTTGAACCTTTTTCTCCACTACTTAATGAATTTGATCCTGTGTCTACTTTTACAGTGGATTTTCCCGCTAATCTTGAAAAATACTCTGCGGTTGTATCATTAACATTTCCTAAACATAATTTAACACCGCAATTTCCTAGTATTGATTCCGCTTGTTCTTTACCATACTTATCTTGTAATTGTGTTATGTTTTGTAAAACAGTACAACAAGCAATTCCATACCCTCTGCAAGTTGCTAAAAATTTTTCATAATCATCAAAACGTCCTAAATTCGGAAATTCATCTAGATAAAATATAACTGGTTGTGGTAACTTTGTATTATTCTTAGCACCAACCGCATAAAGTTCTTGAAAGGTTTGATTAAAGAATAAATTTATAAGTCCCTCCCATGTACTGTCCATTACTGGAATTATTACATATAGTGCAATTTTCCTTATACCTATTTCTCCTAGATCAAAGTCCGAGCTTTCTGTAAATTTAGCAACTTCATCATCTACGTAATCGCCGATAGTTGTTAATAATGAAATTATGATACTACTTCTTGTTTTTTCTACCGATTTTTTAAATCCTAATTCATAGGCTCTACGTGCTGGGTGCGTTTTTTCTAATTTCATAAATTGTTCGTCTAATTCACTAATTCCTGTTTCATCTGCTTCAGGGTCGAACTCTTGTAAAAAATTTAAGACTCCTGTTACATTTCTGTTTTCAGGCTTCATTTCATAAATGCTATATAGAATTAAGGCTTTTAATAAACTTAATTGTGCATTATACCAAATATCTTTATTCTTTGGATTATTCTTTGCTGCCACTAATGTATTTGCTACAGTTGTGGCATCTCTATCTTTTTTTACATAATCAAAGCAATTGTATTTATCTGAATATCTCATATCATCAAAGTTAATTACATGTACTTCATAACCTTGTTTTCTTTTTATTTCTGCGGTCATTTCGTATACTTCTCCTTTGGGATCAGTTACTACGATAGAACATTTTTTTTCATGCAAAACATTTGTAATTATGTAACTTTGCGTTTTAAAACTTCCTGGGCCCCCAACTACAAAGTGATTTCTATTAGGTAGTTTTGAATTATTAGGTTGAATTAAAACTTTTCCATCTTTTATTCCTAAAATTATACCGCTACTTTCTAGAAATTTATTAACTCCTTTATTTGCTTTCATTATTATCACTTCCTATTACAAAACTGCTTTCTAAATCTTTTAATATCTGTTTTACTGGAATACCTATTGTTTCATCTTTAACAAATATCTCACTATTAATTGCATATCTACTTGAACCATGAACCGCATATTTTTCTTCGATTTTATAAGTGTTTTTATTTTCCGATTTATAAACTACATAAACCATATAAATCAAAACTATTATTGTTCCAACTATTAGTATTGGATTTTTTTCATTTATCATTTTTGCTATTGTATTAAATGGGTGAATCAAGAAATTTGAAAAACTCTCTTCCATTATTTCAGAAGTCATATTTTTTACTTTATATTGATTAAGTATTGAGACTAGAAGTGATGCACATAAAATAATCATTTCTAATATCAACGTGATTATTGAATAAATAAATAATTTTATTTTTTTCATATTCTCACCCCTTATTTATTAGTAGCATATGGTTGAAAATTTCCCATTAAAGTATATTTTGTAATTATCCATTTGTCTTTCCCTTGCTGTTTTAACTCTAGTTCATATATTTGGTTTATTGGTGAACTATCCTCCCCATTAACTGAATATATAGTTCTTATATTTACCAATGCGCTTACTGTTTGATTGCTATTTGTTGTTAAATACACATTTAAATCATCTACTTTATTTTGAATACTTGTCTTTGGTGCGGCTATATCACCTGCGCCTTTTAATCCGTTATATACATCAGTAGATACATATTTTTTAATATTTTCAAATCTGCTTACGTAATTTTTATTAGTATAATTAAATTGAGCATCAATAAAATTACCTACATCACTTTTTATTTCATCGCCAGTTAATAATGTTTGAGTATTAGCATTTGTATCATATTGTTTTACCTTTTTATTTAAATTTTCATTATTTGAAGTTAATGTTTTTATTTCAGCCTTTTTACTATTAGAATCTATTTTCTGACCAACTAAACCAAACACAAATACTAAGTTTATTACAAGTGATACTATTAAAATTGAAGTTTTTTTGCTTTGCATTTTATCCACCAACCTTATTTATTTATTCTTCCAATACCGACTAAATGTTGCTGATAATATGCTTTGGTTAAATCTATATATCCTAAACCATGACCACCGCTTTGATACATTTTATTGTTTCCTACATATATACCAATGTGAGTTATGAGGTCTGGGCAATCATAAGTACCTTTGAAAAACACTAAATCACCTGCTTTTGCTTCACTTTGCGGAACTATTGTACATTGATCGTATTGGTTTTGTGCGGTTCTGCTTAGTTTAATACCTACCTGACCATACGCATATTGCACTATGCCTGAACAATCAAACCCTTGTGAGGGACTACTTCCACCGAATACATACGGTTGACCTTCATACTTTAAAGCTACTTTCATTAAATCAGCATATTTACTTCCTTCTAATGCAGAATTTGCATTGTTTGCACCACTGGTACCCTCTACAGGCTTGTCCATCTTACTCATTACATGTTCAACATAATCTACATCACCATAACTGCTCCACCCGTATATTGCAGCTTCTTTAGCTGAAAAACTTGTTGTAAGCGCTTTAGTATTTTTTTTGCCATTGCTACTTACATAATCTATATAACCACTACCAAAATTATAACTTTGAACTATTGTTGGAAAATCAACACCTTTTTTAGTTCCCAAATCAAGAACACTTTTAAAATGTTTGACACCAACATCTATACTTATTACTGGGTCCTGAATTGAATTGGGTGCAAGTCCCATACTTTCAGAACTTTGCATAACGTCTAATGTCTCTGTTTCTCCAATTTCTTGATATATTAAAGCCAATAAGAAATCTACCTTATCAGGGCATTTATATTTCTCGCAATATTCCTGTACAATAGGTCTCCATTTTGATATCTTATCAGGAACATTTGCTTTTCCTGTATCTCCCCCTCCACCTTTTTCACCAAACATAGCCGCTATAACAACTATAAGAAAAATTATAAAACCACATATAAATTTAATTAACTTAAATTTCATTTAGATTTCGCCGCTTTTGCTTTATCTGCCGCCGCTTTATCTGTCACCCCTTTTTCAGCAGTTGCTATATTTTGTTTTAATTGTTCATTATCAAGTTTTTCATTAATTCCCTTTGCATTTGCTATATCATCATTTGCTATGAAAATATTCGCCATTCTTAACAATTGTTCTTTATCTGTAACAATTTCTTTATCTAGCAATAAAGCATTTCTATTGAAACTTAAAATATCTTTTTCAACTGCAATATATTTGTTCTTTGTTTTAAAATCTAATATTTTCTTTTCCTCTTTATCTGCATACAACTTTATTACAACTTTTTTAGCATATTCTTGATTAGTATTAATTGCATCATCATATTTCCCAGATATAAAATAAGCATCTGCTAATTCTTTTTTACTTGGATTTGTTTCTTTAAGCTTTTTGATTCCTGTGTCACTATCGCCTAAGGCTAGACATTCATATGCTTTTTGGCTATTGTTAGCACTTTTTATTTGCTTTGCTGCTACACTTTTATAATTACTAATTTGTACTGTATTTACAATAATCGCACCTACTATCATTACACCAAATATGCTTCCAACGATAAGTTTTGACTTGATTTTATTGATTCTATCTTTTTTATTACCTTCTTCTAATTTCCTAAAAAAGCTCGTTTCATCTTCAAATAATTTTTCTCTAATTAATTTATGTAATTCTGAAACGGTTTTTGCATTCTCTATTACATTTAAAAAATTATTATTTTCTTTTTCTAATAGCTCCAATTTTTTAATTTTAAATTTTTCATATGAATATTTACTTAGCATTGATAAAATCAATAATTTATATTGGTCAATTTCAGATAAGTTTTTAACACTTGGCAAAAATTGATTACTCCTATATAGAAATTTAATTGTTTTAAAATCTTTAAAATATATGTTACGTGGATGTAACAACACTTTTTCAGTGAATTTATTCAATGGATCTAATTCTAAAACTCTTTCAAGAACAGAAAGTCTTATTACTTCCGAATATTTCTTTGCTTTGAAAAATGATTCGTACCCTTCTTCAATTTCATAATTTAGCACGCATTTTTTATTTTCATGTGTTACATCTTTTAATGTAAAGAAATAGGGTGATTCCTTCTTTAATTCTTCAAGTTCAAAGTCGTTTTCAAATAAAACGATGTTATCTCCTAATTCAATTCTGCATTGATTATTTGCTTTTAAATATAGTGTAGCATCTTCCATTAATGTTATTTTCATATTCTATAGTTCCCTCCCATCATAGTTATTTAGTTCTTCGATTTCGAGTGGAGATATATAAAATTCTTTTTCATAATCAGGTTGAATATTTGCATCTAGTTGGTATTTTTCAGTGTATCTCTTTGGATTACACAGCCTTAATTCTTCTTTCGTTAATTCTATTTTCATAAAAACACGTTTTGTTCCATAAATCATTAATGCTTCACCTTGACGTTTAGCCCTAAGTAATGAAATTTCAGGCTTTGAAAAATTAAGTTTTAGTTTATCTATTAAATCATCTACACCTTTGTTGTCAATTCCAAAGAAAACCTTTGTGTATGAGTTCTCAACAACCGC
>Ga0209430_1002039_pt1 | contig 13707 bp, 16 predicted proteins | sample BarGraIncub1133A_FD_184504 | JGI IMG/M metagenome (GOLD analysis project Ga0209430, IMG submission 184504) | Arctic peat soil microbial communities from Barrow, Alaska - Barrow Graham LP Incubations 11-33A (SPAdes) (version 2) | ecosystem: Environmental > Terrestrial > Soil > Wetlands > Peat... | reverse complement strand
AAAAAATCAATTTAAAGATAAGAAAAAGGAAATTTTATTTATGCTAGCAATTCGTTTGCAACGTGTTGGCCGTCAGGGTCATGCCATGTATCGTTTGGCCGTCCAGGAATCACAACGCCACCCATCAAGTGGTCGTGTAGTTGCTTATGTCGGTTCTTATGATCCACACACTAAAGACGCTAAGGTTCAAGTTGAACTAGCTCAGAAATATCTTGATAATGGCGCACAGCCATCACCACGTGTAATCAAGCTGCTTAAAGATGCCGGTGTCAAGATGCCGAAATGGATTATCGAAGCTAGTAATAAAAAAGCTAAAGCTGTCCGTCACTCTGACAAACTTCGTAAAAATCAACCTAAAGTTGAAGTTGTTAAGCCTGTTGAAGTTAAAGCTGAAGCAGAAACACCTGTTGAAGAAGTCGCTGAAGTTGTTGAAACCGAAGAAACTGCCGAGCCTGTAACACAAGAATAAACGTGGTACAATAAAATCACTAAGTAGTATCGACCGAATAGGTGAGGGGGCAATATGTCAACAATAGACCAGCAGTTTGTGGAATATATCGTAAAATCACTCGTAGGGCATCCTGATGATGTTGCTGTGGAGCGTATTATTGACGAAAAGGGTGTTCTTTTATCATTAACTGTTAACCCGGAAGATTTGGGCCGTGTCATCGGTAAACGAGGCGTAACTGCGCAGAGCTTACGAACATTGCTTCGTGCACTAGGCACAAAGAATGATGCTCGTTATAATCTTAAAATTGTTAACAACGACGAAGATCGTGAAAACTATACAATATCATCAGATGACGCGAAGAGCGAGCCTGTGGTTAAATCTACAGAGGAACCTGTGGAAAACGCTAGTGATTATGCAAAAACCGCTCGTGAAGAGCTTGCAGAACTAGACGACCTGGATATATAATCATAAACAGTTACAAGTACAACACTTGAACTGCGAGAAATGACATGCTCTATGCGAGCAACAATATATTTGTTGAGAGATTTATATGTCGGAGAAACCACCTTTAGGGGTGGTTTTTTTGTTGTAATACTTTATGATGGTAACAGATGAAAAAAATACAAGTAATTACCTTATTCCCTGAAATGTTTGATGGTGTTTTTAATAGTTCCATGATGTGGAAGGCGCAAGAATGCAAGGCGGTTGAGTTTCGACTAATAAATTTACGTGATTTTGGACTAGGAACGCGCAAACGTGTTGACGATACACCTTATGGTGGTGGTGACGGCATGCTTTTAATGCCAGAACCATTATTCGCGGCAATTGAAGATGCCAAGAAATTTGATCCAAATGCTAAAGTAGCGCTTTTGACGCCAAAAGGGGAGCGCTGGAAGCAGGCTACTGCCCAGACTTGGGCAGATGGTGATAATGGTTATATTTTTGTTTGTGGGCGCTATGAAGGCTATGATGAACGTATCTTGACGCTTGTTGATGAGCAGGTGAGTGTAGGGGATTATGTACTAACTGGTGGCGAATTACCAGCTATGGCTGTTATTGATACCATTGTACGACTTATTCCAGGAGTGTTAGGCGGTGAGAATAGCGCAGCGATTGAAAGCTTTAGCGATGGGCAGACGCTCGAATTTCCACAATATACACGTCCTGAAGTTTTCCAAGGTCTAGAAGTACCAAAGGTACTACTAAGTGGCAATCACGCCGAAATCGCCAAATGGCGTAAAGAAAATTCTTTAAAATCTAAATAAAGCATAATAGACTAATATTTTATCCCAAGGTGGAACCTTGGAATAATGTTTGCAAGGTTCCACCTTGCAGTAGAAGCATGGTTTAATCGATGATAGAAAGCAAAACCCCGCCAAGAAGCGGGGTTTTTTGTTGTGGTGGATATCGTAAAGCGATCAGTCACAACAATATTTTTTAGTTTCATGTTTGTTTTTGTAACTTTCGCTGAATGTACTTTAAGCGAATATTAAAAAAAGCGCAAGCGAAATAGCAAAAATAACAACATTTGTGGTTTAAACTGACAAACCTTATACTAATAATATGAAAATATTTGCCAAAGCAACTAAGGCGAAAAAACCAAGAACTAGCGAATCACAGAAAATTGCGTACGCCTATGCGGCTATTTTAGTCATATTCGCCTTAACCCAATTATTTACCTTTGATAAGTTTTTGATTTTAGTTGAAAGCTTTGGTCTACCTGGTAGCGATATCGTTGCTCGACTCTTTGTTAGTACCATTGTAACCTCTGAAGTGTTAGCTCTCCCCTTTTTGCTAGGCTTAAATCTAAGTCAATTAATGCGAGTCATTAGCATGGTCCTCGGTTGGGCGGTGCCTTTGGTATGGCTGAAGGTGACGCTTTGGCTTTTATTTACGACTAACTCTGTATCGAATATTGGCTTACTCGGAACAACCATTAAATTGGTGCCGGGATGGTGGTTGGTTTTTGTGAGTATTGCACTTGGAATATTGTCTGCATGGGCAAGTTGGGGATTATGGCCAGGTAAGCGGGAATAGCCAGTTGTTTTATTGCCCTTACAGTACTATTATGAAATTACAAGGGGGATAATGTTATGGAATCAATACATAAACTAGAAAATATGATTGAAGGTTGGCTAAAGCCAATTCCGCACTTACCTACTGAGTGGCGAAAATGGTTGGCCGAAAATGTATGGTGGATCACTCTCGTTGGAGTTGTGTTATCTGTAATGGGTGTTTTTGGGTTGATAATAGTTCTGATTAACGCGGTGGCATTTTTTGGAGCCGTGTCGAGCTTTTATAGTGTATACGGCGTTAGTACTGCGCAAACTTATACTGGCTGGTGGATACTAGCAACTGTTGTGTCGTTAGTCTTTCTAGCTGTCACTATTGCCGTAGAGGCAATGGCAGTTAAGCCACTAAAGAGCCAGAAGAAAAAAGGTTGGGATTTAATGTTCTTGGTGCTTTTGATTGGCGCTGTATCGCAAGTTGTTAATATTATTCTAAATTTCAACCCTATGAGTTTCATCCCTAATGTTATATTTACGGCTATTGGGGTTGCGATTGGTGCATACTTCTTGTTTGAGCTTCGTTCGTATTTTAAGGGCGCTAAATTAATTAAATAGATCGTGTTAGCCTTACACTTGAGATGATACCCTTATTAGTGTACAATTTGTATTGTTGATGGGGTGTCGCCAAGTGGTAAGGTGAGAACTACCAGTCGGCAGTTTGCAAGGCCGGAAGCGCGACGGCGCTGAGGCGGGCTCGCGAAATTTATCACCAGATAAATATTTGTGAGATGGGTTTTGGTCCGGGCACCAAAATAGTAGAAATTACCAGCATTTTAAGATATAATGATTCATTGTAATGGGGTGTCGCCAAGTGGTAAGGCACTGGCTTTTGGTGCCAGCATTCGGGGGTTCGAATCCCTCCACCCCAGCCAAGTTGCTTATGCTTAAAGTCTCATCTTGTGAGGTTTTTTCCTTTTTGTTACTATTGCAACATGACAAAAGAATCTGAAGCTAGTAAGTATTACGATAAACATGCGATTGAGTTTGCACTTCAGGCTATTGACCCCCTAAAAAATAGTTTCGAATTTGATAAAAATATGCCCTCTATTCTTAACATGATTGGTAAAATAGATGGTCAGATTCTAGATTTTGGTTGCGGAGCTGGTAACTTTACAAGTTCACTTGTTCGGAAAGATCGAACTGTGAAAGGATGCGATACGTCCCAAAACTTACTTAAGTTCGCTCAACAAAAGTTTCCAGAAATTGTCTTTTTTAATTACGATGGGCTAACTATTCCTAACTCTATGAATAAATATGATTTAATCGTCGCAAAATTAGTATTTCACTACATAGAGGATCTAGAGAGTGTGATTATCGATCTGTCTGAACAGTTAAATAAGTACGGCTCAATATGTTTTTCAGTACCACACCCTGACAAGACAAAGTATCTGATAAATGGTTCAAACAAGGAATCGAAATACACTGATCAAGTCGGGTCATTTGGATTAACGCTTGAAATGATACATAGAAGCATAGATCGCTATAAAGAGATACTGGATAAAGCCAGCCTAACAATCGAGAACGTTATTACGATCAGTGATAATGGTAAACCTAAACGTTTAAATATTCTGGCGACCAAGAAATAGCATAAAGATGCACTTCTTACTGAAACGCATCTACTAGCCCCAGCTAATTTATTTAAACATAAATACTCCGTTTTAATACGAAGTTTTTTTGTTACAATATGGATATGAATATCGAAGAATGGCTTAATGCGTTTAAAAATAGTTGGGCGAACAAGAATATCCCTTCAATCGTGGAACTTTTCAGTGATGATATAGAATATTGGGAAACGCCCTATAAACAGCTATCGTCTTTAGAAGAGATAAAATCCGAATGGACTTCTATAAACAAACAAGACAATATAAAGATTGATACAACTATCTTTTCAAAATCAGAACCACAAGATTGTTTTACGGTATTATGGAAGCTTAATTATACTTCGGACGGAATATATAAGAATTGGGCAGGAATATACCTAATTAAACTAAACCCGCAAGGCAAATGCTATTATTTTTATCAAACAGGCGAACAAGGTAGGTAGATTCCTGTCTGTTATAATGACTATATGCAAACAAAAGTATTAGTAGTAGGTATAGTCAAAAAAGACGACGCAATCCTGATGCGCAAGAAACCCGAAGGCTCACTACCATATAAAGAGACTTGGTATTTATTTGGTGGTGAAGTGACGTCCGAAGTTAGTCCAGATAAAGCTATTATTGACGAGGTTTTCGTAAAAGCAGGAATAAATGTAGCTGTTAAGAATAAGATATCTTGGGACACTGAAATTAAACACGATCTAGACGATATTGAAAAGTTCTTCGTTTATCTAGACGTTGAATGCGAATATATAAGTGGTGATATAAAAGTCGGTAAAGGAATCGAAAAAATCGAATGGGTCAAGCCAGAAGACCTACCTTCCTACGATATTGTTCCGCCATCTCGAATTTTGTTCGAAAAACTTGGCTACATAAAGTAGATTCTTCCTGAAACGCGTCCACTAGCCCCAGCCAAGTATTTTAACAAACAAGACCTTATGTTGTAATAAGCATTCGTAATCTGTTGGATGTAATGCTAGTTAATAGAAAACCGACCGAAAGGTCGGTTTTCTATTTGGCATCTTGAATTTTCTTCCAAATCGGATTTATGCTACCATTTTCTTTCAGCGTCTTCAGATCTTGGTTCGCTTTTACTAGTAAATCTTGACTGATTTTCTTTCGCCCTCCATAGCTTCTAATCTCATCACCAAGCGCCTTTGCTTGGAAGGCCCTAAATTTGCCCTCGTTAGGTATATCTTCGAGTTCAACATGATGGGACCTTATGTAATTTCCATCTTTGCCGTAACTGTTGAAGAATTCGTTAATATCTTTGATATAGCTACTCTGCGAGACTAATTTTTGTCTAGTATAAAGGACAAAATCATTGTTTTTCTTTCCAATATTGATAATGAAATCTTGCTTAAACTTAGGTTTTTTCATTGAATAATCGTAGATATAGAAACCGATTACCTCATCATTTGGATAATTTGGCGCATATGAGGTAATAACCATACCTAAAGTAATGAACCTGTCAGGATAGATAATTTTTAGAGCTTTTGTAAAATCAGAATGATCTTTACACCACTGTTATTGCCCCTGTAGTAATTGTCTTGATGTACAAACGATAAGAGTCGTCCTTGATTGTGTGCAACTATAATCTAGGCTATAATTACAAACATAAACACAGCGTGGGATGTATTTAGGCAGTTGCTCTATGAAAAAAATATATCGCACCATTCTATACTTCATCAATGCAATACGTAACAGATCTCTTCAATATGCCATAAAACGCGTGTCGCCACTCGATGAAAAGAAGCAGCATCCAAAATTAGAAAAAATATCTAGTTGGCTAGCTCGACGGTACCGCTGGTATGCTAATAAAAAAGAGAAAAACCGACTATTAAGGTATAGCCTAGAAAAAGAAAAACGAGAACATAAGATACTAACTGAAATTTTCAAGTACTCCAAGCGGGTGTTATGGTATCTTGCTGGCACAACTTTACTTGGCTGGTTGCTAGATACTCTTTACTGGTGGGCGCACCCTTCACTAAGCCAGGTTGCGTTCATATCAAATAACTTCAACACAATCACAATAGCCGATTTACAGACAGGGCTAGCCATATATGTTGGTGCCGTATCCGCGTTACTTGGTCTAATATTCGCGCTTTATGCAGTCGGGTTTCAGTTATCAACTGAACGTTACTCGGCAAACGTCACTGACTTTATGAATGAAGAGCGTGTGAGTAATTATTTTTTTAGTTTGCTAATTTTCACCGATTTGTTCGCAATCGTAACGCTAGTTAGGTTACACTTCATCAGTCAGGAGCCTGTAGCGAGTTTTCTGTTTACGACAATCCTTGTAGCCTTTTGTTTTCTGGGACTTATTATCTTCAAAAAACACTACATCGAGTCGATGAAACCGATGCGCGTATATAAACGAATTTGGCAGATGTTTCTTGAGATGTTCCCAGCCATTACAACTAATAAAGGCTATAAAACTAAGAGTTGGAGCATCCCAATGGGCGCAAGGGGTCAATCAAAGAACTATCTCACAATTTTTATTAGTTTATATCGTGACCTAATTCGTAATGAAAAGTTTAATGATGCCTCCTACGGCCCAACGATTCTTGGATGTATCATTAGAGATTATCTAGGGAATAAACGCTATATAAATACCGATCGAGGCTGGTGGGCGGATCAAAAGCTTGATCAAGTCAAAGGAGATAATTCAGCGGAATATTCTATGAAATCAGCATATGAAATCCAGGGACGTGGATCATATTTTGCAACCAAACAAGATAATCAGTGGTTTGAAACTCAGGCTCTCGAGTTGCTGAGAGAAATGCGTGACACCGCCTTGGGTAATAGTAGCGACCAGAAGATGCTTTACAGAGTATCTGGTGGCTATAGAGAGGTGCTAATTGGAGATCGCGAACGAATAGCTGATGGTGATCCGACAGATATATATGGAGCATGGCAGAACCAAGAATTTGAGGCGGTTGATAGTGCCCTCAAGGACTTCTTGTATTTTATAGACAAGGTCAATTTTACAGATGGAGATTCTCCGACCAATATAATAAATGATTACTTCGCTATCGCTGTAACTTTTGCTGACAAATGGGACATTGAACCGGCCTTAAAAATTCTCGAAACATTCTATAAAGGCAATCAATTAAATAGGTCGTCTAGCTTTTTAGCAGATAGAAAAATTGCTGCCGAGTCAAGGAGAGTATTGCTAAACTACTGGAAACAGTTAGAAGTTGAGCAGGATCTGGAAGGAATGTTAATCACTCCTAAGGATCGGCTTATCAACGATTTCCGTAGAGATCTGGAGAAAACCCTCGATGATAACACTAAGACAGTTTTCGCGACCTTTTTTAATCATTCAACAAATATGATTGAGAAGTTAGTAAAAGATTCCAATTATGAATACGTCGGCCATTTTATTAAAATGCAAATGGTCTGGATGAGCCGCTTATTGTATGAAGGAAGAAATGATATTGCGGAACACTTTGCTGATATCTTAAACAAAAATGTACGGTATCTTGCTATGTTGCCAAAAACGGTACAAGAAGAATTAGAAATGTTTGATCAAGCAGAGCGTGGTTTTTTTGTGGCTATCTACGAGGAGAAGCCAATATTAATAGAAACATACTTTAAAGCATTGGTGTATGTCAGATGGGTACTTATGCAATCCGTGGCAGACCCCGAAGAAATAGCTCGTTATCATAGAATGACAGTATTATGGGGTGGAATGATTTATATTACGGCAGAACTTCGCCAAGACCACACCCTACTAGAGAAGTATTCACTATTAATTGATATGTTTTACCAAAATGGATCGTCAAAGATCGTTGAGATTGTCAAGGATTATAAACCTACTAATTTAATTAGTTGGGAGGTAAATCATTACAATTCAGCATACATGAATTTGGCACGTAAATTAGAGAACGAATTGCCAGAGGAGAACTATAGAGAATCTTTCGGTGAAATTGGCTACAGTACTCGATACAAGCACCCGAGCAAGTTTATACAAACCCTTTCAGAATGGAGTGTTGATATCCAAGATCGTGCCATTGAGGGTTTTGCCGATTGGGTCCAAGAACGAGAATCGAATAAGAAGCAGTTAGCAATGTTGGGCTTAATAGAATTATTGCGTTCTAGAGGAAAAGACAATGACTAGAAGTAAAAATCATAAGGGTTACTGGAATGATGATCCGTTTCTTTCATACATTAAGGATTACACTCGCTATGAAGAAACAGGCCGTGATGCTATGCAATTTACTATAGAATTACGAGGGTTAGAATTCCTTTTCCCCTACAGTATGAATTCAAATGACTACTTTGTAATTTCACACAGGGGTAGCAAAATAAGTAAGGTTCTAAATGAGCATTTTTTAATCCGAAGAAGAAGTTACGAACAAATTTATGGCAATATGCATGATATTACTGGATGGTTTGGGTCAATACTTAAAGAATCAGCTACTTACGGAGATCAATATTATACAATCGACTGGAGTATCCCAAAAAATAAAAAAGAACTGGTCTTAGTGAATGGCTTTACTTATTTACATGCTTCAACTATGCATACCAAGCATAATTTAGGCGGAGTGATTACAGGCTATCGCCAAAAGTTTTCTCGTTTGGCATATCTAGATAAAACTTATGGGGAAGAAAAGATGATTCGAGTTTTTAATTTTGAGCCTGATGAAATATTTCATATTAAATACCCCTTTTGCGATATACCACCAGTCAAACAATCTCTGGGACTCTTAAAGAAATCTCAGTCATATTGGAAGTTTACTCTCGACCGTGCTCGTTCTGGGGGGAGCAAAGTTGGCATGGGTATCAGAGCTGAGATGGCTAGTTATGTAGACTATGTTGCTGAGCAGCGCATATTTAGCTTCATTCGAGCAAAGATAGGTAAAAACTTTCATCAATTTGATGCCATTCGTGAAATACCTCGCACAAACTATTACGATGCATACATACTGTGTCGATATATGAAGGATAAGGTCATTGCTAGACAATTCCTAGTTGATCAATTTAATAAGCAGGTGCTCATCCCGTTAGCCAAAAGGAATAATATCAAGAAACCACCAATACTTGAGATGAAAGGTCTCACCACTGAAGCCGAAGTTAACGATCTGATGGATGCCGTCAATAAGAATTTGATTGACCATAATGAATTTATTGAGCTCTTTAATACCTTTAAATAAAACCTATGAAATATTTACGTCCACGGAAAATATACGAAGATATTTACGATCAGCACACTGTTGAGTATGCACGCCGTGGCGATATTCATTATGATAAATTTCTAGAGGATCTAAAAAGTGAGTTACCCGAAGGCGATACGATTGAACTACCGCGTTATGGAATTATTATGAATGCCTTTTATATGCAAGCCTTAGGTATTGAACTACTTGATCGCTATGAAAATCGCGATAAATGTATTGGCGAATGGATAGTAAGAGACGAAGCCAAGGATATACAAGTTGCTAGCGCCAGACTTGTCGAAGAACCGAATTGTCGGCACTGTGGCAAGCAGGGTTTGCGTATTATCGATAAGTTACTCATGCATCAACAAGAAAACAGTAATTATAATGATACTGAAAATATTTTGTTCACACTACGTTGTCCGAGCTGTGAGAAAAATAGTGCTTTCTGGGATGACGGCACCGCTTGGGTAATTAAACCAACACTCTGTCCGAAGTGTAACACCAAAATGGCATATAAGACGACTTCATCCAAGCAAGCCCTCACTTTTACGTATACTTGTCCATCATGCCAACATGAATATAAAGAAAAAATAGATTCTAGGGAGAAAAAGGAAGATATTAACCCCGATTACGACAGAGATCGCGCTCACTATTGTCTTGACGATGAAAAATTCCGTCACCACCTTTTTTAAATACGTCGCGGCTTTACTGAAATGGCCGAGCTTGGTAAGAAATGGAAAGAAAAAGAAGAAAATAAGCATATCTACGATGCAATGAAGGAGATGAAGAAGCCAAAGATTGCCGAACTAACCTCACTACTACAACAGGTACTTGAAAAAGCTGGCTATATTGAATTTAGCCTAGATAAACCAGAAATAGGCAAAGATGTCTTTGTTGGCTTCAACTGTCTCGACACCAAATCGGATCGAAATGATTATGACAGTCAGAAAACACTTTGGAATATTATTAATAATACACTTGAAACTACTAACTGGCGGCTTATGAGTGAGGGTATTCATTACCGACTAGGGTACTTAAACGGGCGCCTTCGTGCCTACGAGCGCGAAGAGGATCTTAAACAGCTCGTACAAAAGAGTAAAAAACTAAGACGCGCAGAAAAAAAGCGAATAAACTCGATAATGATGACAATGAAAAAATGATGAGAGGTCCGAACGGTGAAAAGATTATTTACTAGAATAAAGCAGTTAATGTTTTCAAAATCAAATAATTTTCTTCAAGCACTCGAATATGAAAAGAGGAATGGTGGCGAGGTATTAGATATTGACGACGATGAACAATGGTTTGCTATATTGTCTTGCCAACATATAAGAGAGCTTCAACAAGGTGGCCCTGCAATGCTTATTCTCCTCCGTAGAAAGAACTCATCTATAATTGCCCGAATGAGCATAGTAAACGATACGAATAAAAAGGAATTATTTATTGGTGATTTTGGTTCTAATATAGAAAATAAAGGGTATGGCTCGATACTTCTTCGAAATGTCATTAAACTTGCAAAACAGCTTGGTTGCAAAACAATCACGGGGAACTTGTCTTCCGTTGACGGCGGTCATTTTGATAAACTACGGTATTTGTATGAGAAATACGGGTTTGAGGTGAAAATTAATGGAGATTCTGGCACTATTTTGTATAAAGTCAAATAGTAGCGTCCTCGTATCTAATTTGTATCACTAAATAAGTGGTAAAATATTATTATGCATAAAGAAATAGCAAAATGGCTGTACGACAAAATCATAGCAGAAGGTGATGTATATCAATACGAAGCCGTTGATGAAATTACTCAAAAGTTTGGCGAAGAATATACATATACTAACGATCTTGGTAATCCGGCTATCGACAGGAAAGTATTGAGTGAATTTAGAAAGTTTAAAGGAGAAGATATTATTTGGGATCGGACGGACCTTTTTTGGCACAAAGAGACAGAAATTGATAAAGAGCTGAAATCGTTTACTGTAGATTTTCCCGAAATTGATATTCCCAAAATGCCATCATTTCCGAAAATAAAAATGAAACCGATTAAATTCGATGATGATATCGACATGAAGTAGCATTTATTACAGTAAGTACACAGGACTAAAATAAATAATGGCAGGACATCATTACGTTCCACAATTTTACTTAAAAAACTTTCGTATATCGAATACTAAAGCTAGTATCTACGTGTATTTTCGCAACGGCGAAATAAAGCAAAAAAATATCAGCAACATTGCCAGTAAAGGTCATATGTATAACTTTGTCGACAAAAACGGTGAAATTAATCGTAAACTTGAAAAAGCATTTAGTACTATTGAATATGATAATCAATCAATAATTCAAAAAATACTTGAGAGTAAGAGCATATCAATTACCGAAGATGAACATCAGCGCCTGAGTTATTTTATTTCAACACTTTATGTAAGAGGGCTGGCGTACAGAGATAAACTCACCGCAACTCACGATGCTGCTATTAAAACAATGATGGGACTTACCGCTGAAAGCAAGGAAGCATTCCATCGGACCGCCAAACAATTTCTGCCGAATACTACATCAACTGAAAAGATAGAGTCAGCGAGGTTATCGTTTTTAGATGGCACATACAGAATAGAGCATGATCCAAACGAGATTCTTAGGTTAGCCTTAAAATCGGCAGAAACAATATATCCCTATATATTGAATAAGAAACTAAGCCTTTTAAAAAGAACTGGCGACCACTTTTTTGCAACATCTGATAACCCCGTAATAATTGGTCGAGACTCGCCTCGAAAAGATTCATATATTGTTGGGAATGGCGGCCTTATTTATAGCAGTGTTATTCTGACGTTATCACCCGACTACTGCCTCTTTATTAGCCCACAAGATGATATACCTGAAAACATTGAAGTACAAAACGAAGACGTAGATGAAGTAAACTATCTTCTTGCATTTTATGCGGAAAGAATGATTTTTGCAGATGAGTCACATGACCATCTGGCGCAGCTTATGTCCATTACTGAGGCCGGACAGGGCCAGACGACAGTCGTTGAATACAATAAAAAAAGTACTGTATATAATCCAAAAAAATAACCTTGCTCCTTGACCGCAGCAGCGCCCAATAACCTGAGTTAAGTTATTTGTCATACAAGCACAATCAAAATTGGTTCGAGCCAATATCGTTGAAGCCATGCTGAGATTCATAAAACCATAAATGCCATATAGTGTCTCATTTGTCTCATTTTAACCCGTTAAATGTACCAGACCTATATGCTCAATGAGCTGAGTCATACTTCGTGTCGCACGAGTCTAGATTTTCGGGATTTGGTACCAGACCGATATGCTCAGCCAATCTAAAAACAGACCCGCGTGGTCTGTTTTTTAGATTGCCGTAGTCGGGATTCAAATTCCTCTTATTTTAATAACTTCTTTTTTGCCAAATCAAATTCTTCTTGAGTTATTATTCGTTTATTTTTGAGTTTAGATAATTTTTCAATTTCATCTACAGTACTTACAGCAACTGTTTCTACCGAATCGCTAGTTGTTGTTGGGGATATTGTTGGTGTTTTATTTTTACCAATTGAATTAATGATACCAATCAATATGAATAGCACTACCATAACACCCACAACCGAATAAATGGTATTCCAATCAGTATTAGTCTTTCGAGCAATACACTTGCTTTGATAAACTTGGCCCTGATTACTTACCTTGGCACACCATTCATTTCCAGAATAATAGATTTGCGTAAAAACCGTTAATTCGCCTTCACCGATGCTAACTAGACACTCATTATCAGTTTCTCTTACTATAGTCATAGCTATACCCCTGTAGTATTCGCATATGTCATGAGGATTATTGTAATTTGCTAATGCACCTGAAGCATCTTCTGCCATAACTAACCCTGGCGTTAGTGAAATGCTTAAAACTGTTACAATAAATACAAATAATGCTAATATTTGTTTCATAAATACACTATACTACGTATTTGAAATGAATGATATGCGTCGTCAAACTAACATTTTACTAAATAAATCTAAACTAAATACAAATTCTATTATTATTTGTAATTTGAGTGTAAAATATCTATTAGAGTAAGGGGTATATCATGAAAAAAATTAATTGGATAACTGCATCTGTTATTTTGGTAATAATCATAGCAATCGGTGGTGGTTTAATTTATATTAATTCATCTAAAACCCCGTCGAAAATTGAAGTTTCAGAAGATCAACAAAATATTGAAATCAAAACAGGGCAAGAATTCACTATTAACTTAACTTCTAATCCGTCAACAGGCTATAGTTGGTCGGTTGATGATACATATAATAAAAATATTATGTCAAAGATTAGTAATGAATTTATACCCTCTAATTCAGAAATGATTGGTGCACCAGGAAAAGAGCTTTGGGTGTTTAGAGGAACTAACAAAGGCAATACAAAACTCAATTTCGTGTATTCTC
>Ga0209430_1002034_pt1 | contig 13719 bp, 10 predicted proteins | sample BarGraIncub1133A_FD_184504 | JGI IMG/M metagenome (GOLD analysis project Ga0209430, IMG submission 184504) | Arctic peat soil microbial communities from Barrow, Alaska - Barrow Graham LP Incubations 11-33A (SPAdes) (version 2) | ecosystem: Environmental > Terrestrial > Soil > Wetlands > Peat... | reverse complement strand
ACAATATTCCACTAAATTTCTTGCAGCATCTGCGCCCCTGGTACCCAGGTTTACTGCCATCATAACCTCTGTTCCAACCTCTTTTGCCCATTGGCAAAATTCATTTGTTCCTATTTCATTTGTTTCGGTTGTCATCCAAGCTAGTTCTGTCCGTCTAGGCCTATTGTTAACAGCTCCCACACCGTCCTCCCAGTTGTATCCCGAAACAAAATTTCCACCTGGATAACGAACTATTGGCATCTTTAATTCCTTAATCATTTCTTTAACATCTTGGCGGAATCCAAATTTATCTGCCGTAGGATGGCTTGGTTCATATATTCCACCATAAACTGCTCTACCTAAATGCTCAATAAATGAACCATATATTCTTTTGTCTACTTCACCTACCAAGTAATCCTTGTTAAGTATTATCTTTGCACTTCTCATAAAATCCTCCCTGCATATTAATGTTTTTATTAATTCAGTAGTATTTATATTAATAACTATATAATAATCCCCATTAAACATGCTGTCAATAGATTTTTTCATAATAGATTTATATCCAAATAAACCGAGTTTTTGGCTTCAATGATAGTTAAAATTCTATTTACAGAAACTTATAAGTAATTTATACTTGTATTAATCTTGTGAAGGAGGTGGCGCTATTAAATGAAAATAAACATCTCGGAAAAGTGGTTGCCAGTTTATGAGGCCCTGAGTAGTAATGTTCGTCTCAAAATAATTAACTTTCTTGCACAAAAGCCCATGAATATCAAGCAGCTTGCGCAGCAGCTGGGTCTCAGCAGTGCCATAGTTACAATGCATATCAAGAAGCTTGAAGCCTCCTCCATAATACACTGTGAACGAAAAAGCATAAACGGATCCGTTCAAAAGCTATGCTTTCTTGATGTGGACTCCTTGGAGATTGAATTCCCAAATAAGATTTCTAAAGCTAGAAATTATCACGAAATTGCAATGCCCATTGGTCATTACTCTGACTTCAGTGCCACTCCAACCTGTGGAATAGCAACACCAGAAAAGCTAATTGGGCAATATGACGACCCCAGATATTTTTTAGATCCAGATAGAGTAAATGCCGGCATACTCTGGTTTACAGTAGGCTATGTTGAATACAAAATTCCTAATTTTCTTCTGTCAGTGCAGCAGCCTGAGGAGCTAGAAATCTCTATGGAACTGGGCTCTGAAGCTCCAGGTATAAACAATAACTGGCCATCTGATATAACTTTTTCCCTAAATGAGCATAAAATCGGCGAATGGACTAGTCCCGGAGACTTTGGAAACAGCCGCGGCAAATACACCCCCGTATGGTGGAGTCTTGGTGTGGGTCAATTTGGGCTTTACAAAGCAATACGCATAACTCAGGAGGGCTCTTATATTGATGGCATAAAGGTTTCAAGCACTACGCTATCATCTCTGGATATTCGTCAAAAATACTGGACTTTTCGGATTGCGGTACTTTCAGACGCCACAAACGTCGGTGGTGTTACCCTTTTCGGCAAAGGCTTTGGTAACTATAGCCGTGATATTACATTCAAACTGTATTATAAATAAATATTGTCCATAACAGTTGCTTTTTTGCATAATATGTATTAACATATTATGTGCATCGGAAATTCCAATTAATGCATTACTTGCGCCCGTAGTTCAACTGGATAGAGCGTCTGGCTACGAACCAGGAGGTTGGGGATTCGAACTCCTCCGGGCGCACCAATAAAAAACAAAAGACACTGCAATCATTTTGCAGTGTCTTTTGTTTTATCATAAACAGAGTTTTTGAATTCATCATTTGTACTTACATAACAGGAAACCCCATTGTTGTCATCAGAGCCATTGCGTTTTGTGAAGTGTCAACTCTGGTGTGTTGAATCAGAACAGGGACATCACTCTCAACTTTTAGAGAATACGGGACACCGACAGGTACATTTTCTCCCTTATCATCCTTGAGCTTATCTAAGCGTATGTGATTGGTACGTCTGGCTCCACATGCAGAGAAAACATTTTCCATTGGTTCCCTGTCCGCAAAGTAGATTGTTATATTAAGATGTGCGCCCTCGTCCCCTGAATTCAGAACACATAACCCGTCATGACTTTCGGCTTCTCCTATACTCTTTGGCTGAATATATCCGTCTGAAATTGCCCATACCTTATGTCCTATAGCTTTTGTCATTTTTTCTCCCTTCACAAAGTCAAATTTTCGATATCACTTATCTGCTTAATTCTTTCACTTTGAAGTATGAGATTAAATAAGGTGAATTTCAGATTTGGTTTGTTGTTCTCGGAAGATAAAAAGAAAGTTTCTTTAAAATGATGTCCCAGCTGTAATGGGTGGAAAGCATAAAAAACATGCTATTCATTAATTTATATAAAAATTTGTATTATAAACGAGTATTCTTCATTTAAAAAGTCATATACATTAGGACCATATATCTATAGAATGTGAATATATGAAAAAGGGACTTTTGTTTTATATTGAAGTATTCATATCTCTCAGTAAATGACAACTACCAACTTTTTTTTGAAATATACTACTAATTAAAAGGAGAGATAAAAAATAATGAAGGTTCTCAATAATCTAAAAATTGGCACCAAACTTACAATACTTATAATTTTAATGCTAATCGGTATTTTTATCGTTGGAAGTATAGGCTCTTACAACAATATGCAATCAGAAAAAGTATTGGCAAGTATATATAAACAAGATCTCTTATCTGTCGAATTGCTTAGTGATATAAGAACGCAATCAATAGCAAACTTAGCAAATAATTTAAAGCTAATGTTGATTTCTGATATAGCTTACCAAAAGAACGTATTGGCAGATATTGAAGCGAATAAAATCGCTTTGGACAATGATTTAAAATCATATGCAAATAATACATCTCTCGATTCCTTTGAAAAAGAAAATTATGATATGCTTCAAAAAGATTTGAAAAAATGGAGAGAAATTTTGAGCAAAACCACTGAGTTATCTACTTCCGACAAATCAAAGGAAGCATTAGATTTATTTAATGCTTCTGGCGAAACAATATTTGAGGGAATGCAAACTACCATAAGAGATTTAGTAAATTATAATATTAAAAGCGCTGATGTGATATACCTGCAGAACCAAAAATCTCAAAAAGCTGCCACAACACTCTTAATAGTAATTGTTTTTGTCGTAGCAGCCATATGCATTTTATCTGGCATAGTTATTACAAGAACCATAACAAAGCCAATATTAAAGGTTATCTCTCTTATAAAGAAAACTTCAGATTTCGATCTAGTTTATGACAATTCCTATGATGAACTATTGAGTCATAAAGATGAAATGGGTATAATATTCACTTCTGTATCAATTATGAGAGCATCCTTACGAAGTACTATCAGTAAGCTACTGAATATCTCTAATAACCTTGCTGCAAATTCAGAAGAACTAACTGCTTCTACTGATGAAAGTACAAAAACCATTAATCAAGTAGTTTTTGCAATCACTGAAATTGCAAAAGGAAATAATAGTCAGGCAGATGCTGTAAGTAGAGCAAGTGCAACCATATCCGATATCGCAACCCATATTGGTGAAGTACATACGGTTACCGCCCAAAGTGTTACTACTGCAATAGAGTCCTTAACGATAGTTTCTGAAGGTCAAAATGCAGTTGTATTAACTACTGACAAAATGCAAGAAAGCATTATGATCTCAGGTAGTGTAAACACTTCACTTGAAGAGTTAAGTGAATCAATAAATAAAGTAGGAAATATCTCTGAAGTTATAAATTCAATAGCAGCGCAAACGAATTTGTTGGCACTCAATGCTGCGATTGAGGCCGCTAGGGCTGGAGAATCTGGCAGGGGCTTTGCTGTTGTAGCAGAAGAAATACGTAAGCTTGCCGAGCAATCATCATCCGCTGCAAAAGACATAGCTTCTATTATAAAAGATACTGTAGCAAAAAATGCAGTAGCTTCAGAAAACATGGTAAAAGCAAAAGAGATAGTATCGGAGCAGTCCTTGGCTGTAAACGTAACAAAAGAAGCGTTCGAAAAGATTAAATTTTCTGTTGAAGGAATTTCGAAACGGACCACAAATGTTGCGGAAATGCTTAGTACTATTGACACAGCAGCTCAAGATATTTCCAGTCACACACATGACATGGCTGCTATAGCAGAACAAACAGCCGCAAGTTCTGAAGAAATTTCCGCTTCCAGTGAGCAACAGCTTGCATCAATTGAAATGATTTCAAATGCTGCTAGTGATTTATCAGGTATGGCTATAGAGATAAACAATGAGATTAGCAAGTTTAAGTTGTAAAAAAATTTTCTACAACTTAAAATTTAATTACATAAAAATTATTAAACAAAGGCATCAGGAGAAGCCCTGATACCTTTGTTATTGCCATTGTCCTTTTTTTGCTCAAAAACACAGTAATATTAAAAGTTCTGTATTGAAAATTCACTTTTTTATGTTAACAAATTAAAGTGTTAACGTATTTCCTTAGTAATCGGTATTTATTACAAACTTTAATATTGCTTTTAGGCAATGTGTTTATTAAATGCCTAAAAGGCGCTCTAATGCAATATTTAACAGCTAGTAAAATGATAATAATTTATTGAATTTTTTGCTTTTTTAGTGTATACTTCGACAATATAGTAAAATAATCGAAATTATTTAAAATAGTTTACAATATATTGCTTTTTAATTAAAGAGCTGCATATCAGTTTGTTATTCCATAAGTGACAATGTCGTTGCTGAATGTTTCATATCATACTGATTTTTTTGTGCGTAATTTGTGCAAAATAAATTATATAGCTTTGTACATTATTTGTTTTACTTTTATAGGTAGATATATATAGTTTCTAAATATTTTTTTAAGCCGCATAATAGGTTTGCGGTTAGGAGGTCTTTATGACAAGATACATTACAAAACGGCTACTGGTTTCACTTTTAACACTTTGGATTATGTTTACACTTACTTTTTTTCTTATGCATTTTGTACCTGGTAGTCCATTCATTGGTGATAAAAAGATGACACCACAGATTCTTGCCAACTTAGAAGCTAAATATGGATTGGACAAGCCGCTTATAGTTCAATACGGATTGTATTTTAAAAACGTATTGCAAGGAGATATGGGTCAGTCTATAACACTTATTGGCCAAGATGTTAAGGACATTATTGCTCGTAAGTTTCCCTACTCTTTGAAGTTAGGACTTTTTGCAAGTGCTATGGCAATAGTACTTGGAACGTTTTTAGGTGTCACAAGTGCACTAAGGCGAAACACAGGTATAGACAGATTTATAATGCTGATTGTGACCATCGGAATTGCTGTTCCAAGTTTCGTTGTTGCCACGGTAAGTATGATTATATTTGGTGTACAGCTAAACTGGCTGCCTACCATAAGTAGTTTAGACACTGTATCAAGCTTTATCCTGCCTGGCTTTGCACTTTCCTTCTTCCCTTTAAGCTTTATAACTAGATTAATGCGTTCTTCCATGCTTGATGTAATTAATCAAGATTATATACGAACAGCTAGGGCAAAAGGCCTTTCTGAAGGAGTTGTAATTTTCAAGCACGGTCTTAGAAATGGAATTCTCCCAATTGTTACTTACGCTGGTCCAATGCTGGCTGGTATCTTGACTGGCTCCTTTGTCATAGAATCCATCTTTTCTATTCCAGGTTTAGGAAGCTCATTTGTTACCAGCATCACAGCAAGAGACTATCCCACTGTTATGGGTGTAACGATGTTTTTTGGAGCCTTTTTAATTTTTATGAATTTTTTAGTAGACATTATGTACACGTTTGTTGATCCAAGAATCAATATAATAAACTAGGGTAGGTGATAACACATGATAAAGAATAATAATTCTGAAATATTAGGAAAAGATTTGTTTTTGCCTGCTACAGACGAAGAAAAGGCAACCTTTGAGGTTATGCGTCCATCAATTGGTTATTGGAGGGACGCTTGGAATAGATTAAAGGCAAACAATGTTGCAATTGGAGCACTTGTTGTTATTATATTGATATTTCTTGCGGCAATAATAGGTCCAATGTTGTCTCCTTATGCTTATTCACAAATAAACGAAGGTAGAGAAAATCTTACACCAAATTTTCAACATATTTTCGGGACTGATAGCTTAGGCAGAGACTTGTTTACAAGAACAATGATTGGTACAAGAATCTCTTTGGCAGTTGGTCTTGTGGCTGCAGCGATGATATCAATCATAGGTATTGTTTATGGTGCAGTTTCTGGTTTCTTTGGTGGTTGGGTTGACAATATTATGATGAGAATAGTAGATGTAATATATTCTATTCCTACCATTCTTATTGTTATACTCTTACAAGTGGTAATAAAACATCCACTCGATGTTTTGGTAGAACCAGGTCATGCGCTGCATTTTATGAGTGGTCTTGGAGCTGGTTTAATAAGCATTTTTATTGTATTGGCTCTCCTATACTGGGTAGATATGGCCAGAATAGTGCGCGGACAGGTCCTATCAATTAAGGAGCAAGAGTACGTAATGGCAGCAAAGGTGTTGGGTGCAAGTAATAAAAACATTATTTTTAAGCATCTTATCCCGAACTGTATTGGTCAAATTATTGTAATTGCTACTTTAAAAATACCTGAAGCTATTTTTGCAGAATCATTCTTAAGCTTTATAGGACTTGGTGTTTCATCACCAATGGCTTCTCTTGGTTCTCTTTCGCAGACTGCATTAAAGGGAATTTATTCTTTTCCATATATGCTTATTTTCCCAGCAGCATCGATAAGCTTAATCATTCTTTCCTTCAATATTTTTGGTGATGGTCTTCGTGATGCTTTAGACCCAAGAATGAAAAAGTAAAAATATAAAATGCCATATTATGTCGGCAGATGAGGTAATAATTATTATGAATAAAAAGTTACTTGAAATAAATGATTTAAGAGTTTCATTTTTCACCCCTGCGGGTGAGGTTAAAGCGGTAAATGGAATTACCTATTCGCTGGAGCCGGGGAAGGTTTTGGGCATTGTTGGAGAATCAGGTTCAGGAAAGAGTGTATCCTCCTATTCTGTTATTGGGCTTATAGATAAGCCTGGTAAAATTGTAGGTGGAAGCGTTATTTTTGATGGCAAAGATGTTTCAACTATGACAAAGCAGGAAAGACTTCAGTTTGCAGGAAACGAAGTTGCTATGATTTTTCAAGATCCTATGACAAGTTTAAATCCAGTGTTTACAATAGGTACTCAGATAGCAGAATCATTACGTCACAAGTATGGGAAGCTGTCAAAGCAAGAAATAAAAAAGCGTTCTGTAGAATTATTGACGCTAGTTGGTATAAACGAGCCCGCAAAACGTCTAGTTCAGTATCCGCACGAATTTTCAGGTGGTATGAGGCAGAGAGCGATGATAGCTATGTCACTAGCTGGTTCTCCAAAGCTTTTAATAGCTGATGAGCCAACAACCGCTCTAGATGTTACGATACAGGCACAGATTCTTGAGCTTTTGAAGAATATACAGAAGAAGACTGGTATGGCCATTGTGCTTGTAACTCATGACCTTGGAATCGTTGCTGATATGGCTGATGATGTTATTGTTATGTATGGTGGAAAGATAGTGGAGCAAGGTTCGGTGTATAGTATATTCAAAAACCCTAGTCATCCATATACAAAAGGTTTGCTCAGATCTTTGCCAGATTTAAATGCAAAGGGTTCGAAGCTCATTCCTATACTGGGAAATACAGTTGACCTTTTAAATCTGCCTGTTGGTTGTTCCTTTTCACCAAGATGCGAGCAGTGTTTAAAGGTTTGTATAAATCATATGCCTGCTGAATATAGAGACGCTGATGGGCACATTACTTCGTGCTGGCTATTAGATGAGAGAGCAAAAGATAGTGTGGAGGTACAACACAATGACTGATAAAAGCAAAACCGCTTTAGTTGAAGTTAAAAACTTGAAGCAATATTTTCAGATTCACAATCATCTTGGCCAAAAGGCCTACGTAAAAGCCGTTGATGATGTAACCTTTAATATATTGAGGGGTGAAACACTGGGTCTAGTTGGAGAATCAGGTTCAGGAAAAACTACACTTGGCCGCTCAATGCTTAGAATCTATGATCCTACCAGTGGAACTGTAAAAATTGATGGCGTAGATATCACAAAATTTAAGGGATCACAGCTTTTGCCCTATAGAAAGAAAATGCAATATATTTTTCAAGATCCTTACGCTTCTCTTGATCCTAGAATGACTGTCTCGGATATTGTAGGGGAAGCTTTAGATATACATCATCTAGCGAGATCAAGGAAAGATAGGGCTCAAAAAATAAGGGAATTGCTCAGTCTTGTTGGATTAAATACAGAGCATGCGTCTCGTTATCCCCATGAGTTTTCTGGTGGACAACGTCAGAGAATAGGTATAGCACGTGCTATTGCTGTAGAACCTGAGTTTATTGTATGTGATGAACCGGTCTCCGCTCTTGATGTTTCTATCAGAGCTCAGATAATAAACACGCTTGAGGAAATGCAGGACAGGCTAAATCTCACGTATTTGTTTATCTCACATGACCTTGGTGTAGTGAGACATACCTGTGATAGAGTTGGTGTTATGTATTTAGGTAGCATTGTTGAGCTAGTTGAGTCTGAGGAGCTATATAAGAAACCTCTTCACCCTTACACCCAAGCACTGCTCACCGCTATACCAGAACCAAATCCTGATGTTGCAAAGAATCGTAACAGGATTATTTTAAAGGGAGAAATTCCATCACCGGTTAATCCACCTTCAGGGTGTAAATTTAGAACAAGATGCCCATATGCAAAGACAATTTGCGCAGAGAAGGAGCCACAGTTTACTGATTACGGAAGTGGACACTTTGTAGCCTGCCACTTCGTAGGGAAGATATAATGAACTCACTGAGCAAAAGTAGAACATTGAGTCTTTTAGTGGGGTCATGAAATTGAATAAAAAGGGTAAATTTTTCTTATTACAAAAATAATACGTTATTTCTTATGTAGTCTGGTGAGGTCGACATTGGATTTAAAATTAATTAGACGAGGTATAAATCCTTTTAAACATGGGAAGCTATTAACTGTTGTAATAATGGATTAAATAATAATTAAAAAAATAATAGGGGGTATAAACAATGAAAAGAATATTAGCATTAATACTTTCACTAGCTATGGCTGTAACAATGTTTGCAGGCTGTGGAAGCTCAGCAAGTAGTTCAAAAGCAATTACTGCTGTTATTGGTTCAGAGCCAAAGACTTTAGATCCATCACTAAATAATTCTCTTGATGGAGGCACATATATTAACTGTGCTTTTGAGGGATTAACAACTTATGGTAAGGATGCTACCATCGTACCAGGAGCTGCTGAAAAGTGGGAAGTAAGTGCAGATGGTACAGTGTACACCTTCCACATCCAGAAAAATGCACAATGGTCAGATGGTAAAGATTTAACTGCAGCTGATTTTGTATACTCATGGAGAAGGACAGTTGATCCAAAAACTGCTGCTGACTATGCGTATTACCTTTATTTCCTTAAAAACGGTGAAGCTATCAATGGCGGAGAAGGTGCTACTGATACTTTAGGCGTAAAAGCTATTGATGCAAAGACTCTTGAAGTAACTCTTGCAGCTCCATGCCCATTCTTTACTGAGATAGTAGCCTTCCCAGCACTTGTTCCTTTAAGAGAAGACATTGTTTCAGCTAATTCAGAAAAATGGTCTCTTGACACAAAAACATATATCGGCAATGGCCCATATGTTCTTACTAGCTGGGAGCATGATTCTAAGCTTACATTTGAAAAGAATGATAAATACTGGAATAAAAGTACTATAAAAGCAACTAAAATCGAGTGGTTTTTAATGAATGATGAAAATGCTATTCTTGGAGCATTTAAGAATAAACAAGTTACATTTGCAAGAGGTATTCCTACTGACGAATATGCTGCTGAAAAAGCTGCTGGAACACTACAAATTCTTCCTCAGTTGGGAACATATTATTTAGATTTACTAAATACTAAAGCTCCTTTTGACAATCCAAAGGTAAGAAGAGCTGTAGCACTCGCAATTGACCGTAACTATATTGTTGAAAAAGTTACAAAGGGTGGTCAGACTCCTGCATCCGCTTATGTTCCTTTTGGTATAGCAGATGTCAAAGATACACCTGACTTCCGTACTACTGGTGGTGATTTCTATTCAGTAAAAGCGGCAGATTTGGAAAAGAATATCGCTGAAGCAAAAGCACTTATGGCTGAAGCAGGATATCCTGATGGAAAAGGCTTCCCTAAGGTAACCTACGGTTTAAATACTGGTGGTAACCATCAGGTTATAGCTGAAGCTATTCAACAAATGCTCAAGAAGAATCTTGGAATTGATATGGAGATTCAGGCTCAGGAATGGAACGTATTCCAACAGTCTAGAAAAGATGGCGTATTCAACATGGATCGTAATGGTTGGATAGGTGACTATATGGATCCTTCAACCTTCATGGATATGTTTACGTCAAAGAATGGTCAGAATAACTCGAAATACAATAATCCTGCATATGACAAGGCTATTTCAGACGCAAGAGTTGCAACTGATCCAGCTAAACGTGTGCAGTTATACCATGATGCAGAGAAATTAATCATGGACGATATGGGAGTTGTTCCTATATACTTCTATACTGACCCTGTAGAAATCTCTAAGGATTTACAGAATTATGTTGTAACTAAGCTTGGGTTTATATACTTTAACTGGGCTTCTTACAAGTAAGATGAATTTATTGTAGGAAAGCACCTATATGATTTATAGGATTGCAAAAAGGGTTGGACATCAGAGTGATGTCCAACTCTTTTATTTAATTTTTTATTCAAATAAGTCAGTAATTAAAAGGCAGCTGTTTTTTATATGTTTAGTTTGCTAAATAGTTCCTACTGCTGGTGGAGTATACACTCTTAGTGCTAACTCAGCATCAAGCATTAGCAAACCATTTGAATCACCTTTTATGAGTTTTAGCTTCCGCAAGTTCTTTTCTACTGTTGCTTCTTCCTCAATCTGCTCAGTTACGAACCACTGAAGAAATGTATTTGTACCGTGGTCCCTTTCTTCTATAGCATTATCAACTATATTGTATATGGATTTTGTTACTAACTGCTCGTGCCCCAGTGTCAAATCAAAAATCTCTTCAGCTGATTTGAAATCAACCTGTGGTGCGTCAATTTGCAGTAATTCAACCTTACCACCTTTGTGATTAATATAGTTAAAGAATTTCATCGCGTGATCACGTTCCTCTTGAATCTGTACACGAAAGAAATTTGCAAAGCCATCTAAGTTTTGATTTGCAAAGTATGCCTCCATACTCAAATACAGATATGCTGAATAGAATTCTTTTTGTACTTGTTCGTTTAATAATTTATTAAGTTTGTCGCTAATCATACTTACCTCCGATTAAATGTTTTATTTCCATTTGATATTACAATTATACCCTTGCCTTCTCATTTCAAAACACATTAATTGTTTGAGTTCTTAGCTTAGGAATAGCTTCCCATTTTGGGAGGGGCTATTTCCTGTCAATACAACCTTATCTGTCAGTTGCAATATAGGCTAGTTTGTTTAGGCACAGTTCCCAGCTTCCTCCACCTTTTCGCTATTCCCTAATTTAACGATAGTAATATAATTTTTTTTGTTAATCTTATGTTATAATTATATTTATATTGCGATAATTAATTTTTATATCCTTAAAATGATTATTAAGATTTTTCAGCATAAATAGAGGTTAGTATAAGGGAGTCAAACATGTTTTTTGAAGATTTTAAGTCACTGCTATACTCTGACACATCAGTGCCAGATATTTTTATCAGCCAATATATGCCTTCAATGGACAGCACAAGCGTAAAGGTTTATATGTACATGCTCTTTTTGTGCAAACACAACAAGAAGGCAACTACAGATGAACTTGCCAAAACTCTCAATCTAACACTTGATGAAGTTAAAGCAGCTCTGACAAGTCTGGACAATCTTGAAGTAATTACTTGGGTTGAAGATAAAATACAGCTAGCTGACTTAAAAGAGGAAGAGATAAAGCGCATGTATCGTCTGAAGTCTATTTCCTCTCCTGCGCAGGCAAATGAAAACTTTGAGAAGAATAAAAACAGAAACAACACCCTTGCAGCTATTAATTCAAAGTTTTTTCAGGGTCTTATGCCTCCAAACTGGTATTTGACAATTGACAACTGGTTTACTATATATAAATTTGATGAGGATGTAATGTACACTCTCTTCAAGTATTGCCATGACAACAACACTTTTCACAAGAGCTATATCGAGGCTGTTGCAACAAGCTGGCACCGTCATGGAATATTAAATTTCTTTGATTTAGAGAAATATTTTGAGGAAATGTCGCAAGTTCGTGGCATTAAGGGCACCATTATCAAGAAGCTTCGCCTGAGAAGAGCTCTCACAGAGTATGAACATGAATATGTTGAGAGATGGGTTATTGAATATAAGTATGGCTTTGATGTTATTGAAATTGCACTTAAGAAAACTGTTGGCAAAACTAATCCTGACTTTAAGTTTTTGAACAACGTTTTGACTAAGTGGCATGAACTTGGACTAATTTCAGCTGAAGAGATAACGGGGTATGAAAATAGTCTTAAGACACAGTATCAAAACACACAAAATCCTCAAAAACCAAAGCCTAAAGAATCACAGAGAGATAACTTTGATCAGCGTCAATATAATGAAGATTATTATGATAACTTTTTTACAAATACGACTAAGTCATCATAAATTAAGGGTTAGCACTTTTTTCGGCTACTATGTGGCTCATGGAGGTTATTATGAACAGAGATATCCATAATATCATTGCAAGAGAATATGAAAGAAGGCAGAAGCTGTCAGCAGATATAATGCAGCAGCATAAGGAAGAGCTGTATGCCAAAATACCGCGCCTGCTTGAAATTGATGACCAAATTAATCATTTAGGCCTTAAATACAATAGGATGATATTATTTGCCAATGGTGATACAGCTGCACTTCTGTCTGATCTTAATAACAGCATAAATGCAATTTCTGCTGAAAAAACGGAACTTTTGAAACGTGAAGGCTTAAGTGTTGATTTTTATAAGCCACAATATCAGTGCGACAAGTGCTCTGACACTGGCTTCGTTGCCAACTCCACCGGTTCCAGAAGGTGCTCCTGCTACAAGCAGCAAATAATCAATCATCTATTTAAAGCATCAAATATAAGCCTTACAGGTAATGAGTGCTTTGAGAATTTCAATGAGCTACTATATCCAGATGAGGTTAATCAAGCAAAATACGGAATAGCTATTTCTCCTCGTGAGAATATTGATAACATAAAAAGAGCCTGTATAGCGTTCACTAAAAACATTGACAACCTAGATCAAAAGAATCTATTCTTTAGTGGTCGCACAGGCGTTGGAAAAACATTTTTATCCTTCTGCATTGCAAGGGAGTTGATTAATCAAGGAAGAACTGTGCTTTATTTAACTGCACCCATGTTGTTTGATATTATTACTGAGTATAAAATGAGAGCTTATAAGGACGATCATTTTAATGATGATAGATATCAGAGTATTTTTTCTGTGGAATTGCTTATTATTGATGACCTTGGCACAGAACCTTTGAGCGATGCCAGATATGCTGAACTTTTGAATATTTTGAATACTCGACAGTCTCGCAATGCTATGTCTGCCTGCAAAACAATTATCTCCACAAATATGGGGCCTAAAAAGCTATTTGAGCTCTATTCTGAGCGTATCACCTCCAGA
>Ga0209430_1002033_pt1 | contig 13724 bp, 11 predicted proteins | sample BarGraIncub1133A_FD_184504 | JGI IMG/M metagenome (GOLD analysis project Ga0209430, IMG submission 184504) | Arctic peat soil microbial communities from Barrow, Alaska - Barrow Graham LP Incubations 11-33A (SPAdes) (version 2) | ecosystem: Environmental > Terrestrial > Soil > Wetlands > Peat... | reverse complement strand
AGCAAAAACGCAGTACCGTGGGACACACGGGAACTAAACGCTTGTGGAGTCCACATAAGACCTCTCTCGTGAAGGCTATGGACAATGAAGCAAGAATCCCCCCGCTTTAGCCGTGGGGAGTTGTCAAAGTAATATCGTTCACAATAAGTCCTCACGTAACATCAGTTCAAACAGTAGAAAATTTTCAATCTCAAGGTGAATACTATCATCCGTTCAAAATACATGTTACCTTTCTGCCTTGTATTATACCACACGTCAAAAAAATTGTGGTGCCTGAAGCCTTCTTCCTATACTTACACACTATAATAAAAATAGTCGACTGGAGGTCATTAACGTGGCTTCGCATAGGTACAGCAGCGCAGCAGCACACCATGAAAAAGCACTCAAAGTACAAAAAAGGAACAAGTCCATTTTTACTGGACTTGTTCCTTTTTTGTATCTGTGGTACGCACTGGGAATTTTTAATTGGTTATTTTGTTTTAAAGTTAGCTATGACCGTGTGCATACCGTTTCTGTATATTATCAATTTTAATATATATCGAACTTGATAATATATGCAATTTTTCGAGTATTATTAGCAAATAAATATCCTATGTTGATGCCTTGAAGTACATTTTTCGTCATAACAAGGCACATCTGTCATAACAATTCGCGTTTTATCGATCGAAACATCCATGTACAAAGTGATGAAACCCGTAATATTTGAGATTTATTGCCATTATTCACCTCAAGGGAATATAGTTTATTCAGTTTTTTCACTTGTAGTTTATCTCAAGTATTTAAGGAAACTGTTTGTAAAGCTCATGGTATTAGAGAGATAATTGTTTCCGAGTTTTACAACGGTCTCGAGATATTGTGAAGGGGCGCTCGGATTGTTTATAGCGCTATCGGGATATGCCTCTGTGACATTCTCGTAGGAGTCACCGGTTGTTTCTACCAGAGTCTCAATGCTTTGCGCGTATTTTTCGGCGGCTGTCTCATATGACGATTCATTTGTGAAACCCATTGCCATAGGTGCGGCTGTGCAAGTAGTGACGATTGCAAGAGCCAAGGAAGATACGAATGCCATTTTTCCGAATTTTTTCATAATGATTCTCCTTCAAATTTGTTTTTGGAATTGCCTGACACTTAAACAACGCATGGTGATGGCGTTTTATTGCATAGATAAGGAGAATAAATAAAAACAATCTTAGAGTTTAATTAATATTGCTGATTATTATAAGCATCGCCAGCACAATTCGGCAAGCCAAACAATTTTGCTTTTATAGTTGTTTGTGGCAAGTCTTAGAAAAACTCCTATAAAAAAACGGTCTATTCGTTGGATTATGCAACAAAAATGCCATTCGGATTGAGGGCCGCATGGCATCGGGACTAGCAGTAAGAGTATAATGCTTTTTCATTCCATATGTGCTGTGAACCGCTCTGTTGGCAAACACACGTTCACATCAGGGGAGCGCATACGGGGAACTAGCGTCTTAACCCACTTTGTTAGTTATATCGGTAATAATGTCTATAATAGCATCTACTATATCTTCGGTGGGTTCTTCTGGTAAATCGGTTTCGACGTTATCGGAATTGCCTGTGCTTAAGCCTTGGTCGTTGCCCATACTTCCGCTGTCTATAGTATTTGAAACCCAATCAAGAATTGTTCCGGTTTTTCCGTCAATATAATAATCGCATTTAATGTCATCCGTTATTACTGATACATCGTAGATCAGTTTGCCGTCTGCCAATTCAAGTGAGGCAACGATTTCCGCATTATCACTTATCTCAATATTCGAATGTGCGAAAGCACTGTCAATAGCGCTTTCAGAGCTAATGTATCCTTTGCTACTGGGAGTACCGACCATCGAAATGTTCTCCATTTCGTCAAGCCATTTTTCGGCAAGCAGGCTCAAGTCATTGATGTCCAGATGGGCCAAATCATCAAAAGAATACTGCGGGGTTTTTGCAATGATACTTTCAATAAGACTTGACTTGCCTTTGGATATACCATATTTTTCAGCAAGCTCAGAAATTTTCTCGTTTGCCGTGTTGATTTGACCAAGTATTGCGCCATCAATGCCCCTTTCACTCAAGGTATTGCCGACGCTTATCAACAAGCGCATCTTAATTTCTATGCTTTTTTCATTGTCGGAATTGTCCACGGAGATAAGTATAGAATTATTGAGTTCGCTGAGGTAGCCTTTTTCTACCATGGAGCATACAAGCTCGTTAACTGCTTCATCAAGCTCTTTGCCCGTTAACTTTTCGCCGTCTTGCTGAATTTCCTCAAGAACAGAGGCACCGTCTTCACTAAGCCCTGTAGCGGAAAGAACAATCTCAGCTTTGTTGACTTTCAACTCTACGCTGGGATTTACATCCAGTGTAATGACGGAATCTACCGTGTGGACCATCTGATACTGCCAAATTAAAAAATATCCTCCCACAAGTAGCGCAAGCACAGCCGCAGTGGCGTAAAAAGATTTTATCCATTTGTTGCTTTTAGCCTTATTATTGAACTCGTTAATCTCGAATATGTTTCCGCTTTGTTTGTTGCACTTTGAGAGGATATCGTCGAGAACATCTGGAACTTCTTTCGAAATTGCGTTAGCTAGTTTTGTCTCTATATTAGCTGCGTTCACGTTACTTCACCCTCCTTTAAAGTGTTTTGTAGTTTTTTTCTCGCTCTGCTGTACTTTGAAAGTACGGTTGAGAGGGGCATTGATAAAAGCTGTGCAATTTCAACGTGTTTTAACCCTGAAACGGCATGGAGAATTATTATTTGCCGTTCCTCACTCGAAAGAGTCTGCATCGCTGCGGTGAGAACCAGTCTGTCCTCCGTGCTGACGGCATTCGGTTGCGTTTGAAATACAAGCCAACTTTCCTCAGATATATCTGCTGTTTTGTTTCTTTCACGAAGCCTGCTAATAGCAAGGTGTTTTGTTATGGTAAGTACCCACGCCATCGGCTTTCCCAACGGGCTATAGCCTTTTGCTGATGACCATATTTTAACAAAGGTGTCCTGTAAGACATCCTCAGCGTCACTAGTGTTCTTAAGAATTGATAGGGCAAATCCGTAAACCGCGGTTTTCGTTTCCTCGTACAGCTCACCGACAGCTGCCTTGTCGCCTATAGCAATATCTGCGATGTACGCCTCTAACGCGGTTTTCGTAAGAGCGACATTATGTTCTGTTGTTACAAACAATAGTTTCCTTCGCCTCCTATCTATGAATTAACGCATGAGATCAGCGTTTTATTGCATTAAAAAAAAGAATATTTTGTGATTTTGACAGCATACAGGATATCATTGAGAAATTAAAAGCTTTTGTCCGTTTTAACTGGCTGCTAATATATTAATAATGTACGCTTAGATGGCTTCTGCCGACACCTCGTAAATTGTTATTATACCACACATTCTATGTGCCCGTTTGGACTGCCGTGGAAAAGGGATAGGGGCTACTGATGTATCATATGGATGGGAAAGTGTTATCCTAGAGGAAAAGTCTCGCTGCTTATTCAAACGAAAACCATTTTTAGTACAGTTGTATTTGCGGAAATTACTGATGCTCCTTTGCATAATTGGAAATGAGTGCAAAAAATCGCATTCCGGTTTGAAAAGACAACTCGGAATGCCATAGTGAGATTCAATAATCAGTTGTACGAGGGAGGTTATGAGCATTTGGCGTAAGTTTATTCGAGGAATGTTCATTTGAATCACCATTTATTAGTGTGCTAACGATAATATGGCGTGATAATGTACAACAATCATGCCGGGGTATATGTACGCTATCACAACGGTTCAAGTTGCACCCGAATCAGCTACGCTCCACGAAAAAGTTTTTAAAATATGCAAAACACAGCCATAAACGTACGTTTATGGCTGTGTTTTGATTTTGGTGGAGACGGACGGGATCGAACCGCTCCACGTCTGACTGCCAGTCAGACGCTCTTCCGAAGTATCGGGTGTGCACCCCCAAGAAGAGGACGGTTGAAACGTAATGATATGGGAATAAACAGGGGACAGTGCGTTCGGAGCAACTCTGCTTACGGGTATTTTCGGAATACCTGTCAACTACTGACCGTAATAGGCGGTTGCACCGTGTTTGCGAAGAAAGTGCTTGTCAAGAAGCTCTTTTTGCATATTAGTGACCGGCTCTCTAGCAATTGCCTCGGTATGCCACGCCATCATGGCGACTTCTTCAAGAACAGCAGCATGGTATACTGCTTCGTCACAATCTTTTCCCCACGTGAACGAACCGTGAGAATGAACAATAATCGCTGGAACGTCCTCAGAATCTGCGTTCTTGAAGGTCTCCGCAATAACTCTTCCTGTTTCTTTTTCATATTCGGCGGAAATCTCATCCGGCGTCATTTTGCGAGTGCAGGGGACTGGTCCGTAAAAGTAATCGGCGTGCGTAGTACCATAAGCCGGGATTGAACGGCCTGCCTGTGCCCAAATAGTTGCCCAGCGAGAATGGGTATGCACAACACCACCGATTTTGGGAAATGCGCGGTACAGTTCACAGTGCGTCGGCGTGTCGGATGAAGGATTCAGTTTACCCTCCACCTTATTTCCGTTCAAATCGACAACGACCATTTTGTCAGGCGTTAGCTCCTCATAAGGGACGCCGGATGGTTTGATGACGAATAGCCCGTTTTCTCGGTCGATTCCGGAAACATTGCCCCATGTGAAAACAACGAGTCCAAGCTTAGGAAGAAGCAGGTTTGCCCGACAGACGTCTTCCTTTAGTTGTTCCAGCATATAATCCCTCCTACTCGGTTTTTATCTATCATTTGAGCTTCCATATAATGTCGTTCCAGCGCAGTTCCTTGCGCAATTCGTGAATTTCAGTTTCATTTCCGATATGGATGTACTCAATATCCATAATTTCTGCAAAATCACGCATTTCTTGATCTGTAAGACCATAGCTGATGACAGAATGATGTGCTCCGCCTGCATAAATCCACGCTTCAGCAGAGGTTTCCAGCGTGGGCAGCGGCTTCCATAGGACCGCGGCAACAGGAAGATTCGGCATATCATGTTCCTGCTTGCGACATTCCACATCGTTCACAATCATCCTGAATCGGTCGCCCATATCAACTATCGTGACAAGAACTGCCGGGCCTTCCTTTGCTTTGAATGTAAGGCGCGCGGGATCTTCTCTTCCTCCGATTCCAAGTGGGAACACCTGAATCTTCGGTTTTTCACAAGCTATTGACGGACAAACCTCCAGCATATGAGCACCCATATTCATACTGTAGGCCGGATCGAAATGATACGTATAATCTTCGATGAAGGATGTGCCGCAATTAATATCTGCGGTCATTGCTTTCATTATACTGCACAGCGCCGCAACTTTCCAATCGCCTTCTGCACCGAAGCCATAACCCAATCGCATCAGGTCTTGAGCTGCAAGACCAGGAAGCTGACGCAACTGCTGTAAGTCTTCAAAATTTGTGTGGAACGCTCCGAAATGTTCCTTTTCCATGAACTGTTTGAGCGCGACCTCTTCCCGCGCCTGATAGCGTACAGCATTGATATTGTCGGTTGCAATATCGTAATACCGACTGTATTCAGTCATTTGTGCGTCGATTTCTTCTTCCGTAACCGCATCAACAAGAACTATGATATCTCCAACGCCGAAATGATTGACCTGCCAGCCGAATTTGAGCTGAGCTTCCACCTTATCGCCATCAGTAACTGCGACATTACGCATATTATCACTAATTCGAAGCACTCGCAGTCTGCGGCTCTCGAAAGCGCCGACTGCGGCGCGCATCCAACCAACCATACGTACACGGAACTTCTCATCTTGCCACCAACCGGAAATTACTTTACGTGGCAATCGCATCCTTGCACCGATATAACCATGTTCACGATCCCCGTGTGCGGATTGATTAAGGTTCATAAAGTCCATATCGATACTGTCCCATGGAATATCACGGTTAAACTGAGTATTTACATGCAACAGTGGCTTTTGAAGTACCTGAAAGCCATGAATCCACATTTTCGATGGTGAAAAAGTATGCATCCAGGTAATGACACCGGCGCATTGCGGATCGTTGTTGGCCTCCGTCATAGCCTGATAGATTTCTGCGGAATTTCGCACAACCGTGTGAAACACTACTGTACACGGAACAGAGGCATCCGCATTGAATGAGTCAACCATTGCTTTGGAATGTTCATCTACGGTCTTGAGCACCTCTTCCCCATACAAGTCTTGGCTGCCGACTATAAAATAAAATCTATATTTTTTAAGAGAAACCATTATTCATTACCTTCCTATGAATACAGCATACTATTCTTCATCTTTTTCAAACGTTTCATTACGTCGTTCTCTCCGCGTCCAAAATAGTCGTGAAGAATGCGGTATTCGTAAAACAGCTTATTGTAAACTTCTACGTTTTCGGGATTCGGCTTATATATCCTATCTTTAATCTTGCCCATTGCCCTCGCGGCTTCAAATATTGAATCATATCCACCCGCTTCTTTTCCGGCGGCTACGGATGCAAAAATCGCGGATCCCAAGGCCGGACCCTGCTCTGAGCCTGCAATTTTCACCGGCATATTTATCACATCAGCGTAAATCTGCATTGTCAGCGGGTCCTTCTGAGAAATGCCTCCGGATGCATAGAATTCATTGACCGGAACACCATGTTCACGGTAGTTTTCTATAATCATTCGGGTACCGTAAGCAGTAGCCTCGACTAAGGCCCTGTAAATTTCTTCAGGCCTTGTCTTCAGTGTCATTCCGAGTAACATGCCGGACAAGTCGACATCGACCAGAACGCTGCGGTTGCCGTTCCACCAATCAAGTGCGAGCAAGCCGCTTTCGCCGGGCTTCAACGCCGACGCTTTTTCCTGAACATATTTATATATGTTTGTGTTTTGTATTTTCGCCTCTTCAAAATAGGAGGCCGGTAAACAGTTATCGATAAACCACGCAAAGTGGTCGCCTACGCAGGACTGCCCCGCCTCATAGCCGAAATAGCCGGGCATGACGCCGTCCTCCACGACACCGCACATACCGGGAACCTGGTGCTCTTCGGTTCCCATCATAATATGGCAGGTCGATGTTCCCATGATAGCAAGCATTTTACCGGGCCCGTCAATTCCGACAGCCGGAACGCAGACATGCGCATCCACATTACCAATCGCGACAGCCGTTCCGGGAAGAAGACCGGTAAGCTTTGCTGCCTCTGGGGTAATCTCTCCTGCCTTTTCACCCAGAGGGGTAATATTACGGGATAGTTTATCATCCACGACATGCTTAAGCTTCGGGCTTAGGGCCTTAAAGAACTCATCTGAGGGAAAGCCTGTTTTTTTGTTCCAAATTTCTTTATAGCCAGCGGTGCAGGAGTTACGAGTCTCTTTGCCACATAGTTGCCAGATGATCCAATCGGCCGCTTCGATAAAACAACCCATGGAATCGTAGATTTCAGGGTCTTCCTCGGCAATCTGCCAAATCTTCGGAATAGCCCACTCAGAAGATATCTTCCCGCCGTAGTTGTTCAGCCATGACTCATTGCGGGTTGCTGCAATTTCATTGAGCTTGTTCGCCTTGTCCTGCGCGGCATGATGCTTCCAAAGCTTTGTGTAAGCATGCGGGCGGTTTTTAAACTGAGGCAGAAAGCAAAGAGGCGTGCCGTCTTTTTTTGTGGGAAGTACGGTACAGGCTGTAAAATCGGTTCCTATACCAATGATGTCTTTTGGCGAAACACCGGATTGTCTGATAACTTCTGGTACAGTGTGTGAAAGGACGTCCAGATAATCCTGTGGATCTTGAAGCGCCCAGTCAGGGCCAAGAGGTGTTCCGTCAGGAAGTGCCTGATCCATTACAGCATGAGGATATTCATATACAGCCGACGCAATTTCCTCGCCTGTGCGGGCATCGGCAATTAGCGCACGTCCGGAAAGAGTTCCGTAATCAACGCCTATTACATATTTTGACATTATACTATACCTCCCAGGGTAATATTTAGTATCTTATGACAGAATTGGCTCTCGCTATGCAAAATGCGAATCAGTTACTTTCTTCGCTCTTTGATAAGAGTTAAGACAGACTGCAGGATAATAAAGATACAAAGCAATGCCGCAGTGGCAATATTTGCCCAACTTGACAGCAACTTGCCGTTTGTTGTAACCAGAGTGTTAATTGTGCCCGTGGTCATAACGCCGAACAGCGAACCGATTACGCTGCCCACACCACCCGTTAGCAGCGTACCACCGATAACGGAGGATGCAATAGCGTTCATTTCCAAGCCTTTGGCCTGTTGGACGGAACCGGACATCGTATTCAGACAATAAAGGATACCGCCAATGGAGCACAAGAATGAAGACAGCACATAAGCCTTAAGCTTTGTGCGTCTGACGTTTAGACCCATCATTGTTGCGGAGACTTCGCTGCCCCCTACGGCATACAGCGAGCGTCCAAATTTCGTATACTTCAGAGTGATGAAGATGACGACTACAACCAGCAAGGCAATGATTACGGTGGGTCGAACGAAAGGAACGATAAGCATACCTTTGTTGTTAGTATAGCCGAGGAAGGCCGGCAGGTAGATTTTGGCATTGGCCCATGCATAAAACTGAGCATTGGTTGCCTGCGTAATTGAGACCTGATCCGTACATATTACAGCCGTCATACCTCGGGCAAAAAACATTCCTGCCATGGTGACGATGAAAGGTTGAACTTTCAAAAAGCCAACCATGAACCCTTGTACCAGACCAAAAACCAAGCCGATAACCAGCACAAAAACCAGCATTGAAATACTGGAATAGCCCCTCAAGCCCATACCAACTGCCAGAATCATGCAATCCATCGCGATAAGAGAGCCAACAGATATATCGATTCCGCCGGTTAGCATTACAACTGTCATACCGCAAACAACGCAAATCAAACCCGCATTTGTGACCATGATGTTAAGGAAAGTCTGGATATGCGAAAACCCTTTATCAGCATAAATCACACAACCGACGATGTACATTACGACGAAAAGAGCGATTGTAATCAGCAAAAGAACAGAATTGCTGTTTATACGTTTTTTCTTTTTCATAATAAGCCAGCCTCCTTTGCAAGTGCCTTATGGCTTCTCGTCTTGCGCGAAAACCATTCTCTGAATACCGGAGACTGTACGGCGACGATTATAAGCACTATGACGGCCTTGACAACGGGAGATTGGTCGGTGGAAACACCCATAGCCAAAAGCGTAGTGCTGATAGCCTGAATTGTGTATGCGCCGACGATGGAACCTGCCAGATTAAATTTACCGCCGCCCAAACTGTTGCCGCCCAAGGCAACTGCCAAAATGGCATCCAGTTCGTAATATAATCCGATATTGTTTGAGTCTGCGGAGTAAATACGTGAAGACGCCACGATGCCGGCAATGCCGGCGCACAGACCGCAGACGACATAGCAAAGGAAACAAATCAGGTCGGAGTTAATACCGAGAAGCCTTGCTGCGCGATTATTAATACCAACCGATTGTATGTATAGCCCAAGAGAGGTTTTCTTCAGCACAATTGCCGCTATCACAATGACAACTACTGTGACGATAATTGGAGTTGGAATTGGACAGCCGGGAATAAAATTACCTAAAAATTTATAGGGCTCGTACCGAATATATGTAATCTGGTTGTTGTTCAGCAGTAGCCCTATGGCTCGCGCCGCTGTAAAAAGAATCAGCGTGGCAACCATAGGCTGTATTTTCAGTTTGGAAACCAGAGTGCCGTTGAAAACACCGCTGACGCCGCCGATTAGTATTCCGCCGAAGATGCCCACAGCCATAGGAACAACCAGCGTGGATGTGTTGCTGACTCCGAAGCCTGCAAGCAACATACAGCAGAAACATGCAGATAGGCTCATGACGGAACCGACGGAAATATCGGTTCCTGCCGAGACGGCGATAACCAGCGTTTGACCGACGGCCAGAATTGCAATCTCGCTGCCTCTGTTCAGAATGTCAATCAAACGACCATACAAAACGCCGTTGTTTATTGCGATTGAAAAAAAGCCGGGACTTTTAAGCAAATTGATTAATAGGACCAACAGCAGACACATAAACGGTAAAAATAGTGGCTTTTTTGTAATTGTTTTTAAATAACTCACTTCTCGTCACCCCCCGCTATTGCCGCCATAATGCCGGCTTGTGTTATCTCGCCGTTAATTTCGCCCACTTTTTCGCCGTCGCGCATTACGCACATTCTGGAGCAGGTGCGAATCATTTCGTCAATTTCCGAAGAAATAAAAACAACGCTCATGCCCTCGGCCGCAAATTTCAGCACCAGCTTTTGAAATTCAGTCTTTGTACCGATATCAATGCCGCGCGTTGGCTCGTCAAGGATTAGAAAGTCTGGATGAGTGCAAAGCCAACGGGCAAGAATTACCTTTTGCTGATTACCGCCTGACAATTGGCTGACAGGTGTATCTCGAGAGGCGGTTTTTATATGAAGCATGTCAATATACTGGTCCGCAAGCTCATTCTGCTTGGCGGGAGCTATTGTTTTAAAAATGCCTTGACGTGCCTGCAGCGCCAGAATGATATTTTCTCGGACGGATAGTTCGCCAATCAGACCGTCTGTCTTCCTGTCATCGGGCAAAAAACCCATGCCCGCTTTGATAGAGTCGATAGGCGCTCTTGCTTTAAGAGTTTTACCCTTCATCTCCATGGAGCCGCTCTGCGCTCGATCGGCGCCATATATGCACCGCACCATTTCACTGCGTCCCGATCCCAAAAGGCCTGTAACGCCAACGACCTCGCCCTTGTGCACACTGAAATCAAAAGGTTTGATAGTGCCCTTATGGCTGAGTCCCTTCGCGTCCACAACCACTTCACTGCATATGTTCATGCCGCCTTCAGGTTTGATGGCAGCCAAATCGTCGAAGTCTTTGCCCAGCATTGCTGCTACCAGTTTTACGCGGGGCATTTCTTTTACGGTGTATTCACCAACATACTGACCATTTCGTAAAACTGTAATACGATCGCAGACAACATAAACCTGCTCCAGAAAATGGGTGACAAAGATAATGCCAACGCCCTCGTCCTTCAAGTGAAGCATCAGCGTAAACAGCTTTGAAACCTCACTATCATCCAAAGCAGAGGTGGGTTCATCCAGAATCAGTGCTTTGCACTTCATATCCACGGCGCGAGCGATAGCAATCATCTGCTGGATGGCAAGCGAATAGTTTTCCAGCCCAATGGTTACATCCACGTTTATGTCCAGATCTTCCATAATCTTTTTTGCTTTTTTGTTCATTGTGCGCCAGTCTATGAAGCCCAACTTCGTTTTAGGCTCACGTCCGATAAACAAGTTTTCTGCCACCGAAAGATTGGGGCACAGGTTCACTTCCTGATATACTGTGGCAATTCCGTTAATCTGTGCTTCCAGCGGTGAGTGGTTGACCATAGGCCCATCAATATCGTCCATGTGGATTTCTCCGCTGTCAAAGGGGTAAACGCCTGTAAGCACCTTGATAAGCGTTGATTTTCCAGCACCATTTTCTCCCATCAAGGCGTGAATTTCGCCTTTTCGCAGTGTTATTTCCGCGTTGTCGAGAGCTTTGACGCCGGGAAATGTTTTTGATATATTCCGCATGGTCAAAAGAATTTTATCTTCCATAACCTCGATACGACCCTTTCTGTTTGATTAGCGCTGCAGACGAATGACACCCATTGCAGCATTCGTTGCGGAATTAATTAATTGTGTTTTCGTCCTGATTGGATTACTGATTACTGTGAAAAAAGGGTGGCTCTGTAAAAAGGAGCCACCCCTATGTGTCTGAACGCAAACCGTACCAAAGCTAATCAATCAGTGCGTAGCTGATCAGAATAGCAGCTCGATAATTTATTTGCCTTAATAGGAAGCGTCAGCTATTGCCTGTGTTGTAACAACCAGAGGCTCAGTGACTTCTTTGTTGATGCTGTTTGTATATGTAATGTCCTTCAGAGTGTCTTCGCTTACATACCAAGGCTCAGCCATGAAGGTCTTTGACTCAACCGTTTCGCCGGCAACAAGCTTTTTGATGGTATCTGCAAGGAACTGACCCTGTAGTGGGTTGCACTGGAAATCTGCATTGAACTTGCCTGCAACGACTTCGTTAAGTCCGGCTTTGCATGCGTCGAACGAAACGACGATGACATCCTTGCCAACACCGTAGGAAACACCTGCGGCATCCATAGCATCTTCAGCGCCGAAAGCTTCGTTATCATTCTGGCAGACAACTACGTTGAACTTCTGATAAGACTTGCAATAGGACTCCATGATCTTCTGACCGCCATCCTGGGTGAAATTACCGTCCTGAGAATCAACAATGTTCCAGCCTTCTGCGTCGGCAATCTGCTTAAAGCCATTTGTGCGGCCAATCTCGGCGGAGGAACCGACAGTGCCTTGAATAACGAGAATGTTCAGTTCGGTAATGCCCTTGGCCGCTGCATATGCTTTCAGCCAAGCGCCGGAAGCGAGACCTTCGTTCATGAACTCGGAGCCGATCCATGTGACATACTTGTCGGAATCGTCAATGGTACGGTCAAGAACGATTACGGGTACACCGGCATCCTGAGCTTCTGTCAGAACGGTGTCCCAGCCGGTGGAGACGATAGGATCGATTACGATGTAATCAACCTGCTGCTGAATGAAGTTGCGGACGGCTGTAAGCTGAGCTGCGGAATCGTTATCGCAATCAACGAACTGCAGGTCAAAGCCGTTGTCTTTGGACAAAGCCGTTTGAACGGACTTGGTGGATGCTGTGCGCCAGTCGGACTCATGTCCTACCTGAGCGAAACCAACTGTGATTAGATCGCTTGCAGCACTTGGTGCGACGCTTGCTGCGCCGGCGTTGGGAGAAGCTGTTGTACTGCCGGCACCGCAGGCAGCCAGTGATAGCGCCAGGGCCAGGGACAAGATAAGCGCAAGGATTTTTTTCATTTTCATAACCCCTTCTTCAAATAATGATTTCTTTCGCTGGGATAGTATTGCAGATTTTTGTCGCTTGTTATCAGCGACCTACTATTAAAATTATAGTAAGGAAAGAGTGGAAAGTCAAACAATTATATGCAATTTGTATATATAACCAATACCAATTTGCAGGTGTTTTTAGATATATAGTACAAATTTTAAAGATATCTCCAAAATGGTTTATATTTTTAGAAATACATTGATATTTGTTTGTATTCTTACGATTTGACTGCTTTTGTTGCTTGAATTAATTTCACCAATTCAAACTAAATAGTATCTAAAATATGAAATAAGTGTTAAATATTATGTCAGTATGTTTGATTATTTTTGATGTCAAAAGCGAAAGCCACGTTATGTCTATCAAAGGTTTTGTTTGGGCTCTTCCTGACACCAACAACATCACCATAAATCAGGCGGTGTTTTGTACATTATCTCAAATCGCTCATTATAAGCAATTTGCATGTTCTTATAATCTCGGTTTTTTGGGTACTTTTTAAGTATAAAACTATACCTTTATCGTAAAAATTAACAGATTTTCTAAATTAGGTTGAAATATTCTCTAAATGCTGTAATATTATATTAACAAAATTATCAAAAAAGCGCCGTAAAACCACTTGCTTTAGCTATAAGGCGTAAACAGCACTTGTATTAATTAGCAATTTGTGGTATAATACTAATATGGAATATAAAAGTAACAACAATGTTGTGTATTCATGTAAATACCATGTGGTCTGGTGTCCTAAATATCGACGAAAAGTGCTTAGTGGGCAAATAGAGGCTCGGCTAA
>Ga0209430_1002032_pt1 | contig 13728 bp, 14 predicted proteins | sample BarGraIncub1133A_FD_184504 | JGI IMG/M metagenome (GOLD analysis project Ga0209430, IMG submission 184504) | Arctic peat soil microbial communities from Barrow, Alaska - Barrow Graham LP Incubations 11-33A (SPAdes) (version 2) | ecosystem: Environmental > Terrestrial > Soil > Wetlands > Peat... | reverse complement strand
ACCGTTTACGGCACTATATTGCTGTAAGTCCTTATGATACTTGTTTTAATGGTATTTTTAGTGCTAAAACTATCCCTAAAATCAAAGCACAGCAATACTAGTAAGTAAACATTAATGGTACTTTCCTTAGCGTGGGTTTTGTCGACTTAATGTTGGCTACACCCCTTATTGGTTATTCCTTGATACTATACTTTTCTTTGAGTTTGTCAGTCAGCTCTTTTATTTGCTGCACCCCTACTAGATTTACTACCTTTTCCGTTGCATCAGAAATAGCCTTAAATGTCTTTTGGTCATCATATGGAGCTTTGCCCATGTCTGCCGTTGCAGCTTGAACTTTAGTTAAAAAGTCAATTTTCTCCTTAGTCCTTTTGTATGCAACCGATGTAGTAGCTTCAACATTTTTGTAGTCTAGGTCAAGGCCGTTTTTTATTATGCTATCAATGTTTCCTAAGATTTTGGAGCTGATTTCATTTTTCACCTGATATATTTCTTCGCTCTCATCTTCAGTTATAATAAAATTTTCCTCTGTCACTGGATAAACTATGTCCTCACCATCTCCCAATTCATCTTCCGTAAAATCATCTACAGCACTGCATTTTTCACACCTACACCACACAGCAGTAGAATCAAAACGATAGATAGTCATTTCAGAGTTATTACAATTGTGACATACATGCTTTATTACCGTTCCCTCTTGATACACCATACATTACCCCCTTGATATTATTAATAATAGAGCCTGTTAAGGCTTGTTATCTGTTAAATATTCTTCTAAATATGCCCTTTTGTTTTTGTTCCGCGCTCTCTAGCATGAGTTGGTCACGTTGAAGCAGATGATTTGTCAGCAGCTCATTCTTAGCCTTTAAATCCTCAATTTCTTTTTTGAGATATGTAATTTGTTCTGCTAAACTGTTTATATACTGGGTGTTTTTGCCTATCCCGCCAAAAAGGTATATTAGCATGAAATAAGTGTTGATTAAGGGGTTTGTGTAGCAATGGAACAGAAAGTTGTAACTATTATCCATAAGTTACCAAACGTGAAGATGCTGGAATATTAAGTCTTTCAAAAAGTATACTTTTTGAAAGACTTTGCTTAGCGTACAGAAAAACCTATATTTTATAAAGCTTCTGAGCTTAGTGTACGATTTTTGCAAAAATCTGCCCATACCCCTTATAGGGTTCTTGCTTACTAAACCGACAAAAACTGAATGAGCCTGTTACCTATTAATAATAGCGTTTATTATAGTTTTATTGCATTTTAGTAATGATTTGCAGATAATGTTGACAATGGAAATAAATTGGAACAATATGTAATTGTAATATCAAGAGAGCAACTCGTCCTTACACAAATGGAATATATGTATTCTTTGTTGAATAATCCTCGGGGTGTTTGTGCAGGGAGAAATTATAAGGAGAAATATTTTAAAGGTTTAAACCCTAAAATAATATATTTTTGGAGGTATAAACAATGAAAATATCAAAAAAACTTATTCGTTCAAGTATACTTGCACTGTTAATTACAATAGTATTTGCTAGTACATGTTTTGCTAATTCAAGCAGTCTTACTGACAGTAAGCATGATTGTTGGGCATTCTCACCTGATAATGGATTAAAACTGTTTTCTTACTTTGTCAGTGCGACTGAAAATTACACTAATAGTGGTGGTACAGTTACTGGAACAAGCAGAAATCTGTTCCTATATAATTACGCTTCGATGAATTCAGGTCAGGCGGGATTTTATTATACTATTGATTCAAAATATAATACATCAGGTTCAACTCAATTATTCAAGCTCCTGAACTCAAACTATGTAAATGGTAGCTATTGGTTAGATGGTACTAGGACATATTATATGCATCATGATAACAACACACAATTTAATTATAGTTATGCTAGTTATTCTTCTAGATCAGAAATTAGTACATACTATGCACTAGGTGATCCGTGGTCTCCGGGAATTTTCACTTTTATTGATACGTTCGAAATTGCATATTAATTCATAAAGAGAGGGTGTTATTATGAAAAAAATTAAAATTGTTTCTATGGCAATATTTTTGATAGCAATAATATCTTGTTCAGCTATTATTTTTGCCAACAACGATGTAGGTGCATCACTTAAAAATAAACTTTCTACTTTTGGTAAAATTACTTTTAAGTATTTTAACAATCAAGATAAAACCGTAGCTTTTACAGTTAACGGTGAAGATATTACTTTAAGTCAATTCAATGAAAGAAAAGAATTGGAACAGGCACGTGGAGATTCTAACGTAAAAGATAGCGATGTTATAAAATCTCTTGTAAAGAACAAATTACTACTTAATGAAGTTAAAAAAAGGGGAATAGTAATAAGTGATGAGGAAGCAATGAAAAACTCTTTACAAGAAAAAGAAAATCTTTATGGTAGTGGTACAAGTGATAAAGATAGGGAAGCCGTTTTAGAATATATAAAGGCTTTAGGCATGAGCGATGATGAGTATTGGAATGAATATAATGTAAAACAATACAAAAATTTTTTAGCTGAAAATACACTGTACAATCAAGTGACAAAAGATGCAGAAAATAGCGGTAAAATTAAAAGTGAAAATATTAACCAATCAGATTTTAATAAAATTAAGAAGCAATATTTTTCAGACTATAAAGATGACCTGTACAGTAATGCAAACATTGATTTTAAAGATAGCTCTTTAAAATCAATGTTTGATAATAATTAAGTACATCAAAGAGGCTTCCATAAAAAGGTAGTCTCTTTTTTTGTGCCTTTATGTGAAGATATTACTTTGCCTCTGGTGATACGAATGCTCACTACCCCCGAATGGGTATGATATAATTAATTACTGGTGCGAGCTGTGAAACAACACACGAAGTGTGATGTTTCCACTTGGTAGAGGAAGAAATTGGGCGTTTTTGCCTATCCCACTACTCCCAAAAAGTTGGAATAAGAACATCATTCATTCGCTAATATCTGAAATTTAGTTAATTCCAGTATAATTGTCTCCATGTTAACAGGCTCTGAGTTTGTATTAAATTCATAGCGACCATAGAGATTTATATTCTGCCATGCAACTGGTGAAATGTGTTTTAATACATCTGAGTCTTTACCATTGGCTTCTCTGTAATCCAACATATTGGATAAAATGCTGGCATTATAATAAATAATACAGTTAGCTAGTAGACGGCTACATTCCCCCCAAATGTTTTGATCCTGTTCTGTCTTGAAACGCAATTTTCCGAAGTTAGCATGAGATATAGCTCTGCGTAATTTATGATAACTCTCGCCTCTGTTTAATGCTCGTTGCACATTTCGGCGTAATGGTAAGGAATCAATATAATCAAGGAAATATAAACTTTTTATGATGTTATCATACTCCCATAAAGCACGTTTGGTTTTGTTCTTTCGATCATAAGAACTGAGTTTTCCTATTATAATGCTTTGCGTTGTCTTTTTCAGGGAAAGTGATAATATTATGCGCTGAATATTTTCCCACTCCTCCACAATAAGGTCAGTGTTGATTTTTCTTACTGGCTTGATCAATATATCACCATAGTGGTTAGGATGATTGAATCCATACAAAGAGGTACTTATTTTATTGTAGATATCTTTATAACGTGGTGCAAACTGATATCCAAAAAAATTGAGAATAGAAAAATTCACTTCATTGGTTCCATGCGTATCGGTAGAATGAACATCTGGCTTAATATCAGTTATGTTATTATACAAAATATCAAAAACATAATGACTTTCATGTTCGTTAGCACCGATAATCTTTGCGTTAATTGGAATATGGTTAGCTACCAATGTGTAAGATACAATCCCTTTTTTTAGCCCGAAATATTTAGGGGAGTAGCGAGCGTTTATGGTGCTAATATTAGTTTCAAATTTCTGACCATCACTGCTGGAATGCATGACTTCGTCAATATCATAATGTGCAAAGATTGGTAATTTAGATATCGCATTACTTACGCGAGAATTTGCCTCGGTTAGAGTCTCTAATCTAATAAAATTATCTGATGTAGAAGATAGTAGTGAGTAATCGATGTCTGAAATCTCCCCCATCCTACCAAGTCCCATGTTGGTACCCCACGCAATAAGGCAAGCTACAAGAACTCGCTCTTCTTTAATCTGCTTGGCATATCTCCCTAAAACATGCTCAAACCCATCAAGAAACTGACAGTTCTGATCAACATAACTTAGAACACTCCCAATCTCAATCTGTTTTAATGCATCAAAAAATGAGTGATTGGTAGATTCTGCATCAGCAATATATTGGAGAACCCAACTGCTATGAGATTTATGCTTTTTTATTTGGAAATGGTCATTTTTCCCTAATAAAATACGTTGGTTGACCTCTTTAATTCTAGTTTCAAGTCTATGCTTAAGTTCTACCAAATGACTATGTATGGGCTGTTTAAGGATAGTCAAGCCAGAATCAGCTATCAATTTTTCTTTCTGTTTCCACTGAATGTCATCTATCAGATCATCTTCAAAACTCTTAAACCTCATACTGTCGCGGCAAAAAATATCACCAGATTCCAAACCATTTCGCAAGATACGATATACTAAAAATTCATAGTTATCCACTAATAGAGTTTTTAGTCCATTGGTATCTTGCTTATACAGGTAGCGTTTTATACTATCAGGTATGAATTGATTTGGCAAATCATCCGATGAATATTGTCCAAGGGATTTATTCTTAATAAATGTCACCTTTAAAAAATTTATAGCTTCAATTAATGGATCATGAGTTAAAGGAGCTGCAAAATTCATCATTAAAAGTATTGGTCTCAAATGCCTTTTAAACTGAGGTGCCAATTTTCTAATGTGCTCCTATTGAAAAGCAGTTTCATCCAATTTAGCATTTGTAGAAATTTGATCAGCTATATCTATAATTTTTTGGCGTTCTAAAATAGTAAATGCCTTAGCCTGAACATCCTTGAAAGGCGTATCAATTGCAATACTATCATCAGTAAATATTTTAAGCACTTGACCTGCCTTTTTTATATTTTGATTAGTTTCTGCGTAACACTCATATATCTGCTCTTTCGCTTTGAATTTAGATTCATCTATGTAGTGTCTTACATTATAAATAAATGTGTTGATAAGATTATCGTGCATACGCTGATAGCGATGGAGGATAAAACATAATAAATAAACAAACCCTATCCATTCATTAAGTTGCTTGATCTTATAGACGGAATAATAATCTATTAACGAGGCATAGTATTTTATGCTTTCATTTGAAATGGATAATAGTGGCATTAATTTCTGAGTAAGTTGATATAAATGCTTTATTTGTTTACCACGGTTAATTTCACCCTTTATTTCACCTAAACTAAAATCTTTTGGTTCGTGTTTAATTTGCGTTATTTCATAAAGTCCTGAGGAATCATTTAAAAGTTCCTTTAAGGCCCCAATATCAGCATCTTCAAGGTTATTTTGAATAATTATAATCAATCGGTTTTGTTCGTAGGTTATTGCCTTGCCTACAATATCTTGCATAAATCTGTAGCCAGGAACAACAATGTGTTGCTCAGATAAATAATGTATTATTTCACGAAAGATGTAGATTGGTTTGCCACAAACTGTTGCAGCATTACGAGCCTTTACCTCTAATTGTTGCCGTTGTTCTTTATCACAACTAAGATAGTTGGTTAGTTCAAGAATCAATCGCTGATGTTTTAGCTTGGTTAACTTCTTAATGGAATTTAGGTCGGTAATAATGCTATTAGCGAAATATTGTTTCAATACATAATGCAAGTCTTCCTCAACTTCAAAAAGGTCAAATGTAAAAAATCTGTGTTTGGCTTTAAAATAGCCTAGTTGCAGAACAAAATAAGTCTGAGATTTGATGGATCGTAATTCTTGTAGTAGCTCTTTTTCGGGAATGGAGAGAAAAAAATAATTACAACGATCTTCATGCGTAAAATGCGGTCTGCCGTAAATTGTTTCTAATTCATCATCGCCGAGAATTCCAAGACGTTTCTGTTCAGCATCAATCTGTCTAGCAGGCATAGATTCCCCCTTCTGCATCAGGTGCAAGCAGCTATCTAACGCAAGTTTCCTTATTTTTGAAAGTTACACAATCTGATTGTGTAACTTTCACCTTCCTTATATTTCAACGGTTTGCAGGATTTCATATATAATTATTAAATTGAATACTACATAAATATATATTATACTAATATTGTGTAACTTAAGCAAATAATCATTGGAGGAGATTTAATGAATAGTGTTGAGCCAATTAGAGAGCTAAAAACAATAAAAAGTATACGTTCTATTTTGAAAGGCCAATCATTAAGAAATGAATTACTTTTCATATTTGGAATTAATGTAGGACTTCGAATTAGTGACATACTGAAATTGAAGATAGAAGATTTAGTAAAATCTAACTTTAAAACTGTAAGAGATTATGTAATTATTACAGAAAAGAAAACAGGTAAAACAAAGAAGTTTTATATCGGTGACATAGTGAAAAAAGTTATTGAAAATTATATTAAAGAGTTATCTAACTTAGATATGATTAATTATGTATTTCAAAGTAGAAAAGGTGAAAACATGCCTATAACAAGGCAACGAGCATATAGAATTCTTAATAATGCAGCCGAAATAATCGGGCTTGTAGAAAAGAATGAAAAGGGAGTTATTATATGTGGAGAAATAGGTACTCACACCCTTCGTAAAACTTTTGGGTACCATGCATATCAAAATGGATCTTCATTAGAATTACTTATGGATATATTTAACCATTCTTCAAAAACACAAACTTTAAGGTATATTGGAATTACTGAAGAACAAAAGAAAGAGGTTTACTTGAAATCTAACCTTGGATAGAAAATGCGCCCTTATTTCATGCTAATATACCTTTTTGGCGGGATAGGCAAAAACACCCTATTTGAGTGAGAGCTATTTAACTATAGATAGCTCTTTTTGTTTTTATATTGACAATGCTGGTCTACTGAGATAAACTTAGTAATGCAAGGTCTATTGGAATAAACTTATGGAGGTATTACGATGGAACAATATAAATTATTTGATGCGGAATATAGATTTGCAAGTTTAATTTGGGAAAATGAGCCTATTAATTCAACTGAACTTGTAAAACTTAGTCTTGATAAACTTGGTTGGAAAAAGTCGACGACATACACAGTTTTAAGAAAGCTTTGTGAACGTGGTTTACTTAAAAATGAAGATGCAACGGTTTCTGCAATTGTTAAAAAAGAAGAAGCTCAAAAATATGAAAGTCAGACCGTAATTGAAAAAAACTTTGATGGCTCTCTCCCACAGTTTTTAACGGCATTTTTTGGTGATAGGAAGATTAGCAAAAAGGAAGCTGAGGAACTGAAACGTATTATTGAGGAGGCAATAAAATGACCAACTTATTTACTACTATACTTAATATGAGTTTAACTGCAAGCTATGTTATTCTTGCAGTTATTATAATAAGGTTACTCTTTAAAAAAGTTCCTAAGATTTTCTCCTATGTGCTTTGGTTACCAGTATTGTTAAGACTTGTTGCACCGATAAATTTAAAATCTAACTTTAGCTTTTTTAGTTTTCTAAAGTTTAATTCTCAAACAAATACAGGCACATTTGAGTATATTCCAAACAATATCGGGTCAGTGCAAAATCCAACTGTAGATTTTGGAATTAACATAATAAATAATGCTGCGAATACATTACGCACACCTGCTACACCAATGGTGAGTGTAAATCCTATGCAAATCGTAATGGAGATCTCAGGTATTATTTGGATTGCTGGCATAGCGATTTTACTTTTCTACAGCATTATTTCTTACTTAAAAGTAATAAACAATGTGAGAACTGCAACTCTTGTAAAAGACAATATCTTTGAAACTGATAGAGTCACAACACCCTTTGTATTCGGATTTATAAAACCTAAAATTTTCATTCCTACTAGAATGAATGAAAATGAATTATCTTATATTTTGATTCATGAACAGACACACATCAAAAGGCTGGATTATCTCATAAAACCATTTGCATTTTTAGTACTTGTTGTACACTGGTTCAATCCGTTAATATGGTTATCCTTTGCATTAATGAGTAAGGATATGGAAATGTCCTGCGATGAAAGCGTTCTTAAAAAACTTGGAGATGATATTAAAGGCAGCTACTCAAACTCTCTGCTTTCGCTTTCTGTTAAAAGAAGCGGTTTGTTAACGGGAAGTCCTCTTGCCTTTGGTGAGAGCAATATTAAATCGAGAATTAAAAATATTCTAAACTATAAAAAGCCGGCTATTTGGGTTGTTATAGCAGCAATTGCTATAACTGCAGTGCTAATAGTAGTGTTTACCGCAAACCCTAAAAATGAGCAGGCACCTAAAACCACTATCTACCAGGCATACAATTTAAAGGCTTTAGTTGCCAACAAAACTCAATATGTAGGTAATAATGGTAAGGTTATTGCCCTCATTGATGCCATGCCATTACCAGAAGGTATTGTACGTGATATCGTGGAACTTCAAACAGCCAATAAGCCCTATGGAATAACGATTAATTTAGTTATGAAAGACAGCTCCAGTGTCTTAGTGCAGGGAGCCATAAGTGGAGATGCTTTTTATCGAAATTCAATACTACTCTTTAGTCTAATTGATAATGTTGACATCATAAATTACAAATTCTCAGATAACGCAGGTAATTATGATGGTGAATCACATTACTATACCTATTCAAGAGAAATAACTGAGAAACTTATGGATGGGGATGTTCGTCTTTATGCTGTTAGTACTGATTCTCTTAAAAAATTTATTGATAAAATAAACAAGATGTCATTATACGTAAGTAATACTGACCAGGGCACCAGAGATGACAAAATCGAGAAATATGTTGAGATAATTATGTCCTCTCCGATGGCATCATCAAACCCTGGCGATTACATTAAAGCTCATCAGAATGAGTACCAGAGTATATTGAAAATGGGTGATGAAGCTCTTAATTATTTCCTTGCCCAGTTTGAAAAAAATAGTGTTGGCAATGATCTTCGAAGCTATATCATAATGGCTCTTTGCAAGGACATTTTGGGTGATAAAAATAATGTAACAGATGAAAACCTGTCCCCACAGAATTGGTTTTCTCAGCTCGCACCATATAAGGAAATAAAGTTGCCAGATTTCAAAGGTGATTTTCTCGATAAAATAGAACAGCTTGTTTATGATGCAGCAGTTAAACAATACTCTAGACCCAACGACGGATTTATAGTTGTTGCGCCTACAATATTTGGCAGCTATGAGGAAGGAAATAAACTAAAAGTTTTTGTGACTGTTTATAGTAGCAGATATAAACTTTATGATAAAACTCTCTCTGAGCTTGGTGGTAGTGTTATCCCAGCGGCAATTACTTTTACAAGAAATGAGGATGACACTTACACCTTAGATAAGTACTTAGAAGCTATGGATGGAGACTATTTTTCAAAATCCATAAAGGAATATTGTGTAATGCCAGAGTCTAATAAAGAAATCAAAGGGCTTTATGATAAAATATTAAAAGACTATGGAAGTAATAAAAATCGTTCAGACTTGCTTATGAAAAACCTAGTTGATCAGCTTAAAGCCAATAATCAAAAAGATATTTTCCTTAAACAAAGTGCTGGCGAATTAGTTCCCCTAACATAAGTCTTGAAACATTAACAAGAATAAATCACTTGGGTAATCCATTTTAGCCTATTTCTCCATTAAATATTTACCTATAAAATATAAAGCACTCCCAATTAAAAGAACTATAATTATATTTAATCTAAATAATATTAGTTCACTTAAGAACATTGAAAAAGCAACCATTATACACATAAATAACATACATAATATATAAAGTATTATGAAGTTTTTTACTTTATTAAACCTAGAAGGCTCCTTAAAAGAGTTATTGTTTTTAAAACAACTTTTTCTAGTATAGGTCATAACAGCAATAATGGCAAAAACTATAAATATAGATTGAGAAATAAAAGTTAAATCGAAAGTTAAATCCATCGTCAAGTTATCAGCCCCATGCATTATAAATATAGAAATACTTTGCGTAATATAATTAATAAAAGATAATATTACTATCAACATACCTGTATACATAATGTATTCACTTAAAAATGACAAGTAATTATAGCTCGATTTATAAGTGGTTACTATTTCTTCACAGTAATGCTTAATATCAGCTGTTCCCAGCATAGTTTCAATACTTACTCCTTGCTGCTCTGCATTTAAAAAGCTATCTAATATCTGTTGAAGAAATTCTTCTGTGTCTCTTGTTTTAACATGTGATGTTCTCATATAGACTACAGTATCTTCAAATACCTTTTTGTTTTCTAGAGATAAGTTTTTAGCTGATTCATATAATTGCTTTATTAATGATTTTGTTTTACTCATTTACATCATCCTCCAATATCTTATTAACTGATTTAGAAATTTTATTCCATGACATGCAAAAGTCTAATAATTCTCCTTCTCCTATTTTAGTAAGAGAATAGTATTTTCGTTTTGGTCCGAGTGGAGAGTCACGGCTAACTGATAATAGCAACTCGTTTTTCTCTAGTCTAATAAGCAAAGGATATAAAGTCCCTTCAGATAAATCATTAAAACCGTTGGTTTTTAGTGAAGTATATAATTCATATCCATAGGTTTCTTTTTTAGAAATTATTTTTAAAATACAACCTTCTAAAATTCCTTTTAATAATTGAGAAGAATTTGCCATATTATATTCACCACCTTAAAATGCATTCTAATGACTACATTGTATTGCAAGTATGTTGCTATGTCAAGTAGTTGAAAAAATTATTTATAAGGCGATGAATTAGACGGAATAATTTTTCTTTTTTCATGAACTAGGGGAACCCACGTAAATACCTTGCATTACGATGTAAACGGTGTTAATATGTAATTAGTAAAACTTGGAAGGTAATGGGGACATGAATAAAGAGATGATGAAAGGAAGTACAGAAATTCTTCTACTATCAATAATTGAAAAGGAAGATATATATGGTTATGAGATTGCTAAGAGATTAAAAAAGAAAAGTAATGATTTATATTCTATGGGTGAAGGTACATTATACCCTGCTCTTCAAAGGTTAGAAAAGCAAAAACTCATAACATCCTACTGGGGAGACTCCGAATCAGGAGGCAGACGCAAGTATTACACTATTACTGAAGAAGGAATAAAAGGGTTATCTGTAAAGTTAAATGAATGGGATGCCTTGAACAATTTAATTAAATCTTGTAGGGAGGGCTTTTTATGCACGAATTTGATGCCTATATAGACTCTATTATAGGTAATTTAAGTATAAGTGAAAAGAAGAAATATGAAATGGCTGACGAATATAGAGACCATCTGGAAATGTTGAAACAGGATTATATTAAAGAAGGCTTAGAAGAAGAGGATGCAGTAAAAGAAGCCATTAAAAGTTTCGGCGATAGTAGAGAGTTGAAAGTAAAATTATCCAATAATATACTTGGTTATAGAAGTATTCCTAACGTCGTGTTTGGCATAGTCTTCACCATATTAATATTTGTCGTAGGCAGCAGTCCTAGCAATTTACCTGGATTATCATTTCAAGATGGTCAGGTCTCTATAACTGGAATAACTACTAATGACTTCATTATTTATTCGTATATTTATTTGACAATAATAATACCTTATATTCTTATGTTTATACCTGTTGGATATTTTCTACCTATAATATTTAAGAGAGCTGGGAAAATGAAAAATACTGCTTTAGCAGCTCTTTTACCTAGCTTAATTATAGGTATTGTTAGTAATTTGCGTCTCTTACAAACAGGATTTAATTACTGGACTGTTGTCGGAGGATCTATTGTATCGACTGTTATTGGAGGACTTCTTGGAAGCATATTGGGATTTGCCATTTTAAGGATAACGAGCAAGGTTAGTCTTTCATTTAGATACTCACGCTAAATTACTCATCAGATAGTTAAAGTTGTTTTTAGAAATGACATGTGTCAAACATAAAAGGCACGTGTCATTTTTGCTGTAAATAGCTTACGTGACACTAATGGCAATTTACTCTTCTATTTTATCCAAACTCAACCATAGTATTCTTTTGATATAGTTGTTAGTATTGTATTATAAACTGAAATATTATTTATTTTATTTGCATTAGGATAAAATAATTTATAAGTTAAAAATACGAGGAGTGGAAAATATGAATATGAAATTATTTCTTAAAAGGCTTTCCATTGCAATCTTAATTGGCATTGGGTTAGGTGTCCCGATAGGGCTTGTTGCCACATTATTTACAGAGGAACAGCTTGAGATTATAATACCTATTTTTGCCTTAATAATAGTTACTGTTCTCATTTGGATGTTTACTTATACAATTCTAAAATTTATCAAATTCAATAAAGAAGTAATTAGGTTATTAAAGATACTGTACGAAGAGACTAATGCAGAAAAATATATTATAGAAACTAAGGCTACAATTTCTAAGACAAAAAATAAATTATACAAGCTGCATTTTTCTTTAAACCTTGCAGCAGGATATGAAGCAAATGGAGACTATCAAAAAGCTATTGACCATATTAAAGGTCTTAATATAAATAATGCAAGTGGAATTTATAAAGCGTTATATTATAATAATCTTGCTTTTTTCTATTTTGAAACAGATGATTTTCAGAGTGCAATTCAAACCTTTTTAGAGGGTGAAAAATTTACAAGCAAGCGTATTGAAAATTCCAATTTCAGTGGAGCACTTTTGCATACAAAAGGCATAATTGAATATGCAAAGGGAAATTTAACATCAAGCGAGGAGTTATTAGAAAGATCCAAACTCCAAGTAAACGCAAACAACCATTTAGTGACATCTGCAAACCTTTATTTAGCAAAAATTTGTCTTCAAACTAGCAGAATTCAAAAAGCAAGGCTACTGCTTGATTATAATTTATTGCAAAAGCTATTACCAAATATACTGTCAGAAACTAAAAAAGTATTAGCAGAGATGGAGAGCACAAATGATACAAGTTTTTAATGAAAAAGTGAAAACTGGTTAACTAAAAAAATAATGAAACTGCACAATACACAAGCAATAACGCCATTATAATATTGGTGGCCTTATAATTTTTAACTAGGAATTTTTGGAATACAGATCCAAACAATGACCAGCAGCAGGTCGCTGCAAACCCTAAGAAAGCAAGTAAGACAGAAAAACTTGTAAGCACGAATACAGACCTGTAGTAGGGCACAATAAAAGTTGATACTGTTGTAATTCCATAAATGATTACCTTTGGATTGACAAACTGCAAAAGTAATCCTGACAGGAAGGTATTTGTATGTTTTTCACTTTTATTCTCACTATAAGGTTTGCTTTTATAGGTTTTCCATGCGAGCCAAAGTATATAAACAGCACCAATATAAGTCATAATTGACTTAATAGATGGGATAAGACTGTAAAGTGTTACACTGAAAAAACTACATAGAGCAATTATAATAAAAAAGCCAAAGAAAATACCAACATTAAACATTATACTTCTCTTAAATCCGTATCTACTGGCATTGGACATGGACATTATATTATTTGGTCCAGGGGTAAAGGTTGTCACAAGGACATAAGATAAAAAAGCTATGAAATTCGACATGGATATTTATCCCCTAATTTTAGTATGATATAATACACAAAACGGACAATATATTAAACTGTGCATTATAATGATATTATTTGTGCGTTATAATGTCAATGGATTGGATAAAACATTTTGGACAAATTAAATTCTGTT
>Ga0209430_1002030_pt1 | contig 13738 bp, 10 predicted proteins | sample BarGraIncub1133A_FD_184504 | JGI IMG/M metagenome (GOLD analysis project Ga0209430, IMG submission 184504) | Arctic peat soil microbial communities from Barrow, Alaska - Barrow Graham LP Incubations 11-33A (SPAdes) (version 2) | ecosystem: Environmental > Terrestrial > Soil > Wetlands > Peat... | reverse complement strand
GGGTTTTGCAAAGCAATTCACCTCCGAATAGTGGGGGTAAAACATTCTATCTTACTTATACGACATTGCCTGCCATTTTCCTCTTTTTTTAAAATAATTTATGTATATATAATTTTTATTATATATTCCCCTAAACAGGAGTTTGTTTTAAAAATAAAATTAAAGCGGCCCCCTATGTTGACGTGCTATCCGTCAAGTGGACAGATAGCACTTCATTAGGTGCCGCCAATTACAATTAATACTATTTGGTTTTAAATGTTACGATAATACGTACTTTTCCTCATCATTGAGGTAATCTCATCGTCACTTGATGCGAACTCCCAAAAACCGACTTCCCACGTCTGCACAGACCGCTTTGCCGCTGGATGCGTCTATGAGCTTTGCCACGAACTCCTCTGCCCTGTCCTGCCGAACAAGAGCTTCAATCGCTATGTCGGTTCCGAAGTCCGTATTTTGAATTACGGCTTCAAAATCATCTAAAACACGCTTTGCCCGGTCAAAAAATCCAAAGTCGATGGAAATGATAAATGAACGCCACTGGGCCATCTGCGAGATGCCGGCAGCCTCGAGCGCCATTTTTGCCGCTTTTGAATAGGCGTGCACCAATCCGCCCGTTCCGAGCAGGGTACCGCCGAAATAGCGAGTCACAACACAGCACACATTTTTGATTTCCTCGGAGGTAAAAACATTCAGCGTGGGCATACCGGAGCTTCTGCTCGGCTCTCCGTCATCCGAATATCTTGTAATATTGTTTTCTCGGATAATGTAAGCATAGACGTTATGTGTGGCATCCCGATGTTTTTCCCGTGTTTGGCGTATGCACTCAAGAGCTTCTTCCTCTGTATCCGTCCGCCACACTCTTCCGATAAAGCGGGAATGCTTTTCCGTAAATTCGCTTTCACCAAATCCGGCAGGCACTAGATATGTCGTCATCAGTTGCTCCTCCCCGCTTGTTAAAATCTTATCTCATATATTGGTCGTTGCTGAAACCGCAAGCTCGGGAAAAAAGCACTTACTCCTCGCTTTGAATCACGAAATTGCGGACTTTGCCCCAAAGTTCGGGTCTGATAACAGCTTTTACCGTGATACCGTTTTCCCCGTACTCGCTTGACATAACCGAGCCCTCTCGATGCAGGAACTCCAGAATGCCGGCCTCTGCATAAGGTAAAAGGAGCTCAACCTTTTTCTTTCCGTTTTCCAGCAGCTTTGAAAGCGCTGATAGCAACTCGGCGGCTCCCTCTCCCGTTTTTGCGGAAATGCAAACGATATTTTCACCATGTGGAAGCTCTCCGGAAAAAGCGTCGCATTTGTTGAAAACGCGGATACAGGGCGTGTGTGCCGCCCCTAGCTCCGCAATCAGCTCGTCAACTATCTCCGCCTGATTTTCCCAAGTCGAGCTCGAAATGTCGATGACGTGCAGAAGGACATCGGCATAGGCAAGCTCCTCCAGCGTCGCTTTGAACGCCGCAACAAGATGGTGCGGCAGCTTGCGAATGAACCCGACGGTGTCGGACAGAAGAATCTCCTGCGTTTCGCTGATTTGCGTGCGCCTTGTCGTCGTATCAAGTGTATCAAAAAGTCTGTCGTTAGCAGGAACTCCCGCTCCCGTAAGGCAGTTTAGAAGTGTCGATTTCCCTGCGTTTGTATAGCCTACGAGCGCAACCACGGGCATTGAGTTTTTCTCTCTTTGGCGGCGCTGTGTTCCTCGGATACGGCGCACTTCCTCCAACTCCTCACGCAGCTTATCGATTTTTCGTCTTATGTGACGGCGATCGGTTTCCAACTGAGTTTCACCGGGTCCGCGCGTTCCGATGGGTGAAGTGCCGCCTGAGGCCGTCTGGCGGACAAGGTGTTCCCACATGCCCGTAAGGCGCGGAAGAAGATATTGGTACTGAGCAAGCTCGACCTGAAGCTGACCTTCCTTTGTCTGCGCCCGCTGAGCAAAAATGTCCAGTATTAGCCCACTCCTGTCAAGAACTTTTACTCCCAGTTCCTCCGAAAGGACACGCATTTGTGATGGCGAAAGCTCGTTATCGAAAACCGCAAGATTGCAGCCCAAACTATCAACAAGCTCCTTCATTTCCTGGACTTTTCCTGCGCCTATGAAGGTTCGCGCTTCCGGAGTGGCCTTATTCTGCAAAACATAGGCCGCCGCTTCGCCTCCCGCTGTTTCAACAAGCGCCGCAAGCTCTTCCATGCTAATTTCCGTGGAACGCTCGTCTTCCTTCATCGAATTTGCGGAAAGCCCTGCCAAAACCGCTTTTTCTTTTGTTATCTCCATTTCAAGCCTCCGCAAAATAATCTATGCTAATTATCCTCACGCCGCTAAAACCAGCTTCGTCGTAAAGGTACATTATTATAATGCCCCTTTACGACGGTAAAAACAACCTATTTTTCCGCTATCCCCTGTCTGTCGGAACGTTTCTCCGACTTTCAATTATTGAGCAATGCTACTATAACGTGTTTTTTATAGCGCCCCGAAGTCTAAGTATTTGCCGTCATTTTTCTTTTCGTTGGTGAGTTTTCCGCCTCGGAGTTGTTAAACACGTCGGGAATTACGCCTTGATCGGCATTATATTGCAGCGCTTCCATATTTTCAAAGAGTATTTCCATCTGTTTCTTTTGCGTGATATCAAGCTTACACAGCAAATAGCTCCCGCCCGCGATTGAAACCACGGAAGCGGAAATCCACCGTATTTCACCGTTCCTGATGATTCTGTAATCAGCGGAAAACGGAAGCTTAATCTCATCGGCTCTTGCCAAAAGAATATACTCCTCCATTTTTTCTCTGTCGTCAGGATGTATTATGTTTTCAGCCCAGTTTCTCTCGGCCTCTTTAAGCTTCCTTGGTTCTTCGTGACGCTTCACATGTTCGCGACTAAGCAAACACAGGGTATCCGTTTTATAATCGAATTCGAAGATTTCGTCAAATATCCCGTGCAGAGCATCGCAGTATTTACTCAGCTCTTTTTCTCTGTCGACGCGCAGTCTTTCTGTGGCGTCGATGAAGGTAATGCAGAGAAAAGGTCTATCCTTTGCGCCTCCGATGTATTTGACAAGGCAGTCGAATCGGCAAAGGGTTCCATTGTATAAATATCGGCGTGCCGATATTTTCTGTACCGTCCCGGTTTCCACGGCCATGTTGCACGCATCCAGCATTTTCTTGACGTCAGATGGATAGACCTGCGTAAGTACATTGAGCGAATGGGCTCGAAATGAGACCGCGTCCGGATAACCCATCGTATCATAGTAAGCGCGATTCACACGTATTGCTTCCAAAGCCTTTCCTGTAAACTCATATATTCCGAACCCCCCGAGAATTCCATCCAAGATGGAATTGATTGTTCCATCTCCTCCCAAAAGAGCATTCATGTTACTCGTTGCAACAACCATAGGTTTCTCTTTCAATATACTAATTGAGTCTTTTTGGTCAAGCAGAATTTCATATTCACCGCGGGAAAGCGGACGAGAATAAACGTATCCCTGTATCATTTCGCAACCGAGAGAACGAAGGAAATCAAGCTGTTCTTTTGTTTCAACGCCTTCAGCAACAACGGGAATTCCAAGCCATTTCGCCAAACGGATAACCGAAGTCAGAACTGTTCCGACTTTGCCGCCAAGTTCAAAGTCTTCAAGGAATTTCATGTCGATTTTCAAAATGTCAAAATCAAAATCTTTAAGCATATTAAGGGACGAAAAGCCGCTGCCAAAATCATCGATTGCAACAGTAAAGCCGTATTCATGAAGCTTGTTCACAGCATTGTACTGCTCTTTAGCATTCAAAGCAAACGCCGTCTCAGTAAGCTCAATTTCAATCTTCTTGGGGTCAACTCCATATTTTTTGGTCAAAGCGAGAAGTCTTTGCGGAAAATTAAAATCGTGAAGATGAACACGGGAAAAGTTCACAGAGATGGGTAAAACGGGCTTTCCTTCCGCCTGCGTAGCTGCCAAAAAGCCACAGACTCTTTCAAACATATAAAAATCGAGCTTACGAATAAAGCCGTTCCGTTCAAAAAGGCCGATAAACCTACTAGGCGCAATAATTTCCCCGTCAGGCTTCTTCCAGCGCACCAGAGCCTCCGCTCCGACGACAGTTTCGGTGTCCGTATTATATTTTGGCTGGTAGTATTCGATGAACTCGCCGTTTTGCAGTCCCTTCATCATACTGGTAATTGTCTCTGCGTCCTGAAGTTGGCATTCCAGCATTGAGTCGTCGTATATTTTTATTCCTGTACCGAAATTGTACTTTATAGTGTCTTTTGCGATTGAGGCCTTGTCAACCATTTCTGGAACGGTCATTCCGCGGTCAACTACGAGGTATATACCACCGCACAGGAAGAAGGGCAATTCTGTATTCTTAGACATTCTTATAGCATTTCTTAATGTGCTGAAAATTTCTTCATTGTCCTTGCCGTTTATAAGCCATACAAAGTGGTCGGAATACCAACGACCTATAACATCGTTGCTCTTCTTGTGTTTTTTGACAATCTCTGCTATCGTTTTCATAAGAGCGTCTCCTGCACCATATCCGTACAGTTCGTTATATGTTCTGAAAGAAACAACATCAAACGCAACGACGGCGCATGCGCACTCTTGCGGAAGCGTTGAAAGAGCATTACTTGCTTCAGTTTCAAAGCCCTGCTTATTGTAAAGCCCAGTAAGCCGGTCGATGGTGCTATCTTTAATGAGCTCCGAGTTCTCTTTTCTCAGCTTTATTATACGTTTCATTGCGCCAAGTACACAAAATGCAATCAGAGCCAACGCAAACGAACCTATAATAACAAGCCAAACGGGACTTACCACCGCTTTCGCGCTCTTATCAATAGCAAAGGACACACTGGCTTTTTTTTGCATATGCTCGCCACTCACTACAAGCGGGTGATACACCAAATTTGTAGCGAAATCTCCCTCACTAACTCCTAAACCATTAACTGCGCCATTACTCTCGCCGTTGACCAAACAGGAAACATCAGAAGCAAAGCGCAGTTCGTCGCTCAATATTGTTTTTTCGTGTGCATTGGATTGAAATAGCCATGTGCATATAACCAGTCCTGCGACAAGCACGGCCGGCAGTAGAATGGCAAATACAACATGTTTCTCATCAGTTTTCACTGCTCATACCGTCCTTTACAGATGTCTGTAGAAATTCGGACAGAGTAATCTAAAATCCACATTCAAGCATAATTGGTGCCAATTTGTCATCTATTAAAAGCGTGGAACACCGACTCGTTTACATAAAATATTATATACTTAAACTTTACAGTGGTCAATAAGTTCCATAATTTAACGCTTGAATGTGTTAAACTCATGGAGGGATAAACTCATATCATAAATATGAAAAAAACCAAAATAATCCGACACAACCACCGCGCGGTGGTTGTGTCGGATTATTTTGGTTTGGTGGACGATAAAAGACTCGAACTTTTGACCTCCCGCACGTCAAGCGGATGCGCTACCAGCTGCGCCAATCGTCCAGATTGTCGGCGAGTGTTATTTTACACCAGACAAAGCGAATTTGTCAACAGCAAAATCCGCTCAATAAACAAAATGCCGAAAAAGGCTTTTGCCCGCCGTTTTATGCTAAAAGCGGTACAAGTAATTCCCATATAACTCCGATTGCGCCGCAAATAAATATCGTTGCCAAAGTTGAGATTTTGCGCATTCGTAATACGACAAATGCGGTGAGAGCAAGCCCAGCCGAAAAAAGGTCGGTCGATGCAAAGGAAATCGCGTTTTCTCCCCATACGGCTTCAAGTATAACGCCAAGCGCCGCAACGGCAATCAGACCTACAACCGCAGGCTTGAGACCGCTCAGTATATTCTGCATAAAAGTAAGTTTACCGTATTTTTTGAAAAGAAAAAAAATTATGGTTACAATCACAAACGGCGGAAGCATAAAACCCACCGACGCAACAACAGCTCCTAGAATCCCCGCAACTTTCATACCCACAAAGGTAGCGGAATTTATCGCGATAGGTCCCGGGGTTATCTGCGAAATCGTTAAAAGGTCCGAAAACTCTGACATGGAGAGCCAGTGGTTTATTTCAACACACTGTTCTTGAATAAGCGGAAGTGCCGCATATCCACCACCAAAAGCAAGGGCGCCGATAATGCAAAAGCTGACGAAAAGGTGGAATAGTATCATGTCCTTTTCCCCCTTTTTCGCTGTACCGCACCGATAATTACGCCCAGTATCCCGCAGGCAATAATGATAAACGCAACATTGATATCAAAAAACCAAGCCGCGGCGAAAGCTCCTGCCATAATCAGAATGAACGGCGCCTCATCCTTCTTTAAATATGGAGCCGCCATACTCACCACGGTATCGACGATAACGGCGGAGATTCCTGCGCGCATACCCCGAAAAGCCGCGGAAACGAAGCGGTTGCCGCGAATCGAATCATAAAAATAAAACACAACGGAGAGAATAATAAGAGGCGGTAGTGCCGTTCCAAGCAGAGCGCAGAGCGCGCCCCAAAATCCGAACAACCGATAGCCCATAAGAACAGCCGTATTGACAACCATAGCGCCGGGCGAAGATTGTCCCAAAGCCGTAAGCTCCGCAAGCTCGTTGGTTGTTATCCACTTAAGCTTGTCGACAAAGCGCTCTTTCATTAGCGGAATCATTACATAACCGCCGCCGATAGTAAGAGCGGAAAGCGTGAATGTGTGGACGAAAAGTGCCAAACATGTCGGTATTCCTTTATTTTTGCCCAAAACACACACTTCTTTCCAAAAAAAAATCAAACGGCGGACGGCTACTTGCGGGGGTTAGCCCGAAGCGACCATCCGCCGATAAATTACTGTGTTATTTTACTAAAACCTTGCATTTGGCTGCCGCGCCGTAGCAGCGTGCAATAACGCTTGCCCAGCCGGAGCCGACGGCGGTAACAAGCCCATTTTGGTCAACTGTAAATATGCTCTCGTCAGAGGACGACCATTCCACCGCTCCCTCAACATCCAGAGGATACACAGTTGCGCCAAGTTGTGTTGTGTTGCCGAGTGGTGTCGAGAACTGAGAATTTTCGATAACTTGTCCGAGGAAAGTAATCGTAATTGATTCGACCGTGGGCGTGGGAGTCGGTGTGGGCGTTGGTGACGGAGTCGGTGTTAAAGTTTCCGCTGCCGAAGGAGTCACAGCCGCAGTTTGGTAGTCGCCGTGAATCGTTGTCGTGATAAGAACAATCACCGCCACGATAACCGCCGCAACCAGACAAAGCCCGAAAACAAGCTGCCATTTCGTATTGACTTCGGCTCTGGCGTTTGCCGTTGTGCCCTTTCTTACGGCGTCACTTGACTGTGGTGTTCTTGTGCTCGGTTTTTGTTGCCTCGCACCGCAATACGGACAATCCGCTCTCAAAACGGAATATTCCTGACCGCACTTGGGGCATATCGTCTTTTTAATCAGTCCCATTGCAAGCTCACCCTTTCTGTTATCAAAAACAATGTAAAAGCGCGTCGAATATATACTTTTATGATACTACGTTTCCCCATAACAGTCAAGCTTATTACCCGGCGTAAAACAAGCTATTCCAAATTTAACCAACTACGGCGTATCCTAAGCAATAGAATAATTGTGCAATATTACTTGCACTTTTTTGTGAAGAATGCTATAATATGTTTTCGTGAATGAATAGATTAACATTATGATGAAAAGTGGAGATACAGTGAATAATATCAGAAACGTCGCAATTATTGCCCATGTCGACCACGGCAAGACCACTCTTGTTGACGAGCTTTTATCGCAAAGCGGAACCTTCAGAGAAAATCAGACCGTGCAGGAGCGCGTTATGGACTCCGGAGACTTGGAGCGTGAGCGCGGAATTACAATACTTGCAAAAAATACTGCAGTTCATTACAAGGGCTGCAAAATAAATATTGTCGATACTCCGGGTCATGCCGACTTCGGAGGAGAGGTCGAGCGGATTCTCAAAATGGTAAACGGCGTCATCCTCCTTGTCGACGCGGCTGAAGGTCCTATGCCTCAGACGCGCTTTGTTTTGGGCAGGGCGCTTGAACTTGGTCACAAGGTCATCGTTGTCATCAACAAGATAGACCGCCCCGATCAGCGTATTTACGAGGTTATAGACGAAGTTCTTGAACTTCTCATGGATCTCGACGCAACAGACGAACAGCTCGATTCCCCCACACTGTTCTGCTCCGCAAGACAGGGCATCTGTTCCTTAACTCCCGATAACCTCGGAACTGACTTGAACCCTCTGTTTGATACTATCATCGATTATATCCCCGCACCCGATCAGGATACGGAAGCTCCGCTGCAAATGCTGGTTTCGGCCATTGATTACAGCGAATATGTAGGACGTATCGCAATCGGTCGCATCGAGCGCGGTGAAATAATTCAGAATCAAGAAATCACGGTCTGCGACTTTCACGGGGAAAGACCGCCAAAAAAGTCAAAGGCGGTAAACCTTTACGAATTTGAAGGACTTGCCAAGGTTGCGGTTGAAAAGGCCACGGCAGGCAGCATCATTGCTTTGTCCGGTATCGGTGATATTACAATCGGCGATACAATCTGCGCAAGCAGCTGCGTCGAACCGCTACCCTTCGGGAAAATAACCGCGCCCACAATTGAGATGACCTTTGCCGTAAACGACAGTCCTTATGCCGGTCGTGAAGGCCAGTTTGTCACGACCCGTCAGATTCGCGACAGACTCATGCGCGAAACACTCAAGGACGTTTCACTCCACGTTGTTGCAATCGATAACAGTGATTCTTTTAACGTTGCGGGACGCGGTGAAATGCACCTTTCAATTCTTATCGAAACGATGCGTCGCGAGGGTTACGAATTTCAGGTTTCACCTCCGCGTGTTCTTATGGAGGAAGTTGACGGCATATTATGCGAGCCTATGGAGCGCGTCATCGCCGACGTCCCCGAAAACGCGGTCGGCGCTGTCATTGATAAGCTTTCCTCACGCAGAGGCGACTTTATTCAGATGAACCCTGTCGGAAACCGAATGAAGCTCGAATTTCTCGTACCCTCGAGAGGCCTTTTCGGCTACCGTAACGAGTTTTTGACCGACACCCGCGGAGAAGGAATCCTTGCCTCCATATTCGACAGCTACGCGCCTATGAAGGGCGAAGTTGCCCGCCGAAGCACCGGCTCACTCATCTCTTTTGAAACCGGCGAATCGGTTGCCTACGGACTTTTCAATGCGCAGGATCGCGGCGCTTTGTTTATCGGTCCTGGCGTTCCCGTCTATGCCGGCATGGTCGTTGGAATCTGTCCGAAAAACGAGGATATTGTCGTCAATGTCTGTAGAAAAAAGCAGCTTACCAACACGCGCGCCTCGGGCAGCGACGAGGCGCTGCGCCTTATTCCGCCTCGCCAATTGAGCCTTGAGCAGTGCATGGAATTTCTCGCGGATGACGAGCTTCTGGAAGTAACACCCAAAAGCCTGCGTATCAGGAAGAGGATCCTTGACCACGGCATGCGCATGAAGTCCGTTATGAAGAGCAAATAAGTCCAGTTTTCAGGCTTCTTAAGCAACTTCTTCTTTACAAGCCCTGTTAAATGTGATAAACTTTTAGAGTTCTATCCCCTATGCTTAGTTTTGGGATTCGGCCGAGAAACGGCACGCCTTTCTTACCCATTACTCAGCCTGCGGGTATATATAAAATGAAAGGAGATCATTATTATGATCACAAAAGACCAAAAAACCACAGTTATCGAAGACAACCGCACTCACGAAAGCGACACCGGTTCGCCTGAGGTTCAGATTGCAATCCTCACGGAGCGCATCAATCAGCTCACCGAACACTTGAAGATCCACAAGAAGGACAACCACAGCCGTCTGGGCCTTCTTAAGATGGTCGGTAAACGCCGCCGTCTGCTGGACTACCTCATGGGCAAGGATATTGAGCGTTACCGCACCTGCATCGCGAAACTGGGAATCAGAAAGTAATACAACAACATTACAGGGGCTGTTTCGCGTACCATCGGAACAGCCCCCTTATGCGGTTTAACGCAAATTATAATTATTGATATTAGCGGTCATTTTGACTATAATATAAAGACAGACAACACTGAAGGAATTTGCGGGGCGCTCGCCTTTAGCAGTTGAAAATGCGCTTATCCGGCTCAATTGGCAGCGTGGATAAACCTGTTTTCAAGTGTTAAAGGGATTAGCTCCGCACACAGGGATTTTTTCCCGAAAGGAGCACACACATGATTATACAGAAAAAAGAATTCAACAATGTCCACCGCTACGAAACCACATTTGCGGGCCGCCCTCTCTCGTTCGAGACCGGCAAGCTTGCCGAGCTTTGCAACGCCTCCGTACTGACAAAGTACGGCGATACTACCGTTTTAGTAAACGTAACCGCTTCCGCTAAGCCCCGCGACGGAATCGATTTTTTCCCTCTCTCCGTTGACTTTGAGGAAAAGCTTTACGCAGTCGGCCGCATTCCCGGCAGCTTTATGCGCCGCGAATCTCGCCCTTCTCTCCCCGCTGTTCTTGCTTCCCGCATGATTGACCGTCCGATGCGCCCACTGTTTCCTTATGACCTGCGCAACGACGTTGTCATTTCTTGCACCGTGCTTTCCGTTGACCACGACTGCTCACCCGAAATCACCGCAATGATTGGTGCGGGTGCTGCTGTCGCAATTTCCGACATTCCTTTCAACGGACCTATCGCAGGCATCGCACTCGGCTGGGACGGCGACAATTTCCTCTTCAACCCCACAAAGGCAGAGCGCGAGCGCAGCAAAATGAACGTAACAGTTACCGCAACACATAAAAAGGTCGTTATGATTGAAGCCGGCGGCGACGAGATTCCCGATGACGTAATGTATGATGGCATTGTTGCCGCTCACAATGAAATTCAATCCGTTCTCGACCTCATCGACAAGATGGTAGCTGATATCGGCAAAGAAAAATTCACCTACGAGCACGCCGCTTTTGATACAGCTCTTTTCGACACTCTCTGTGCCAACGAAATTGAAGGCATGAGATATTGCATGGACACGGACGACAAGAATGTCCGCGAAGTGCGAGTAAACGAGTGGGTCAGCAAGGTCTCAGAAAAATACAGTGAGCAGTTCCCCGACATGGGCAAATATATGGATGAAATCCTCTATCGCATACAGAAGAAAATCGTCAAGGCTTGGCTGCTTGCCGGCAAGCGTGTTGACGGACGTGCGATGAACGAAATCCGCCCCTTGGCAGCAGAAGTCGGACTTCTGCCCAAGGTTCATGGCTCGGGTCTTTTCACTAGAGGACAGACGCAGGTTCTCACCGTCGCAACTTTGGCCACAATCGATATGGCTCAAAAGCTCGACACCATCTGGGAAGAGGACTCCAAGCGCTTCATGCACCACTACAATTTCCCCTCCTACTCTGTTGGAGAAGCAAGAGGAAGCCGCAGCACTAACCGCCGCGAATTCGGACACGGTGCGCTAGCTGAAAAGGCCTTAGACCCCGTCATGCCTTCGATTGAAGATTTCCCCTATGCCATCCGCCTTGTTTCCGAGGTTCTTTCCTCAAACGGCAGTACCTCACAGGGCAGCATCTGCGGAAGCACTCTCGCACTCATGGATGCGGGCGTTCCCATAAAAGCTCCCGTAGCCGGCATTTCCTGCGGACTCATTCAGGACGATAACGGCGGCTTTACCACCTTTATCGACATTCAGGGCGTTGAAGACTTCCACGGCGAAATGGACTTTAAAGTCGCCGGCACAAAGAAGGGCATCACCGCCATTCAGATGGATCTTAAAAACGACGGTTTGTCGCACGAAATCATCAAAAACGCATTGGACATTACGAAGGAAGCTCGTTACCAGATTCTCGACGAGATTATGCTCCCCTGCATAGCCGAGCCTCGTGCAGAGGTTGCGGAAACCGCTCCGAAGATGCTTACAATGAAAGTTGCAGTAGATAAGATCCGCGAAGTCATCGGTTCCGGTGGCAAGGTCATCCAGAAGATTACCGCTGACACCGGATGCAAAATTGACATCGAGGACGACGGCACAATTTATATCGCAAGCCCGGATATCAACGCCTGCAGGCAGGCAAAGGCTATCATCGAAAACATCGTCTTCATCCCCGAGGTGGGCAAGATGTACTATGGCAAGGTCGTGCGCATAATCCCCATCGGTGCCTTCATCGAGATGGTTCCCGGCAAGGACGGCATGTGCCACATCAAGGATTTGGAAGCCGGCCGCACCGAAAAGGTTGAGGATGTCCTCAACATCGGCGACATGACTTGGGTAAAGGTCGTTGAAGTCGATGACCGCGGCAGAATCAATCTTTCCCGCAAGGACGCCCTTAAAGACCGCGAGGCCCTTGGTCTTACAGACTAATAACAACACAACTTTAAGAATCGGGGCGGGACTATCTCCGCTCCGATTCTTTTCGGGAGAAACAATAAATGCATGAAATAATAAAACTTTCAAACGGTGTCCGTATCATATGCGAGAAGATTCCGTATGTGCGCTCCGCTGCAGTGGGCATTTTTGTAGATGTCGGGTCAAGAGATGAGGCGCCCTCCATTAACGGAAGCGCCCACTTCATCGAGCACATGCTTTTCAAACGCACATCAAAGCACTCCGCATCGGAGCTTGCCTTCGAAATGGACGCGATAGGCGGACAGATAAACGCCTATACCACGCGCGAAAATACCTGTTTTTACGCACGAGTGCTGGACACCCATTTGAATACGGCCATTGATTTGCTCTCCGAGATGTTTTTCGACTGTGCTTTCGACGAGGCTGAAACGGACAGCGAGCGCGGTGTTATTCTTGAGGAAATTGGTATGTATGAGGACACTCCCGACGACGCTTGCTACGAAAAACTTATGGTTGGTTGCTACAAGGGAGCTTTAGGTCGACCCGTTCTGGGCAAACCCGTAACTCTCGCCAAAATGTCGGGCGCAGGTCTTCGCGAGTTCAAGGAAAATTATTATACCGCCGGCAACATAATAATATCTCTATGCGGCAACTATGAAGACTTCCATGTTGACCATATTAAAGAGCTGTTTTCCGTCATGGAAAAATCAAGACGTAAATCCCTCCGCCAAGCGGAATACGGCACTCACATTACTGTTAGACGTAAAAAAACGGAACAAAACCAGTTTTGCCTTGCCTTTCCGTCGAGCTCGGTCACAAGCGAAGACCGTTTTGCCATGAATCTTTTGACAACGGTCCTGGGCGGCGGCGTTTCCTCGCGGCTTTTCCAGAACATCCGCGAAAAACACGGGCTCTGCTATTCAATCTTTGCCTTCCAGTCTACTTTTGCCGATTCGGGACTGCTGTCCGTGGCCACCGCCGTTAACAAAGAAACGGAAGTCAAGACCTTGGGTCTTATCGGCGACGAGCTTAAGCTTTTTGTAGATAAGGGCATATCGGAGGATGAACTCAAAAGAGCCAGAGAACAGGCAAAATCTTCACTTGTAATGAGCCTTGAGTCCACAAATTCCCGTATGCTGAAAATGGGCAATTCGCTTCAAGCTTTGGGAAAATGTCTGTCGTCGGATGAGCTGATTGCGCGCTATGACGCGGTTTCAGTCGAGCAGGTTCTTGATTTGGCTCGAAACCGTTTTGATTTTTCGCGAATGTCTCTCTCTGCACTCGGTAAAACCGCAAGCGCGGAGGATTACACTAAATCTCTGGGATTATAAAAAAATGATGAAGCGGCATCCGGAAAATGACGTGCTATCCGTCAAGTGGACAGAAGAAATAATATAAAAATTAATCATAAAAGATCGCCATTTCCAAGCTGGG
>Ga0209430_1002027_pt1 | contig 13748 bp, 8 predicted proteins | sample BarGraIncub1133A_FD_184504 | JGI IMG/M metagenome (GOLD analysis project Ga0209430, IMG submission 184504) | Arctic peat soil microbial communities from Barrow, Alaska - Barrow Graham LP Incubations 11-33A (SPAdes) (version 2) | ecosystem: Environmental > Terrestrial > Soil > Wetlands > Peat... | reverse complement strand
GGACGAGATCACGCCATGGGGCTCGGACAGGCTCAGGTCGCGCTGCAGACGCTCGGCCAGCCAGGCGCCCCCGGAAGTGATCCCGACCAAATGCATGCCAGGGCGAAACAGGGTGCGCACGCCCTCAAGTAACTCAAGGTACAGGCCTTCAGCGTCCAGCGCCAATATGCTCATGGAATACTCCTTAAAAATTGTTCCAAAATAATGCAGGCAGCCATCGCATCGGCGTCGCGTGCCCCTTGTGCCAGCGCTTCGGTCGTGGTGTAACGCTCATCAACCTCAAACACAGGCAGCTTGAATCGGCCATGCAACTGGCGTGCAAAGCGCCGCGCCCGCAGCGTGTTCTCGTGCGCGGCGCCGTCCGGGTGAAAGGGCACCCCGACCACCAGCGCATCAGGCTGCCATTCCTTGAGTTGCTGGGCAATTTTGACAAAGCGCGCATCGCCTTCAGCGGCAATCGTGCCCTGCGGCTGGGCAGTACGCAACAGGCGATTGCCGACGGCAAAGCCGGTACGCTTCATACCGAAGTCAAGGGCCAGAAAAGTCTGCAAGTTCGCCGCAACGTGCACTGGGTTTTCTCCAGGAGCCGCATCCGCCAGGGGTTTAATCAAGGGTTCAGGCATGGGCTGTAACGGCAAGGGCATCTTCAAGTGCGTCATGCATGCCCGGCGTCGGGCGACAGCATCCACAGCTCCAAACCGAGCAACAGCAAGGCCTGGTCGTAACGCTGGGCCACTGGCGTGTCAAAGATGACACTGTTGCTGGCGGCCACGGTCAACCAGCTGTTGCGTGAAATTTCCGACTCCAGTTGCCCTTCGCCCCAGGCGGCATAGCCCAGCGACACCAGCACCTTGCGCGGCCCGGCTCCCGTGGAAATCGCTTCCAGCACATCCTTGGACGTGGTCATCTCCAGCCCGCCAGGAATGACCATGGTCGAGGCGTAGACCGACTCGGCCGGTTTGTCGGCATCTGCAAAAGTCGCTTCATGCAGCACAAAACCGCGCTCGGTTTGCACCGGCCCGCCCAAAAAAACGGGTGTGCTGCAGAGGTCGGCGCGGCACATGGGCAATTCGACCTTTTCAAACAGACGCTTCATGTCGATGTCACAGGGTTTGTTGATGACCAGACCGAGTGCGCCGCGCTCACTGTGCTCGCACACATAGACAACGCTGCGGGAAAAAATATCGTCCTGCAGGCTGGGCATGGCGATCAGGAAATAATTCGTCAGGTTGGTCAAGGCAAAATCTGCAGGCATGCTGCGATTTTAACGGTGATCATCAACAAGAAATTCGATTCGGGTTTGATGTGGTTTCGCCGTGATCTGCGGCTGATCGACAACGCCGCCCTGCGCCTATTTTGGCGCACGATGCGGCACTCGAACTGACCCTGCAACGCTACGCCGCGGTCAACAAAACCAATCTGCCATTTGATTTTTTTGCTATTAATAATGCAGCTTCTTACGCTGCAACCACGGGGCTAGAGGTCTTTTCAGACCTCAACCGTTGACAGGCAATACTGCCGCACCAAGCCAATCAGCTCGTCCTCTGAATATGGCTTGCCCAGGTAATGATCCACACCGAGTTCGCGCGCGCGCTCACGATGTTTCTCGGCAATGCGTGACGTAATCATGATGATAGGCAGGTCGCGCAGTTTGGCGTCGCCTCGGATATTTCGAACCAGGTCGAAACCGTCCATGCGCGGCATCTCAATGTCAGAGAGAACGACCGCCGGCTTTTCCTCCTGCAAACGCTCCAAAGCCTGCAGGCCGTCAATGGCAAGTGCCACCCGAAAGCCCTCGCGCTTGAGCAGACGCTGGGTGACACGGCGCACCGTGATCGAATCGTCTACCACCAACACCAGGGGCGCCTGATTGACACTGGCCAGCGGCGAAGCCTGCGATGGTGTAGCGGCTTGGTCCACAGCCTGCACCGAATCCAGACTGAGGCGACGTGCTCGCTCGCCATAAACGGAGGCCAGGGCCACCGGGTTGTAGATCAAGACCACGGCCCCTGAGGCCAACACCGACATACCGGTCAGGCCCGGCAGACGGGACAATTGAGGCCCGAGGTTTTTCACCACCACTTCCTGATTACCCAGCACTTCATCGAAGTGCGCCGCAATTCTTTGACCCGCACTGCGGAAAATCGCCACCGGCAGGGTCTTGGTGACGGCCTCGTTACTGTGAGCCGATGCCTGTAACAGAGCGCCACCCCAGAAAAACGGCACCTGTTCGCCACCAAACGCAAATACCTGGTCCTGATAGGCTCGCTCAAGATCGGCAATCGGCACCCGACGTACCATCTCGACCAGATTCGCCGACACGCCGACCACCAACTCGCCTATGCGCAACATGACCACCTGCGTCACTGCCGTGGTAAGCGGCAGCACCAGCTTGAACTTCGTTCCCTGTCCGCGCTCGGTCGAGGTTTCAATGCGGCCACCCAACGCGCTGACTTCGGAGCGCACGACGTCCATGCCAATGCCGCGACCGGCCAACTCGGTGATCTGCTCGGCGGTGGAAAAGCCGGGGGTAAAGATCAGATCGGCGGCCTCGGCATCGGTCAACGTGCCGCCCTCAGGCATCAGACCATTGGCCCGTGCCATTTCCCGGATTCGGTCCAGGTCCAGCCCGGCACCATCGTCACTGAACTCCACCGTGACATCGTTGCTTTGTTGTTGCAGATGGATGCCAATGGTACCGACCATCGGTTTCCCCGCTGCGACGCGCAGCGGCGAGTCCTCAATACCATGTGCCACCGAATTGCGCAGCAAATGTTCAAAAACGGGTGCCATGCGATCCAGCACGCCGCGATCCATATCCAGGGACCCTCCTTTGATATCGAGCTTGACCTGCTTGTTGGCGTCCTTACAGGCCTGGCGAACAACACCGTACAGACGGTCTGAAATTCCGTCGAACTCCACCATTCGGGTGCGCAACAGGTCACGCTGCAATTCACGGGCCTGGCGCCCCTGGGCGATCAGATCGTCCTCACTCCCCTCCACCGCACGCTGCAAGTTACGCTGCACCGTGGCGACGTCATGCACCGACTCAGCCATCATCCGCGTGAGTTCCTGCACTCGGGTAAAACGGTCAAATTCCAGCGGATCAAAACCCTGCGCGGTGTCTTTGGCCTGTGCCAGCCGAGACTGCATCTGGGACTCCGACTGCACCTCGATATCGCGCAACTGACTTCTCAAGCGATCCAGATTACCGGTAAGTTCACCCAATGACCCACGCAACTGACCCAAGCGAGCCTCCATCCGGGACCGCGTGATCATCACCTCTCCCGCCTGATTCACCAGGCGGTCCAGCAACTGTGAACGCACGCGCACAGTTTGCTGAGTTCCCGTGCGTGGCGATGCCCGGGGAATAAATCTCGATGTATCGGGTACCCCCAATTTTGCCGGTTCGATACCTGCAGCCACCACCTCGGTGAGCTCGGCTGGAGCGATCTCCGCTTGCGGCGCCGGATTGACCTCTGGCAAACTCAAGGCCTGTTCAGGCGTTGCACGCAACTGGTCAAAGTTGGCCTGTATCGCATCAAACCGAGCCAGCAGGGGCTCCAGTTGTGCCGCCAATAAAGATTCGCTCCCCATCTGCTCAATCGCGCTCTCCATGCGGTGAGTCATCTCACCCAATTGCATGGCGCCGGCCAGTCGCCCGCTGCCTTTGAGCGTATGCAGAACCCGCAGCACTTCATTGCGAGCACCCAGGTTGTCGGGGCGAGCCAGCCATTGCCTCAATGCGCCGCCGAGCTGCGGCAATAGTTCAAGCGCCTCTTCCTCAAAAATCGGGAAAAGGTCAACGTCAAGCACATCAAGTGCGTCAATAGGCTCAACTTCGGCCGCGCCAATTGCGGGGCTTGGCACAGCATCGACGTCAGGCGTTGATACGAGCGGCTCTGCAAGACCCCGATCAGACACGAGGGTGTCGGCCAGCACACCCGGACTTGCGGCTACAACCGCCAAACCAGCATCAGGAAAATCGGTCTCTGCAATTGCAGGGGGGATTGCGAGCGACTCTGCTTCTGGCACGACACTGTCCACGACCTGATCAAAGCCGGACGGCTCGGCAACTGCCGGCTCATCCACCAGTTGAGCGTAAACGCTGTCAACGACACCCGCTGCAACGGCCGGGAACTCGATTTCCAGAATGGCTTTCAGTGCGTCGAGCAGCGCCTGATCAGGCTCCTTGAGGAATCCAGCTGCAAATTGATGCAGCAGACGACGCATGTCTTCTGCCGCCGCCATGAATACCTGGGCGTGCTCTGGAATACCCTGAACATGAAGCCGCACGTGCTGCAAGGCGTGTTCCAGCGCCCGCGCCATTTCGGACAGGGCAAAAAAACCGACTGTTGCCGAACTGCCAGCCAAGGAATGCGCCAGTGCCACCGTCGTTTCCGAAACCGGTCGATGCAACTCCAAAGCCCATTCGCTCAGTTCTGTCAGCAAGCGCCGAGACAGCTCATCTGCCTCATTCAGGTAGACGTTGTATAGCGGGATACCAATGCGCAGCGACCCGATCACCTTGACCTGATCTTCCAGATCCAAATCCAAAAGACTGGCTTGTTGGGGCTCAGGCTGAACGTCGGCAGCTTCACTCACAAGCTCCGCAAACTCAGCCGAGAAGGTCTCCACTTCGCCCGAAACGTCCAGAATAACTGCGGCCTCATCAGGTGATGGCGTCAAGTCAGCGCTAGTGCAAAAATTGAAATCATCAAGTGCCAGTGGCTCATCCGGAACCCAAACAGCCGATGACAATCCCGTATCGCCATCGACCGCCAAGGCGAGATTGACATCAAAAGCCTGCGTCACGTCCAGATCAATAACTTGTGCTGAGACAAAATCGGCATGCGGGGTCTCATCCGGGGTTAGGCCCTGCACCTCTTCGCCCGGAAACAAAAGTTCAACTTCAATGTTGTCAAGACGCAAACCATCGGCGGCCTTGCGAAAGGCCTGCGCGTTCCACTTTGCATCTTCTCCTGCTGCAATATCCTCGACCCAACGGTCGAAGCCATGCACAGCCTTGTCTGCAAGCCTAACCAGTTCACTGCTGGCAGGCTTTTGCTCAGCCAACCAGGTATTGAGCAATTGCTCCAGGGACCAGGCGGCTTCACCAAATTCATTGAGGCCCACCATGCGCGAGCTGCCTTTGAGCGTATGAAAAGCGCGCCTCAGTGTCGTCTGTTGACCCATATCTGCGGGCTCGTCTGCCAGTGCAGAGATCGCCTCAAGCCCGGCATGAACCACTTCACGCGCTTCTTCCAGGAAGATATCCTTCAAGTCAGTTTCATCGTCATCGTCTGCTGGCTCGTCCACCACCGGACTGACAGGTTCTGGTGGCAAAACCAGCGTCGGGCCTGGCGCTTCGGCAGAAACTGCTGTTGGCAAGCTCTCAGACGGCGTTTCCGCGGCAGTCAGCGCGTCATCGAAAACGTTGTCAACGCCAGGCACTGATGTGCTCTCTGCGGTCCGGTCGCCCGTCTTTTCACGCCCCATCAGCGGCTTGAACTCACCCAATTCCTCGTCGTACACAAAAAGTTTCTTGGCCAGCGTGCGCTGGTAACTTAGCATATCAATCAGAAACCCAAGGGCTCCTAGGCTGTTGCCCAGCTTTTCAAAAACGCCAGCGCGCGCGGCATCAGCATCAATATCGTCAACCAGAAATTTCTCGACACTGTCACGCATGCGCAGCGTTGCAAGGGCTGCCTGATCAAGACCCAAAACCGAGAAAACTCCCCGCATCTGGGCCAACTGACTAGGCACCTCGTGCAAAGGAACCTTATCAAGAGGATTACGAAAGAATGAATCCAGCGATTTTTCAACACCCCCAAGCGTCGTTCGCAACTCGTCAACGACACTGCCCATGATCTGACGATCACTGACCCTGCGATACAACTCCTCCATCCAAGCCTCGAGCGGCTCCGGTTGCCCGCCCGCGTTGACCTTCTCCATCCGGGCTGCAAGACTGGTGCTGCGCTCCTTCATCTGCGAGTCGGTCGGATCCAGATCGTCATAGGCGGCCTCGAGATACAGCACAACAGTCGCAACTTCCATGGCAAGTGCGGGGGCAGGCGCCTCACCTGACAGCGCTGTCTTTTCGATCGCCTGCGTCAATGCCCGCACCAAATCAGCACTCTCCGGATGCATTTTTAATACTGAATCGGTCACCAGACTGAATTGGTCAAGGGCCACCTTCAAGCGGTTGGTATCGCCCCCGGCAAGCGCAGACCAGGTTTCGGTGGCAGCCGCAATACGCTTGCGGGCCTGAACCAGTAGCGCTGGATCGAAACGACCAAACTGAGGCCGTTCATAATCAAATGATTTCGTCTGGGTCAACCCATACGCGGCGCGAACTGCAGCCAGTACGGGCGCGTCGGCCGTCAGCGCAGGCACTGCTTGCGCACAAAAAAACAGCAAATCCTGTACCAATCGCTCGGAAATTCCCGGCTCACCCCGGGCCAGGGTCCGGTACTGAAGAAGAATTCGGGAAGCTGCCAGCTTGCCGTAAACATCAGAGGGGCATAGACCCAAAGACAGAGCTTCAAAATAGGCCGCGGCAATCTTCCAGAAAACGCGTGCTTCTAGCCCACTTTGAGCCGCTGCAAACCCCTGACTAATACCACACATGGCTTGTGCAGCGGCCACATCGCCTGACTTGACGATCTTCAGAACGGCCATGTCAAGGCGGGTTCGAACCGATGAATCATAGGCCAGTGCCACCGCTTCTTGTGGCAAAACGACATCAATCCAGCGCAATTCGAGTGGCCACAAGTCCGCCGGATGAACACGATCATTGCCCACCAGCTCCAAAACATCGCGGTACTGGGGAAACAGGGCCACCGGCGAAGCATTTTTGCCCTTGAGGACGCCTTCCAGATATTCAGTCAGCGCAAAACTGGCACGCTCTACCTTATTCGCGGCCTCGTCGCTGCACAGCTCGGGGTGTTGCACAAATCGCTGCGCCAGCGCTTCCATGGATCGCAATATCTTGGCCGGGGCTGGCATGCCTACCATCTCCAGGGCGCCAACGGCCTGATGCAGTTGTTGGCGGGCGATGCGCAACTGGCTGGCATCCAGCGCAGCCAGATCAGAGCCACGTGCCAACTCGGCATCACGAACGAACCGGCGAAGGGCTTTGATCGCACCAGTCAACGATTTGCGCAGCTCTTCGAGAACCCAGGCCAAAGGCCCAAGGTCGTGGGTCGCCGGTTCATTGGCGCCGGTCGGGGCAGCGTTTACTTGCATGGGATCGTGCGCTCCTGGGGGAACAAATTCAGATTGATGAGAGTCAGGCAATCTTGAACCGTGACACTGACTGGCGCAACTCTTCAGCCATTTTCGAGAGCTCGCGGACTTGGGCTGCGGTGGAACGCGTCCCCTCACCCGTCTGTTCGGTAACCGCAAAAATGTGTTGAATATTGTCAGCCACCACGTTAGCCAGGTTCGCCTCGCGGGAGGTTGAATTGGAAATTTGTTCGATCAGCTCCGCCAGACGTCGGGACACCTGGTCAATTTCAGTCAACGCGGTACCGGCGTTGTCCGACAGCTTGGCGCCTTCCACTACCCCTTGGGTTGACCGCTCCATGGCACCCACCGCATCCTGGGTGTCGGTCTGAATCGCTTTAACCAGTGCCGAAATTTGACGCGTCGCATCGGCTGATCGTTCGGCAAGCCGTTGTACTTCCTCGGCCACCACCGAGAAACCCCGCCCGGCTTCACCGGCCGACGCGGCCTGAATGGCGGCGTTGAGCGCCAACACGTTGGTCTGCTCGGTAATGTCGGAAATCAGCTCTGTGATTTCACCAATTTCCTGGGACGACTCACCCAGGCGCTTGATGCGCTTGGAGGTCTCCTGTATCTGGTCCCGAATCGAGTTCATGCCACCAATGGTGTTTTGCACCGCCTTCAAACCCACCTCCGCAGCCTGCAGAGACTGCCTGGCAACCGAGGCGGATTCCTGTGCCTGCACAGAAACGTCATTGATCCGTGAAGCCATATCCACTACCGAGCGACCAGTTTCCCGAATTTCATGCAATTGTTCATTAGAGGCTGCTAACAGCTCGGTTGAAGTTGTGTCCACGTCAGCGGTAGTCTGCGCCACACGGGTGACCGTGCTTTGCACGTTACCCACCAGAGATCGCAGCTCTTCCACCGTGTAATTCACGGAATCGGCGATGGCCCCCGTGATGTCCTCTGTCACAGTCGCTTCTTGCGTCAGATCGCCTTCGGCGACAGTTTGCAACTCATTCATCAAACGCAAAATAGCCGCCTGGTTGGCATCGTTCACCCGTTTCGCCTCCTTCTCCTGGCGCTCGGCTTCCAGGCGTTGCGCTTCGGCCGCGACCTGACGCTTGCGGCTGTCAAGCAATTGAACATAAGACAAGCCGCCAGCACAAAGCAGCGCCAGCAAAACAGAACCTACCAGCATCGACAAAGCACCAGCCCCAAGACCTGCTTTTGATGACAGTTTGCGTTGCAACTCTTCAAGACTTCGACGCAGAGGTTCGCTGTCCGCAATAATGGAAACCTGTGCTTCACGAGCCGAAACCAGCCCCTGCAGATTACCCAAAATGGCACCTGCCTGCTTTCGGGTCTCCTCAAAGAGATTAATCAAGGCAGACAACTGCTCACGCGTTTGCGGGTCTTTCGTGGCGACCAAACGCAACTCGGGACTACCATCAAGCATGCCTTGAGCGATCTCCTTGAACGAGTTCAAGTCCTTGCCCAGCAGAAAAACCGCCTCCGGACTCACACCCTCAGCCGTCAGGAACTCATTTGAAGACTTGCCGATACGCTGTGTCAACATCACCAACTGACCGGCCGCCGATATCTCCGTGGCGGCGGCGTTTTGTTGCAACTTGAGGGAGGACACAGTCTCTGCTATTTCCAGTAGATCTGAAGATTGCCGATTAATCAACCGAAGCGCGGTACCTACCTGTGTCAAGATTTTTTGCTGCCCTAAGACAATCGCCGCATTCTTTTCTGCCCGCTCCACCAGCGGCGTGATTTTGTCAAGCTCCGGCGAGTAATCCGGACTCAAGGCACTCAAACCCATTTGCTCATCACCGGCTTTCAAACCACGTACTGACTTGGCTAAAACGCCCGAGCTATCCACCACGTCGGGAAAGGCCTCTGCACCACCCACCAAGGCCTGGGAAACCGACTTCGCCAGACGCTGTGACTGCATCAGCGACTGTCCCGTGGCCCCTAATTGCTGCGCCACCTTGTTCGCCTGGTTTAAGGCAAACAAAGTCACAACTACTAGCAAAACCAACGCCAGACCCAGCAGAATCGAAAGCAAGCGCTGATGCTGGACTACCGTTTTCTGCCCCAAAATCGGAAGGGCGATCAGGTTGGTCGCCCCTTCATCAATCCCCTCACCCTTGTCCCCAGTGGACTGCTCTGGGGCAACCGGTCCTTTTTGTCTGGATTCTGTTGCGCCCGTCATTTGACCCATCTCCATCGGATAGATGGTGGCGCCCGGCACGCCAAGGCTCAAGCGGGAATCTTGATCAGACTCGGGTACTTTTTTGACAAAAAAATTTTTCAGTTGATCAACGACGGACATGATGAAACCCTAGGTAAAACTTAAGCGCTAATGCTGAGAAATTCTGGAAGTTGAGACAAAAACTGCAAGTTGATTTCCTGCCAATGCGCGCCGTTGCTGTCAGTAAACCGGGTGCCCCAAAAAACCGGAGAACCCTCGGGTGGCGTCTCGGCACCGGTAAACGCATCACGCTTGCGAAGTCCGGCCAGACCGTCCACCATCAAAGCACAATTGAGATTCAGCGCCGAATTGATCGTGATGACACTGGACTCAGCGAGCGACTGTTCGGTTCTGCCCCGAGTCGATCCGTCGTTCATGAAACTTGCCAGATCGACAACGCCAAAAAGGCCACCACGAAGATTGACAACGCCCATGAACCATTGACGGCAATAGGGGACAGCCTGAACGTTGATCAGTGGAAATATCTCACCGGATTGCGCCAGCGGAAGCAGGTAGTTTGACTCGCCCGCCTTGACAGCCAGCCACGCAACTGACACATCCCCAGAGCGAGCCGCCTGCAATCGACTGGCAAGGCGGCTCTGGAGTTCTCGAAGTGCTTCGCGATTAGCCATGCGATCTTGAGAATTTCAGCCCAGTGCCTTGATCTTGGCCAACAACTCGGCTGCATCAACCGGTTTGGTGATGTAGTCGCGCGCGCCTTGGCGCATACCCCATACCCTGTCTGTCTCCAAACTTTTGCTGGTGCAAATGATGATCGGAATGTCCGAATACTCGGACGTACGATTAATGGACCGCGTCAACTGAAAGCCGTTTTGGCCCGGCATCACCACGTCCATGAGGATCAGATCGGGTTTTTCTTCTGCGAGACGGCGCAGCGCTTCATCAGCGCCCTCTGCCGTGCGCACCGACATGCCGTTTTTTTGCAACAAATTGGTCATGAACATCAACTCGGTTTTTGAGTCGTCCACGATCAGCACTTTATGGATAGCCATTAATTAACTCCTTGCGTCAGCTTGCCGAACTGTTGTACCGCTTGCAACAATTGATCTTTGGTAAATGGTTTTGTCAAATAATCTTGCGCGCCTACCATGCGTCCACGTGCTTTGTCAAAAACACCGTCTTTGGAAGACAGCATGACAATAGGCACATCTGAATACTTGGCATTTCGCTTGATGATCGCACAGGTCTGGTAGCCATCCAATCTAGGCATCAGGATGTCGCAGAAAATGAGATGGGGCTGGTAGTCATTGACTTTTGCCAAGGCATCAAAACCATCTTCGGCAAGCATGACTTCATGCCCGCCCTGCTTCAAAAAAATCTCGGCACTACGCCGGATGGTGTTGCTGTCGTCAATCACCAGAACTTTGAAAGTCGATCCAGTCGTATTCACAAAACAATGCTCCTGAATTGGTGATAAATCTTAGCGATAGTACACATTTCAATAACGGCGCCTAAATTTGTACCATTTCGAAATCTTCCTTGCGGGCACCACATTCAGGGCAAGTCCAGTTGACAGGCACTGCACTCCATACTGTCCCTGGGGCAACGCCGTGATCGGGATCCCCCCTGTCTTCGTCATAGATCCATCCACAAATCAGACACATCCATGTTTTGGTCAATTTCACAGCTTAAAGGGCCTTCGAATAGAATGCAAGCACCGAAAAAAAAGCGGCATTCGCAATGCTTCGCCGCACGCCACGCTATGTGATATTTTGCCTGAAGAAACACACTGGCCCGCTCACACCAGCCCCCATGGTTTCCCTAGTAGCCAAATACTTGAACGAGTCATTGGCAAAGGTCCGCCAAACCAGCGCGTTGCCCTCAACTTCTTTTTTATCCCCACTCTGAAACTCCTTCCCCATGACACTCAACACTGATAACAACCAAATTCTGTTCGAACGTGCCAAACGCGTGATCCCCGGTGGTGTCAATTCACCGGTCAGGGCCTTCAAGGCAGTTGGCGGCACGCCACGTTTTATCAAACGCGCCCAAGGCGCCTATTTCTGGGATGCCAATGACCAGCGCTACACCGACTTTATTGGCTCTTGGGGCCCCATGATTCTGGGACACGGGCACCCGAAGGTCGTACAAGCGGTGCAGGCCGCTGTACTTGAGGGTTTTTCTTACGGCGCGCCGACTGAACGCGAAGTCGAACTGGCCGAAGAAATTCTGCGCCTGGTTCCCTCCATGGACATGGTGCGGCTGGTCAGTTCTGGCACCGAGGCCGCTATGAGCACCATTCGCCTGGCGCGCGGCGCCACCGGGCGCAGCAAGCTCATCAAGTTTGAAGGCTGCTACCACGGTCATGCTGATGCGCTTTTGGTGAAGGCTGGTTCAGGTCTGGCCACGTTTGGCAACCCCACCAGCGCCGGCGTGCCGCCTGAGGTGGTGCAACACACGCTGGTGCTGGAATACAACAACATTGAGCAGTTAGAGGAAGCCTTTGCCGTGCAAGGCAGCGAAATTGCCTGCCTGATGATGGAACCAATTTGCGGCAACATGAACTTTGTGCGCGCTAGCGTGCCATTTGTGAAACGCTGCCGCGAGCTCTGCACCCAGTACGGCGCACTGCTGGTTTTTGACGAGGTAATGACTGGATTCCGGGTGGCGCTGGGCGGCGCACAAAGCGTTTATGCCAAGGAAATCCCCGGCTTTGAGCCCGACATGACGGTGATGGGCAAGGTGATTGGCGGTGGCATGCCGCTGGCCGCCTTTGGCGCCAAACGCGCTGTCATGGAACATCTGGCGCCCTTGGGAACGGTCTATCAGGCCGGCACACTGTCAGGCAACCCGGTAGCGACCGCCTGCGGCCTGGCCACCCTGCGCGAAATCAGCAAACCCGGGTTTTATGAAAATCTTGCGCGCACAACTCGCTCACTGATTGACGGCCTGAAAGCTGCAGCGGCCGCCGAAGGCGTTGCTTTTAGCGCCGACTGCGAAGGTGGCATGTTCGGCTTCTTCCTGCTGGATACCTTGCCGCAAAATTACGTCCAGGTCATGAAATCCGACAGCGCCCGCTTTAATCAACTTTTTCACGGATTGTTGGATCGCGGTGTGTACATTGCACCGGCCTTGTATGAGGCGGGGTTCGTGAGCGCCGCTCACACCGATGAAGACATTGCAGCCACCGTGGCAGCGGCGCGCGAGGTGTTCAAGATGATTTCAAAATAACAGGGTCAAATTTCCGCCCGACATGGCTCAACACCCCAACCAAAATTCAACCATCGGCTAGAGTGCCTTGATCAAGACGCAAGAAAAAAGCCCCGGCTCCAATGAGGAACAAGGGCTTATTTTTTAGATATTTTTGCAGTCATAGAGACCATCAAAAATCTGCCATTTGGCGGAAACGGAGGGATTCGAACCCTCGATGAGGCTCTACACCCCATACTCCCTTAGCAGGGGAGCACCTTCGGCCACTCGGTCACGTTTCCTGAACTGGCTAGATTATCTCATGAGTCGGACGGTATTTTCAGCAGGCGCCTGCTCAAGCCCAAATGCCTTGTGCAATGCGCGCACGGCCAGTTCCATGTACTTCTCGTCAATCACCACTGAGGTCTTGATCTCGGAGGTTGAAATCATCTGAATGTTGATGCCTTCTTCACTCAGGACGCGAAACATTCTGCTGGCCACTCCCACATGACTGCGCATGCCGATGCCGACGATCGACACTTTGCAGATCTTGGTGTCGCCCACCACCTCCTGAGCCCCCAGCTTGGGCAGCACTTTTTCTTTCAGCAAATCGACGGTCTTGGCATATTCACCCCGGTTGACTGTGAAGCTGAAATCGGTCTTGCTATCTTTGCTGATGTTCTGAATGATCACATCGACATCAATATTGGCATCTGCCACGGCGCCCAGAATCTGGTAGGCAATACCGGGCTTGTCGGGCACGCCCAGGACGGAGATTTTGGCTTCCTCGCGGCTGAACGCAATGCCGGAAACAATGGCTTGTTCCATGTGTTCGTCTTCCTCAAAAGTGATCAAGGTGCCGGAGGCGGCTTCCTCGTTGATATCAATATCCCACGGCGTAAAGCTGCTCAAAACACGCAGCTTGACTTTGTATTTGCCGGCAAATTCGACCGACCGAATCTGCAGCACTTTGGAGCCCATGGAGGCCATTTCCAGCATCTCCTCAAAGCTCACGGTCTGCAGGCGGCGTGCCTCGGGCACCACACGGGGGTCGGTGGTATAGACACCATCCACATCGGTGTAAATCAGGCATTCATCGGCCTTCATG
>Ga0209430_1002025_pt1 | contig 13761 bp, 12 predicted proteins | sample BarGraIncub1133A_FD_184504 | JGI IMG/M metagenome (GOLD analysis project Ga0209430, IMG submission 184504) | Arctic peat soil microbial communities from Barrow, Alaska - Barrow Graham LP Incubations 11-33A (SPAdes) (version 2) | ecosystem: Environmental > Terrestrial > Soil > Wetlands > Peat... | reverse complement strand
ACGTTTAGGAGGAGACCTGGTCCGGCGAAAGCGTCCACCGGGAGATCGGCCATCCTGGTAAGACTGGCTGTTAAATGCATGGGTCCGTCGAGATGCGTGCCGGAATGCATGCCGGTCGACAGAAGGAAATTGTTGTGACCCTCTTCATGAAATGATGCAACTTGCTTCAGCAAAACCGGCACATCGCCAGGATAAAAGGGCATTCCATCAGCGATGGGTTGTGTGAGATCGATGTAGGAGAACATGGTTTGAAAAGTTTAAAATGTTTCCGGTCCCTGAGCCTGTCGAAGGGCCTACCGGCCGCTAAGCCCTTCGACAGGCTCAGGGACCGGAGAGGAGCCGCTATCCCTCGTTTGCAACGAGGGATAACAATGTGATCCCTCGTTGCAAACGAGGGATCACAGCATAGTATTAAATACGAACCAGCGAACTCTCTTTCACCCAGCCCTTGTTTCCATCGGCAAGTCTGATTTCGATCCAGTCGCCTAATTTATCGGTAATCTGGACGCTCAGTCCTTCGTGGAGGATGAAAAGTTCCGTCCCGCTTTCGCTGGGCGACCCCTTCATTCTGATACTTCTTTCGGTGATAACGCCACTGTTATGGTTAACGAGTTTGCTTCGCTGGGTTGAACCAAAAGAGTAAGTAACAAAGCTGTAACTAAGGGCTAACACTGCAAGCCAGAAGGTTAACTGCTTGTTTCTGATGGTCGCGGAGAACAAAAACAGTGCGAAAAATATCAGAAACAGGAAAAAGCTGACAAGGGTATGCGTACCCCAGCTGTCGGCAGGTCTGGAGTTGATCAGTTCGTGCCACCAGCGCAGAAAGCCAGGTTCAGGCAAAAGGTCGATGTTGTCGACGACCTGTCTCTTAGTCATTTCAAGGTTAAATCGCGCATCCTCATTGGTCGGCTGGAGCTTGAGCGCCCTTTCGTAATTCAGAATCGCGTAGGTGATATTGTTGGATTTATAAAGCGCATTTGCCAGGTTATAATAGAGTTCAAATGACTCAAATCCCTTGGAAGTAATGGCTTCGTAGGTCTTTGCCGCTTCAGCGTATTTCCCGGCAGTGTAAAGTTGATTGCCTTTGGCCAGAGAATCCTGCAGGGCAACCGGTTGGGCGCTGACTGCCTGAAGACTGCCACTAAGAAGCAGAATCAACAGGTATTTTTGAATGATATTTTTCATAATGGTTCTCATTTAATCTCTTTCTCCATGACTGACATCACATCTGTGGCCTCTTCATAGAGCTCATGCATTTTGGCAGAGCCTCCGTCGGGTGCGAAACGGGCATACTCGCAGGTTTCGAGAATCTGTACAAACCTTTCCACAATCGTTGAAGAAACGGAATGTTTCGTGAGTTCATCAGAGGCTTTTTCGCGGGAAAGCTCAGATGCGGGGATGGTCAGTTTGTCGCTGAGGTAACCCCAGAAGGCACGGGTAACGGATTCGTAGAACTTCTCATCTGAGCCCGATTGCAGATGTCCGCTGGCTTCCTTGAGCCTCTTCAGCGCCACCTTGCTGGCCTTCTTGTTCTTCATCCTGGCTACATTGGCATTCTCCCTGATCCGTTTCTGATTGAGTAGATAAATGGTAAGCAGGGTAAGAAGGCCACCCAAATAGAGCAGGTAGAAGGCAAATGAGCCGAAGAAAGTATAGCCCTTCGGCTGAAGTATAACGGGTCCGGTCTTGATGAAACGGATATCGGTGCCCAACTGCTTCAGATCCTCTTTGGCAACAGCGCTGATCACCTGATTGCTGCGGGTCCCATCTCCTTTTTCAACTTTGATCTGGTATTCATCAGTGGTCTTGGTGACATATTTTTTCGAGTCTGTATCAAAATAGACGAAGTTGACCGCCGGGATGGTATAGGATCCGGCAAAACGGGGCAGGAAAAGATATTCGAACGAGATATTCCCGTTGAGGCCTTGGTCAGAAGCGGTGAAATTACTGTTTGTCTTGGGATCATAAACTTCGAAATCGGCCGGAAAAGCGATCTTCGGCGGATTGATCAGCTTAATATTCCCATTGCCGGTTACATCCAGTTTGATGGTGATGGCATCGTTCTCCCTGACGTTTTTAGCCGTAATCGAAGAGCGGATATCGAATTTTCCTACCGCACCCGAGAATCCGGAAGGGGGAGAAGGTAGTGGTGTCACATTGACCGATACCGGATCGCTGGTGATGGTTGCCTTCACGCTGGCGAAGGAATCGAAGAAATCATCGAAGATGCTCTGCGATTTTCTGACCCTTTGCTGAACGATACAGTCAATTTTTACTGCTCCGATCGTAATATTTCCTGTCTGCTGCGGGAAAAGCAAGGTCTTTTTCAAAGTTCCAACATTGTAAATCTCGCCGTTATAGGTCTCCCGTTGCAGGGAAATCTGTTGTGGAAGCGGAATATCCTGTGCCCAGAATCCTTCGTAATTTGGAATGGAAATATCCTCAAAACCGTTCAGGTTGACTTTCGAGTAAATTTTAATGGTAGCAGTCAGATGTTCGCCCTTGTGCACCGATCTTTTGTCGAGATTCATCCTAACAAACAGATCACTTTTTGGCACGGTACCCGGAGTTGTTGTCGGAGTATCCACCCCACCAGTCGAGGGCTTGGCTGATCCCTTCACCACTTCAATAGTCTGTCCATTGGAAGTATAATCCTTACCGTCTACCGTGATGGTCCCGGGGGTAATAGTGTACCGGCCCTCTTTTTTCGCACGCAACACATAAAGATAAGAAAAGGAGACTTGAGAGGAGCTGACCCCGTTGATGAGCTGAAAGGAGGTGCTTTGAGAAGTTGATGGCCCCATCAATACATCAAAATCTTTCAGATCAGGAAGCTTGAGATTCTGCCCTTTGGCATTGACAGAAAAGGCAAGCCTGAATTGTTCTCCCAATTCCACGACCTGTGGCGCCTCCATCGTGAAGGTAACCTTCTCCGCCGCCCATCCCGGCAGGGCGATGAGCAGGATAAAGAGTAATGATTGTATCTTTCTGAAAATCATCATTATAAAATCGTTATATTCTATTTTTTCATCAAGTGACTAAAATACTTAAAATACCTCAAGACTTTCTACTACCAATTCTTCTCAACATTTCTTTTTTGAGCCTTCAGGGCCTGCATTTTTTTGACCTTTTCCTGGGTCTGCTTTTCGTCATTCTCTAAGGCCTGAAGCATCTGCTCAGCATTCTGCTTAGAAATTTTATTCTGTTGCTGCTGCTGTTGCTGGTCTTTCTGCTGATCCTTGTTTTGATCTTGATTTTGCTTCTGCTGATCCTTGTTCTGGTCTTTATTCTGGTCTTTGTTTTTATCCTTATTTTTGTCTTTGTCTTTATCCTTATCTTTGTCTTTATCCTTATCCTTATCCTTATCTTTATCTTTCTTCTTCTCCTCTTCCTTCTTCATCTTCATGGCATAAGCCAGGTTATACTTGGTTTCCGGATCGTTGGGCGTGATACGCAGCGCTTTTTTGTAGGTCGCGATACTCTCGTCGAGCTTCTTTTGCACCAGAAAGGAGTTGCCCATGTTGTGCAGCGCTTTGGACTTATCTGCGGGCATGGTCGCCTTTTCAGCGAGATTTTCGAACTCCTTAGCAGACTCCTCGGCTTTCTTTTGTTTGTAAAGCGAATTCGCCAGATTAAATTGCCACTGATGATCTTCTGGTTTCAATTCCAGTGCGCGCCGATAAGCTACTTCGGCCTTTCCAAAGCTGATGCTGTCAAGTTTGGTGGTATCCTTCAGTCCCGTTGCATAATAATCATTGCCCTCCCTGATAAACTTCCGCTCCTTCTGCGCCTGGGCAAGGAAGGTCGTCGAGAGCACGATGATGAAAAGTAGATATTTTTTCATGATAACTGCTTGTTTGTTCCAAATAACCTGAAATTTTTCAGCCATTTATTTTTTCGGTCCAATATCAGGAAATCCAGTAAAATCAGACAGAAAGCCATCATCAGGAAGACTCCGAACTGATCGTTGTACTCTGTATATTCGCGGGTTTCCATCTCGGTCTTCTGCATTTTTTCGATTTCATTGAAGAGGTTATTCAACCCTACTTCCGCAGAGCTGGCCCTGATATAAGAACCTCCTCCCGCTTCGGCAATCTGCGTCAGCATAGACTCATCCAGTTTCGTTACCACGATACTGCCGGACTTGTCTTTCATGAAGTCGCTGCTTCCTTCCGTTATCGGGATGGGTGCACCTTGGGGCAATCCCATGCCGATGGTGTGCACGACGATGCCCTTTTCCTTCGCGTTTTTGGCGGCTCCAACGGCATCGTCCTCGTGGTTTTCACCATCGGTGATCACGATAATCGCCCGGCTTCCCTGAAATTTAGGAGAAAAGGACTTCGTCCCCATATCGATGGCTGCGCCGATGGCAGTACCCTGAACCGGCACTACATCCGTGCTAATGGATTCCAGAAAGAGTTTGGCGGATGAATAATCCGAAGTGATTGGAAGCTGAACGTAGGCCTGACCGGCAAAAACGATCAGACCGATCTTATCATTCTTGAGCCTGTCGGTCAATTTAGCGATGGCCCTTTTGGCTCTCTCCAGCCTGTTGGGTTTGATATCCTGCGCCTTCATGCTATTGGAAACATCCAGTGCGATGATCAGTTCGATACCTTTCCGCTTGGTGAGGGTCAGTTTTGAACCAAACTGCGGCTGTGCCAAGGCTGTAATCAGGCAGGTAACAGCCAGCAGCCAGACGCCAAATTTGATAACAGGCCTCCCGGCAGAAATACTCGGCATCAGTTGCTCGAGTAAATCCAGTTGACCAAAATTCTTCAATTTTTTGTTACGGATGATCCTGTTGTAAATGAACAGGAACGCCAACGCAGGGAGAACCAGAAAGATATAGAAATATTCGGGATGAGCGAATCTAAACGAATCCATACAGTTTAATTATCAATGCGTTATGGTAATTTTCTAAAGTAGGTAAGTTGAAGAAATAATGCCAGCAAGGCCAGGATCAAGGCTGGGAAAGCGTATCTTTTGTACTCCTCGGTCTTGGAATTCAGCTCCTTGCTGTCGATCTTCGATTTCTCCAGCCGGTCGATCTCCTTGTAGATTTCGGCTAATTTCAAGTTATTCGTAGCCCTGAAATATTTTCCGTCAGTGATGGTGGCGATAGCCTGAAGCGTCTTTTCGTCGATCTTCACTTCGATATCCCGCATCTGGATGCCAAACGGAGTCTGGACCGGAAACGGCGCGGTACCTATGGTTCCGATGCCGATGGTATAGACCCTGATGCCAAACGTCTTGGCAATTTCGGCAGCGGTGATCGGCGCTATCTCTCCCCGGTTGTTCTCACCGTCTGTCAGCAGAATGATTACCTTGCTTTTGGCCTCACTGTCTTTGAGCCTGGAGACGGCATTGGCCAAACCCAGACCGATGGCAGTACCGTCTTCGATCATACCGCTTTCGATGTCATGAAACAGGTTCATCAGAACGGCTCTGTCGGTCGTCAGTGGGCACTGTGTGAAGCTTTCGGCCGAAAAGATGACCAGTCCCATGCGGTCGTATTCCCTCCCGGCGATAAATTCTGTAGCCACATTTTTGGCGGCTTCCAGCCGGTTCGGCTGAAAATCGCGGGCCAGCATCGATCCCGAAATATCCAGGGCGATGACGATATCGATTCCCTCGATGGTCTGGTTACGCCAGCTGCTGGACGACTGAGGTTTGGCAAGTGCCGCAATCAGCAGCGACAAGACTCCCAGCTGCATGATGAATAAGGCGTGCCGCAGGTAATGTTTCCAGGTTTTGGATGCATCTTTAAAAGGAGTGACACTCGAGATTCTCAGACTGGCACTCGATTTCTTCTGTTTCAAGATATACCAGCCAATCAGCGGAAGTAAAATCAGCAGCAGATAAAAATAGTCGGGGCGGGCGAAAGTTATGCTGTTCATGGCTGCTCCTCTATTTCGTTTGAATTTTCGGCAGGCTGGGCTGGCTGCTTCTTAGGAGTCTCCACCGGTTCCACCTTGGTCTCTTCTACCAGCGTATAAGCTTGTACCAGAACTAAATGGTTCTCATCGGACAGAGGAGTATATTTCGCGAACTTTACCAGGTCGGAGGTTTCCAGGGTACGTTGTAATCCGGTGAGAAGGGTGCCTTTGACCTCCGTATTTTCTTCCTTCAAAGAAGTAAGGATCTCCTGTGTGGTTTGCTCCATGGCGGGAACCTCGAAACGCTCTTCGAGATAAACCCGGATGATATCAGTCAGACGTGTGTAGTAATCCTTGACCTTATCGTGCTGCCAGAGTTGTTCCTCCTTCAGCTTGTCCAGCTCACTCAGCGCAACAATATACGGCGGCAGTTTAGGCTTCGCCGGAAGTCTAAAAATGGGGATGTTCTTTTTCCTGCGGTTGATGGCATAGATGATAAAGAATACGATGGTTGCCAAAAGGATGATCCCCAGAATCCAGGGTGCCACCTCCTTGAAAGTAACGGGTGCGCCATAAGGCTTCTTGATATCCGCGAATCCCTTTTTCAGATCTACCGGTGGAACTTTCACGAACAAGATGAGCGGATTGCTCCGCAGCGTATCCGGTGTGATTTTGGAACGGCCGACGAACTTAAAGGGATCGATGGGATGTGGTCCGCTGTCGAAGGCGGTAATCAGATAACTCTGACGCATCTGCAGGATTCCATCTCCCATTTTGGATGAATCCCTGGCCGACCTGGAAACCACTTCCACTCCGTGTCCCAGACTATCTGGTAGTTGAGGAAAGGAAATAGAAATTCCCACAGGATATTCCGCCACAAGTATCATTTTGATCTGATCACCCAGCCAAATGGAGTCCCTTTCCAGGGAGGTGCTCACTTTGACCTGCTGAGCCCCTGCGGAACTTATGATTGTGAAGAAAATTAAGCTGACAAAAAGATATTTCAGTTTCAACATAATAAAAATCAAAGTTTGTGTTCTCTTTTCTTGAAAAGCGCAACCAGAGATTTGACGTAATCTTCCCTTGTGTTGATACTTACGAAGTCGATTCCCGTCTTTTTCAAGAGGGTTTCCATCTCTTTTCTTGCATTCCGCCAGTGGAAGATATAACTCTTGCGAACGGAACTGCTGGAGGTATCGACCCAGATGTATTCACCTGTTTCGGCATCTTTCAGCTTGATCATCCCGATATTCGGCATTTCAGTCTCCCGTTCATCGAAAATATGCAGCGCTACCAGGTCGTGTTTGTTGTTGGAGATGGAGATTGCCTGTTCCATCCCGGCGTTCTGATCCATGAAATCGGAGATCAGGAAGGCGGTGACGTGACGCTTCATGGCATTGGTCAGGTATTGCAATGCCAGCGGAAGATCCGTCTTTTTGGATTCCTCCTTAAACTCTATCAATTCGCGGATGATCCTTAGGGTATGGGTTCGTCCCTTTTTCGGCGGGATGAATTTTTCTATCCGGTCGGAGAAGAAGATCACTCCGATCTTGTCGTTGTTCGAAATGGCAGAAAAAGAGAGGATGGCAGCGATTTCAGTAATCAGCTGCCGTTTGAGTCTGCCGACCGTTCCAAAATCGTTGGATCCACTGACGTCGATGAGCAGCATCACGGTTAACTCCCGTTCTTCTTCAAAAATCTTAACGAACGGATGACTGTACCGGGCCGTTACGTTCCAGTCGATGTTACGGATGTCGTCGCCGAACTGGTACTCGCGCACCTCGCTGAAAGCCATACCACGACCCTTGAAGGCGCTGTGGTACTCACCTGCAAAGATGTTACGCGACAATCCCCGCGTCTTTATCTCTATTTTTCGGACTTTCTTTAGTAATTCAGTTGCTTCCACTTTTGTGCTGTTTATAAAATCTTATCTCAAAGTTACCATTTCCCGGGTTCAGGATGCAGATTGCAAATCTGCATCAGCGATGTTTTCCGGTCCCTGAGCGCAGTCGAAGGGCCTCGTGGCCGGTAGGCCCTTCGACTGCGCTCAGGGACCGGTGCAGACTAAGGCACTTCAACCGTGTTCAGAATCTCACTGATAATCTCTTCGGAGGTCAGGTTATTGGCTTCGGCCTCATAACTTAATCCGATCCTGTGACGCAATACATCATGGCAGACCGCACGGATATCTTCGGGAATAACATAACCACGGCGTTTGATGAAGGCATACGCCTTGGCGGCCTGTGCCAGACTGATGGAGGCACGCGGGGATGCCCCATAAGTGATCATCTCCTTGAATTTGGCAAGGTTATGCGTTTCCGGTTCTCGCGTCGAAAATACGATGTCGATGATATATTTCTGAATCTTTTCATCCATGTAAACCTCCTTGACAACTTCCCTGGCGCGGACAATATCAGCTGTATTGACCACTGCACTGGCTCTTGGGAACTGTTTCATCAGGTTCAACTGGATGATCAGTTTCTCTTCGTCTTTTTTTGGATAATTCAATACCACTTTGAGCATGAAACGGTCGACCTGGGCTTCCGGTAAACGGTAAGTTCCCTCCTGTTCGATAGGATTCTGGGTAGCCATTACCAGGAAGACGCTGTCCAGTTTATAGGTGTGGTCGCTGATGGTAATCTGGCGCTCCTGCATGGCTTCCAGCAAAGCAGACTGAACTTTCGCGGGAGCACGGTTGATCTCATCCGCGAGCACAAAATTGGTGAAGATTGGTCCTTTTCTGACCATAAATTCCTCTTTCTTCTGACTGTAAATCATGGTACCCAGAAGGTCGGCAGGCAAAAGATCGGGGGTAAACTGGATACGGGCGAATTTTGCATCGATGGTCTGTGCCAGCGTATTAATTGCCAGCGTTTTTGCCAGTCCGGGAACCCCTTCAAGCAGGATATGTCCGTCTGACAGCAAACCGATCAGCAAACTTTCAACCAAATGTTTTTGTCCGACGATTACCTTGTTCATCTCCATGGAGATAAGATCTACAAACGAGCTTTCACGTTGGATTTTTTCATTCAACTCCCGAATATCTACTTTTTGATCCATAATCATAAGGATGATTTTTATTGATAAATGTTAAAACGGTTACGAAAATAGTGTTTTGAACTATTAATGAAATCAAGAAATTATTAAAAAATGTTAAGTCACCTTTATAAAGCACCCTTAACCATTGGAAAGGCCATATTTGTGTAAATTTGCATCAATTTGTGGTAATATGAGGTATTTTATTCAACTTTCCTACGACGGCACCAACTATCATGGTTGGCAAATTCAGGAGAATGCCCTGTCGGTCCAGGCAGAGGTCGAAAAGGCACTCGCTGTTGTGACCCGCGAAACGGTGGAGCTCGTCGGTGCAGGCCGCACGGATACCGGTGTCCATGCCTCTTTTTACATGGCCCATTTCGACAGTAACCTGGAAAATTTGTCTGACGAGAACCTCGTTTTCAAACTTAACTGTCTGCTTCCTTCCGATATTGCCGTTCAAAAAATCTTTCCGGTCAGGCCGGATGCTCATGCCCGTTTCGATGCCACCTACCGGGAATATAAATACTTCCTTTCGCGCCATAAGGATCCGTTTACTGTCCGGTATGCCGAAAAGGAAAGCCGTCTGCTGAATATGGAAAAGATGAACGAGGCAGCGTTAATTCTCTTCGAATACCACGATTTTACCAGTTTTAGCAAACTGGGAAGCGACGTAAAGACCAACAATTGTGTGATTTTTAAAGCTCTCTGGGAGGAGGTGGGTTCTCAACTTGTCTTCACCATCCGGGCCGACAGGTTCCTCCGGAATATGGTAAGAGCCATTGTAGGAACCCTTATTGATATTGGCCTGGGCAAGTTAACGATGGAGGACTTCAGGATGGTAATTAGCAAGAAAAACCGAAGCAGTGCCGGTGCGAGTGTCCCTGCAAAGGGGTTATTTTTGGTAGATATCGGGTACCCGGAAGACATCAAAAAACCACCTAACCACAGATAATAAAAATTACGCTGATTATCCTTTAGACCCTTCGACTTCGCTCAGGGACCAGCACAAACCAGCTCCGGCGGATTTGCAATCCGCTGGTAAACTTATGCCAACGGATTGCAAATCCGATGGAGCGAGTTTTTCATCTTCCCATTTTCCAATTCGTTCCAGATCTTCCAGGCCGCCAGGGCCTGCAGCTCTAACATTTCATAACCGTTTTTGATGGTAGCACCGCGTTCCGCTCCCTTTTGGAGAAATTGGGTGACGGGAGGATTGTACACCAGGTCGAAAAGCAGGTGGCGTTCGGTGATATATTCAAACGGTATTTCCGGGCAGCCTTCTATCTTCGGGAAGGTGCCGAGCGGAGTCGTGTTGATGATGATCGTATGTTCTCCCAGTAATTTCCTGGTAAGGTCTTTGTATGAGATAGATGTGCCTGGTTTGGAATCACGGGAAACCAGTAAAGAGGGGATCGAAAGATCGTCCAGGACTGCAACGACTGCTTTGGAGGCGCCCCCGGTACCCAGTACCAGCGCTTGCGAGTGATGAGTCTGGAGGAGTGGCCGGAGGGAATCCCTGAAGCCGATGAGATCAGTATTAAATCCTCTGAGCCTGGGCGTTCCATCTGTCCTGTCGACCTTCACGGTATTGACTGCATTGATAGCGGCAGCCTTTGGATCACAGCTATCCAGGTAGGGAATGATAGCCTGTTTGTAGGGAATGGTGACATTGAAACCGATCAGTCCAGGATGTTCCTTAATTACTGCGGGGAGCAATGAAAGATTACTGATTTCGAAATTCAGATATTCAGCATCGATGGATTCCTTTTCAAAATATGCCGTGAAAAACCGTTTTGAAAACGAGTGGGATAAGGGATAGCCGATCAGTCCGTAGGTCTGCATTTCTCTATCAGTTCTTTCACCCAGTCCGACTGTTCGAAGGCTGGGAAATTTTCGAGGAACTCGATGTGCTCTTCGAAATCTTCGGAAAGGGCGATTTCAAGTTTCAGTTTAGCGAGTTCGAAATTCTCCTGAAGGGCATAGAATCCGGCCTGTCTGTACAATATGGCAGCGCAAGAGGCCTCAGAATATTCGGCATCGCTCAATATTTTCAGGGCCTCTTCAAAATCGTTGTGGTTGAACAACAAATCAGCATAAGAGAGCCAGTATTCAGCAATCTCGTCGTCAAGTTCGAGCGCCCGCAGGTAGGAAGTTTTTGCATCCTTGAATTGATCGAGTGCGGCATAGGCTTTTCCCAATGCGTTCCAACATTCGGCACATTCAGGATTGAGTTCGAGCGATTTTATCAGCAACGGTGCGGCTTCGGCCGGAAGATTATAAATCAGCTTGACTAGTCCGGCACCGAACCAGCCATCCGCTGAATTGGGTTCGATGGCAAGTGTCCGGTCGTAGAACAAGGAGGCATTCTCAAAATCATCGAGCTGGAAATAGCAGTCGGCCAGGTAGAGGTGGGCATCTACAGAATCAGGATCTACTCTCAGGTAATCGTGGTAGGCAGAGACCGACTCTTCAAATCTTTCGACGGCAGACAAGGCATTGGCCCTGTTGAAGATGGCGGCAGAATAATTCTCGTCGATAGCCAGGGCATAATCATAGGAAACGATGGCTTCCTCGTAATCTTCGAGTCGGTTGTAGATAATTCCCAGGTTGTACCAGGCAGATTCTGAGAAAGGATCGATATCGAGAAATTTATTGTAGTATTCGATGGCTTTAGCATCGTTGCCAACCTTTTCATAGCAGAAAGCGAGATCGTACAAAACCGGTTCATGATCAGGATTTTCGTCCAGCGCCTTAAGCAGATAGGTGAGAGCCTCGTCGTAAGCACCTGTCTGAATGAAAGATATGCCGATATTATAAAGTAGTTCATCCCGGTCTTCGAAGGCAAATTGCTCCGCTTTTTTGAAATAGGCGTTGGCCCGGTGGTACTCGCCCTTCATGTTGTGGCAGGTTCCCAGCATCATCAGGATATCGGGATTGGTATCCTCGATCTCTTCCAGCGCTTTGAGCAGGTGTAATGCCTTGGGCACTTTCAACTGTGAAAGGTATATCTGGGCCTTCTTGATTTTGACTATGATGGAGTTCGGATGCTGTCTTAAGGCAATTTCACAAGCTTGTAAGGCATTGGAAAATTGACTCTTATCGATGTATTGATCTGCAATAAATTCAAAATCGCCTACATCGAAAAACTCCGTACGCTGTTCTGTAAGCATCTGTTTATAGCGCTTCAGAACACCGGCAAACTCCTTGCTATCGAAATTATCTCTTGACTCGTCCCACATCATATCGAACCACTTAAAATCGTTACAAAGTTAATCAAAATGGATTAAATAGGCTGATGTTCCGGCCTTAAAAGGTCATTAACTGTCTTGACCGGGTTGAAAGTGATAGGTGGCACCTCCACGAAGAAGGTGATCCAATCGGACATTGCACCATTCCACAGCCCCGGAAGTTCCTGAGCCTTAAGCGGTTTCCCATCTTTGAATTTGGTTGAAATGAAACCCGTTTCGGGATTCCGGAAATCAGGTAAAGCAAATTTTTCGCCTCTGAAATTGCGGATGCCGCACACCAGGTCGACTGGGTTGAAGTGTGTTGCGTGGGAAGCAATGGCTGACTGGTCGGGGTTCTTCAGATCGATCTGACTACTCTCGACCACCTGCAGCGTAGTGGTGCCGTCGGGCTGGATAGCCCAGAAGGGTCCGCCACCCGGTTCTCCTTCGTTTTTCACCATGCCGCATATGCGGATAGGCCTGTTCAGCTTGGATTTCAAATATTCGATTTTAGACGGACGGTCTGTAAAATGAACTTTTCCAGCAGGTCGGGTCGAAAGCTCATGTTCTAGAAATTCCAGCATCTCATCTATTTGAAAATCAGTAAGCTGCGAGGCATTATCGAGACAACGCAGGTTCTCAAAGATTTGATTCTGGCGCTCCAGCAGCATACCTGCAATCGCTTTTTTGTATTTAATGGTGTCGTCTTTTAACCGATCAGGAACGACGTTGTCGATATTCTTTACGAAAATCAGGTCGGCCTGAAGGTCGTTAAGATTCTCAAGCAGCGCACCGTGTCCGGCCGGTCTGAAAAACAATTTCCCTTCGGTGGTCCGGAAAGGCTCGTTGTTTTCATCTACCGCGATGGTGTCGGTCGAAGGTTTTTGCTCTGAGAAGGAAATGTTGTACTGAACTTCATATCTTTTCCCGAAATCTTTTGCCGCCGTCTGGCATTTCTTTTTAAAAAGAGGCAGATGTTCGGACGAAACCGTAAAGTGAATCCTTACAATATTTTTCGCATCTGCTCCGTACAGTGCGCCTTCCACGAGATGCTCTTCTGCCGGCGTCCTGCCGTGATCCGAATATTGGTGAAAATCGAGCAATCCTTTGGGCAGGAATCCGTAGTTTAGCCCTTCCGGGGAAAGCACAGCGCGCAAAATCTCCACATATTTCAGTCTTCCGGTAGCCTCTTTCAGGGAGCCCAGTTTTTCGATCAGCACAGGATAAAAAGCGAATTTGGAAAGCTGGTCAAAGAAATTCCTCACGCTTTTGTGACGATCCAGCGTTAAAAGTTGTGGTGCCTCGTCGTTGTTACCAGCCTCTTCCTGGTAAGAAAAGAGGGCATGAAACATTCTGCTGGCGGCGCCGGATGCGGGAACAAATTTCAACGGAATGGTGCCTGTTTCCAGTTGCGCTTCATAAAAGTCGACCAATCTCGAACATTCCGATTCACTGAGCCGGGTGATTCCATTTCCTACGCTGGCAGCATCCACAGTCTTCAGAAACGGGAATCCCCTGACGAAATGAGCGATCTGATTCTGAATTTCTTCGGGGTGACTGCCGCGTGCAAGAATTTGTTGCTTATCTGCTGCTGTGAACAAGGTTTTCACGTTTCA
>Ga0209430_1002024_pt1 | contig 13763 bp, 13 predicted proteins | sample BarGraIncub1133A_FD_184504 | JGI IMG/M metagenome (GOLD analysis project Ga0209430, IMG submission 184504) | Arctic peat soil microbial communities from Barrow, Alaska - Barrow Graham LP Incubations 11-33A (SPAdes) (version 2) | ecosystem: Environmental > Terrestrial > Soil > Wetlands > Peat... | reverse complement strand
CACCTGAAAACCTCATCAAAGAACCCGAAAGTCTCACCGGACAATTTTTAAAAAAAGAATTTTACCCTAAAAACAACTAATGGCAAATCCTGTAAGTTATTTACAAATTGACAATTTAAGCAAATCCTTTGGTGATCTGATCCTGTTTAAAAATTTGTCTTTCGGCATAGCCGAAGGACAGCGCGTGGCTTTGATCGCTAAAAATGGAACAGGAAAAACCACTTTGCTCAATATTATAGCCGGTTTAGAGGATTATGAAGCAGGATCTGTGGTATTCAGACGTGATTTAAAAATCAGCTATCTGGAACAAGCACCACATTTTCCCGAAACTCTAACTGTTTTGGAAGCATGTTTTAATTCTGACAATGAAATTATTCGCACCATTTCCCGGTATGAGGCCATGATGTTGCGCGAAGAAGCGCAAAAACCTCATCCCGAGAATGAAACGTTGGAAGAATTGCTTCATCTGATGGACTACCACAAGGCTTGGGATTACGAAGTTCGGGTGAAACAAGTCCTTTCTCAATTGAAAATCAAGGATTTCGATCAGCAGATACAGCACCTTTCAGGCGGACAGCTCAAAAGAGTGGCCCTGGCTAATGCGCTGATCACGGAACCCGATTTGCTGATTCTGGATGAGCCAACCAACCATTTGGATCTGGAGATGATCGAATGGCTGGAAAGCTACCTGACACGATCAGGGGTTGCCCTGTTGATGGTGACGCACGACAGGTACTTTCTGGACCGTGTCTGCAATGTGATTCTGGAAATTGATCAAGGGAAGATGTACAGCTATTCAGGGAACTATTCCTACTATCTGGAAAAGCATCAGGAGCGTATTGAAATGTACAATTCAGAACTGGACAGAGCAAACAACCTGTTCCGGAAAGAGCTGGACTGGATGCGCCGAATGCCTCAGGCTCGTGCTACAAAGGCCCGTGCACGCATTGATTCCTTTTACGATCTCGAAGATAAGGTTTCCCAAAAACGGGTGGATGATTCCATCAGTCTGAATGTGAAATCCTCGTATTTAGGTTCTAAGATTTTTGAAGCCAAATATGTATCTAAAGCCTACGGAGACCTGAAATTGCTGGACAATTTCTACTACAATTTTGCCCGTTTTGAAAAGGTGGGCATCGTTGGTAAGAATGGTACCGGTAAAACCACGTTCCTTCGCATGCTGATGGGGGAGGATAAGCCGGACAGTGGCTCTTTCGACATTGGTGAAACGGTTGTTTTCGCCTACTACAGCCAGAACGGCCTGAAGTTTAATGAACAAATGAAAGTGATTGATGTTGTACAAGATATCGCCGAAGAAATTGACCTTGGCAATGGAAAAAAACTGTCTGCCTCTCAATTTTTACAGCATTTCCTTTTTACACCTGAAACGCAACACAACTACGTTCACAAACTTTCCGGAGGTGAAAAGAAAAGGCTTTATCTCTGTACCGTTTTAATGACCAATCCGAACTTTCTGGTACTGGATGAGCCGACAAACGATCTGGACATTATGACCCTGAATATTCTGGAGGATTATTTGCTGAATTTCAAGGGGTGTGTGTTGGTGGTTTCCCACGACAGGTATTTCATGGATAAGATAGTGGATCACTTGCTGGTGTTTGAAGGAGAGGCCAAGGTGAAGGATTTCCCCGGAAACTATACGCAATACCGCGATTGGGTTGATGTTAAGGAAGATGAGGAACGTCAGAAAAAGCAGGCTGCCAAAAATGAAAATAAATCGTTGGCTGCAGCTCAAACAAATTCTGTCAAAAACGGAAAGCCCCGCAAATTGTCCTATAAAGAACAGCAGGAATTTAAAAATCTTGAAAAGGAAATAGAAAAACTGGAAGCGGAAAAAATTAAAATAGAAGCCACCCTGAGCTCAGGAAATTGTACCGGGCCGGAAATCGAGACGTATTCCATCCGGTTTTCAGAATTGGGCAATCTCATCGATGAAAAAACCATGCGCTGGATGGAACTCAGTGAAATATAACTAGTAAAATATATGAGAAGTTTTGCATCAGACAACAATTCAGGCGTTCATCCCTTGGTGATGGAAGCCATCGCAAACGCCAACAAAGCTCATGCATTGGGCTATGGGAGTGACCAATGGACGGTAGAAGCTGTACGAAAATTCAAGGAGGTTTTTACCCCCGACTGTGAACCGCTTTTTGTTTTCAACGGTACAGGTAGCAATATTATAGCCCTGCAACTCATCACCAGACCTTTTAACTCCATCCTTTGTGCGGAGACCGGTCATATTTTCGTGGATGAATGTGGTGCCCCGGTCAAAAGCACCGGTTGTCAGATATTTCCAATTGCTACCAGGGACGGAAAGTTGACTCCTGAACTGATAGCGAACCGCTTGCATGGTTTTAATGACGAGCATCATTCACAACCGGGAGCCATCTACCTTTCTCAATGCACCGAATTGGGTACCATTTATACGGTGGAAGAACTGAAAGCAATAACCTCACTTGCCCATCAGTACGGGATGTACGTTCATATGGACGGTGCCCGGTTGGCCAATGCTGCTGCCGCTCTGAATGTTTCCTTAAAAGCTTTAACCATAGACTGTGGCATTGATGTGCTGAGTTTTGGAGGCACTAAAAATGGGTTGATGATGGGTGAAAGTGTGGTCGTTTTTAATCCGGAACTGGCTGAAAATGCCAAATACTTTCGGAAACAATCGGCACAACTGGCCTCTAAGATGCGCTACATTTCCGCACAATTTTCGGCTTATTTCTGCGATGACCTTTGGTTGACAAATGCTACACATGCCAATGAAATGGCCGGGTTGCTGTATACCGAACTGAAAAAATATCCGGAAATTCATTTTACCCAAAAGGTGGAATCAAATGCCCTTTTCCTGACGATGCCTCGCTTTGTCATAGATAAACTTCTCGAAAAGTGGTTTTTTTACTTTTGGAATGAGGAAGCAAATGAAATACGTCTGGTAACATCCTTTGATACGACCAGGGAAGATGTCAGGACATTCCTCAAGATGGTGGATGATGTTTTAAAGGTATAGTAATCAACCTTTTGAGTGCTTATCCTTAAAGTTTATCATCACTTGTTTCAATCCAATCCGTTTGTCCAGTTCCTTGAGGGAAATCCAGCCGGAAAGGACTAATAATGCAGAGCCTACCATATATGTATAGGGTTGTCTGAGGTAATTGATGGTCAGAAAACTGGCAATAGCCAGACCAAACTGCACAATGAACATTCGTATGAAAATGTGGTTGAAGTGGAATTTATAGTTGATCTTGCAAACCACAAAGACCTGAATCAGATAGAGGAGGTAGGCCACTGCAAAGGAAATGCCAAGCCCGGTTAAACCCATAAAATGATATCCCAATAAATTCAGAATGAGCATATTCACGTTGGATATCAGCTCATTCCAGAAAAATAGTTTACTGGCACCCTTGGCCAGAAAGATAAAACCAATGGTCCAGCTTGCCACTTTAAAGAACATTCCCATAGCCGCCCAATACAACATTCCGTTCACAGAGACAAAAGCGCTGGAATAAAGAAGTATAACAATCCACTTGATGAAAATCAGAAAAGCTACTAAAATGGGAGCAAGGATCAGGATGGCTATTTCCGCCTGCTGGTTGATGGTTTCTATACACTTCTTGTTGTCACTTGCCACTGCGGAGAGTCTGGGGTAATAATCAGAGCTCATAGCACTGAAAAGCAAACCGACATACGAGTTGATGATGGCAAATCCGGCTGAGTAGAGCCCCACTTCAGCCAAGCCGCCAATTCGCCCGATATACGCCCGTATGATGTATGACGCCCCGATGGTTAACAATCCGCTCAGACTGATCAAAAAGCCCATTCTAAGCATATTTTTCCCTTCTTTCAGGGTATCGGAGGCAGATAATACTACAGGTGCCACAGGTACTTTGCTTGAAAAGAAATAAGAAGCGGCCATGACTACCACAGAGGAAGCGATAATGCCGGGAACAATACCATCAAAGCCCCAGTAGTAATACAATGGTAGTGTAACAACCAGACTAAGCGTGCTACCAGACAGGTTGGCTTTGGCCAGAAAATGCAGTTTACGCATTCCTTGCAGAAGTGCTAATTGCCCGCTGCTTAACTGGCTGAAAAGAAGACTGACGGATATCCAGATAAATGCTGTGGTGTAATCCTTATTTCCAAAGGTAAGCTGACTGATCAAAGGAGAAAAAACGATGGTTAAAATCGTTCCCAGCAGACCTGTACCCCAGACCAGGCGTTGCAACACTTTAATGGTGGTGGAAACCCGATCCGCATGACCGGATCCATTGGCTTCTGAGATATTCTTCACAGCACTGGTGCCCAGACCAAAATTGGTGAGGCTGGAGATGAATAAGCTCGCACTACTGAGCAAGCCGATGACACCCATACCTGTAGTACCCAAAAGGACAGCTACAACTTTGGAGCGGATAATTTGTATCAGTATATTGTAGACTTGCACACCTCCAAAAAGGGATGTTGTCTTAAAGATTTGACGGTAGGAATGCTCTTTTTCAGACATGCTATTTCAACTCTAAACGAAATGTCCTTTTTTCCGAAACATCACAGCCAATGCTTTCTTTAAAATCACATAAGCCCTGATTGGGTATAGAGTCAACGGTCGATTGGCCGATATCCACTATTTTAATTCCCAGGTTCTTGTAGTATTCAAAAACATGAAAGGTCAGGAAATTCATTGTTTTCAGAAGACTGTAATCAGGTATATCTCCCCAGTAAATAACCTGGACAATATCTTTTGCTACATGAAAAACAATGGCAGAAGCAATAGGGGTGTTTTCATCATTGTAAACGAGAAAGAAATCAGCCGGAATTACATTCATTGTTTTTTTGACTTCTTCCATCGTCATGTTCAGAGGAAATCCTCTCACTTTTCTGTTGCATTTGATGATTTCGTATGCTGTTTCTTTGTCTTCAGTAGAATCACATTTCTTAAAAATCAGATTTTTTGACAGCGCTATTTTCAGATTCTTTCTGGCATTTTGCCAGATAAATGAACTATAATCATCGTTAAAATTACTTAGGTTAAATGAATGGTTCAGCTCCAGATCCTTGATGTAAAATCCATTACGGAACAAACTGTTTACTTGTTTAGTCAGGAAGTTTCTGTTGTAAAGATCAGGAGGCAGCGTAAAACTGATAAAACTCATTTTCTTCTTTTTACACCATTGAATAAGGGCCTCGATTGCCTCGTCAATATGCTGTATTTTAATATCCTCCTTCAGATAGACAAAACCACCGTGAGGAGCTGAAAAGGGAGTGAAAAATCCATTATTTCTCAATCCTCCTGTCAATCCAAATCTATATTTTCTATCTTTGAAAACCAGACAAAATACCTGGTCTGCTTTCTCTCTATTCATTTTGGCAAATTCACCACTGCCAAATATATGAAACGGGCTAGGAAAGATTTGCGAGAATTCTTCAAAAGTTACTTCTTGTATTTCCATGCTTTGAATGCTTTGAATGATCTTAAGTAATCTGTTTCATCGTATTTTTCAGATGCAAGCACCAAGCAGACGGAGCCGGAGGAAAATTCAAAAAGTTCTCTCCAGATGCCGGGAACGACCAATAACCCGTAATCCGGTCTGTTCAAACGAACAACTTTTTTGTTTACACCGTCGTCCAGCAAGACATCGAAGCTGCCGCTTGCTGCCACAATAAGCTGATAAAGTTCTTTATGGGCATGTCCACCACGGCGGCCACCTCCTGGAATATCGTACAAATAATAGATCCGTTTTACCATGAAGGGGATATTCTCATTTCCTTCAACGATGGTAATGTTACCACCACGGTTATGTATTTTGCTCAAAGGCAATATGTTGCAGTCGTTAACTGTTGAATTTTCGGTCATCACCTGTATTTTTTAAATTCGTGATAGTTCCGGATATAATCCGCTTCGGCAAATTTGGTGGAACTAAGCACTACTGCCAGTGAATTGGTCGAGAAATTCTCCATTTCACGCCAGAGTCCTGCCGGTAAATACAGGCCGTAATTGGAGCGAGTCAATGAGAACGTTTTTTTATCGGTTCCATCATCGATGACTACGTCAAAACTGCCTGACAGAGCTATAATGAGTTCCTGTTGTTCTTTAAAGGCATGACCTCCCCGAACCTGACCGCCTGGTACATCGTAAATCCAGTACGTGCGTTCAATTTTGAATGGAATGTGTTTTTCTTCTTCAACAAAAGATAGATTTCCACTGGATTCCTCTATTTTCGGAAAGTTAATGATTTGAATATCATGGATGGTTGATTTCATTCGCTTGAATTGTTATGCTTAATCCGTATCAGATAGGGTCTAAACGTTCAGAAGTACAAATATAGTATCCCTGACTCATAATAAGTCCAATGTTGCAATAAAAAAATGTGTCGTTATCGTTTTCTTTGGTAGTATCGACTATATTTGTAGAAAAAAAGTATGAAATTTCTTGGTATTATTCCTGCTCGATATGCTTCAACCCGTTTTCCCGGAAAACCTTTGGCTGATATTGGCGGGAAAATGATGATACAACGTGTTTATGAACAGGTGGCACCTTGTTTGGATGATGTCTGGGTGGCAACCGATGATGAACGTATTGTAAAAGCTGTAAAAAGTTTTGGCGGGAAAGTGGTATTGACATCCGATAAACACCGTAGTGGTACCGATCGTTGCCTGGAAGCATCTCGCAAGATTGGCGGTGATTTCGATGTGGTCATTAATATACAAGGGGATGAACCATTTATCCAACCTTCACAGATTGAAGCCCTGAAAGCCTGTTTTGAAATGTCAAAAAGATCTGACACTCGTCTGGCGACGTTGGTTAAGCCTTTTACCGAAAAAGATGGTTTGGAAGCACTCTTGAATGCCAATTCACCAAAAGTGGTATTGAATCTGAAAGGTGAAGCCATGTATTTCAGCCGTTCCGTAATACCCTTTTTAAGAGGCGTGCCCCAGGAAGAATGGCTCAACAAAGGCCATTTTTACAAGCATGTCGGCATTTATGCCTATCGCAGGGAAACTCTGGCAGAAATAGCTGTATTACCACAGTCACCGATGGAGTTGTCCGAATCGCTGGAGCAATTGCGCTGGTTGGAAAACGGCTATTCCATTCAAACAGCAATCACTGAAGTTGATAATCTGGCGGTAGATACACCCGAAGATTTAGAAAATATCCGGAAATATCTGGAAACAACGTTTTAAATTCCGTTTTTGATGAAGTTATTTAACTAATAATGAATATCAGATGAAGTTCCTGGATTTAAAAAAAATAAACGATTCTTTTGAACCTGAGTTGACAAAGGCCATTCAACGAGTACTAAGCTCAGGTTGGTATCTGCTTGGAGATGAACTGAAAGCTTTTGAAGACGAGTTTTCCGAATATTGCGGCACGTCGCATTGTGTAGGCGTGGCCAATGGGCTGGATGCCCTGACTCTGATTTTCAGGGCATGGATTGAACTTGGTGTAATGATTGAAGGAGATGAAGTGATTGTTCCTGCCAATACCTATATTGCCAGCATCCTATCCATTACCAGAAACCATTTAATACCTGTTTTGGTGGAACCTGATCCAAAAACATTCAATCTGGATCCAGGTCGAATCGAAGAGGCCCTCACGTCAAGAACTAAAGCAATACTGGCTGTTCATTTGTACGGTCAATGCGCAGATATGGATGCTATTAGAGTTATTGGTTTAAAGTATAAGTTGAAGGTCGTTGAGGACGTAGCACAGGCCCATGGCGCTTTAAATAAAGGAGTAAGGACTGGCAATCTGAGTGATGCTGCAGGATTTAGTTTTTATCCGGGAAAAAATATGGGTTGTCTCGGAGATGGTGGTTGTGTTACGACCAACGACCCGATTTTGGCAGAATGTATCCGGGTACTGGCCAATTACGGATCTAAAACAAAATACATACACCGTTACAAAGGGGTTAATTCAAGACTTGATGAAATACAGGCTGCTGTTTTGAGGGTGAAGTTACACCGTTTGGACCAGGATAATAATTATCGCAGGGATCTGGCGCAATACTACATGAATCATATCAACAATTCAGAAGTTAAATTGCCTTTTATTAAGGATTGGTATGCTCATGTCTTTCATATATTTCCTGTTATGTGTGAAAACAGAGATGGTTTGCAGGCTTATTTGGATGAAAAGGGCATTCCTACACAGATTCATTATCCGGTGCCACCCCATAAGCAAGCAGCTTTTGCTGAATGGAACCACCTCAGTTTGCCCATAACGGAAAACATTCATAAAACAGAGTTGAGTTTACCTGTTTCTCAGATTTTCACGCATAGTGAGGCCGAATATGTTTGTAATTGCATCAATAAATTCAAATCCTGAGCTTATAAAAGTATCCGGACTATTCGCCAGAGGCCACGACCACCTTTGCCTTCGTACATAAATTGAAATCGCAGCAGACAGTCAGCACTTATTTTCCTGGCTTTTGGCAACTGTGAAAGGGCTTTTTTGAGGTATTCCTTACCTAATTCCGTATGTCCTTCTTTTCGTAATTGGGAGGCAATGGAGCAGATTTTAAAACAAAGGGCACGTTGTTGGCGGTTTCTTTTTCTTCCTTTCTTTTGCTTTTCAATACTTGCCTTGATTTTCATCAGTGAGGCATACATTTTTTCATGATCGGCAAAATAACTGTTGCCGCTGATGGAATCCGTATGATACTTTACCTCATATAAAGGCTTATCTTTAAACCACTCGAGGTCGTTAATCTGAAGCAGTGCCCTGAATCCGAACTCCATATCCTGCCAACGTTGAAGTTCCTCATCCCATGGACCTATTTGCTCCAGAACAGTTCTTTTGATGCAAATGCTGTGGGTTGGAATCAGGGTGTCAAAAAGATGATCTGCCGGGTCATTGGAGATAAATTTTGGTCGTATGGAGCGTGTTCCGTCCGGAAGCAGGAGATAGGAGGTGCAAGCTACAGCTGCAGGATATTTATCAATAATCAATTCTCCGACAATGTTCGAAATGCAATCATCATACATGATGTCGTCGGAATCAAAGAATAGGACATAATCTCCGTTGGCCTCTGCCAATCCGGTATTTCTGGCTGCGTTGGCACCTTTCTTTGTTTCCTGCAGAACCTTGATATTAAAGAAAATGCCGTTATAATCACTTTTAAATTTCTGACATATTTCAAGCGAATGGTCATCGGAATTGTTGTCGATAAGAATTAATTCTATGGGTCTGTATATTTGATTGACAATAGACATAAGTGTCTTTCTCAATAGATCTTCACGGTTGTAAATCGGAATGATAATTGAAATCAGAAGTATATTGTCCGGTTTAGTCATAGTTATTTAAAGATTTTAGACAAAATTACGATAATTATGCAATAAAAGGTATGGAGCGTTTAAATATTGGCTGTATCTTTGGCATAACATCACCCTTTTAGGTTTCACCTTTAGACTAAATATGAATACGATTCCTTTGGTTTCCATCCTGGTCACAACCTACAACCAGGACGAATACATTGCTCAAACACTTGACAGCATCTTGATGCAGCAGTGTTCGTTTGATTATGAAATTATTATTGGAGAAGATTGTTCTACCGACAGAACCAGAAACATATGTTTGGAATATCGGGACAAATATCCCGATAAAATTGTGCTTTGCTTAAATGAAAATAATAAAGGGCTACTGGATAATTATTTTGATGTATTTCTAAAATGCAGGGGTGAATTCATTGCTGATTGCGGGGGAGATGATTACTGGCTTACATCACACAAACTCCAGGATCAGGTAGACTTACTCAGAAAATACCCCAATGTAAGCTTGGTGGCCAGTAATTGGCTGATGTTATATCAAAAAACAGGATTGTTGGAAAATGGAACTTCCCATGTGTCCGAAGATTGGTTCAAATCTGATAGCTATGGAAAAAAAGCTGTCAGCTCATATCTGAACGAATCTATAATACCCAGAGTTGTTCTGGCTTCATCCTGCTTTAGAAAAGATTTGGCTTTCGAAGCATATCATAAGCACCCGGCATTGTTTCGCTCAGAAAGTGTTACCTGTGAAGATATGCCAATAACCTTGTGTTTGTTGATGAAAGGGCCTTTTTATTTTCAGAATGAAACCTTTATGGTTTATAGAGTACTGGAAAAGTCTTTAAGTCATTCATTAACTGTGGATGAATATATGAATGGATTTGCTTTTAAAACATATAAGCAAGTTGTTGGTTTGGCTTTGATGTTAGGTCTTCAGGCTGTTGAAATTGATTTATATATTCAGAGGTGGGCTGGCCATTTTGCCTTGCATGCTTTTTTGACTGGCAATCATGGTTTGTTCAGTGAGTTGATACGATTTTTGGATGAAATTAACTTTCCACTCAAAGCAAAACATAAGATTTTGAGATCCGTCATGTTCGTACCAGGTCTTTTTCATATGACAAAGTGGCTATATATCAGTATCAAACATCCGGCATTGACCTAATGAAAATGAAAAACAATAAGTTGTTGTTTGTATGTCCATCTTATCCGTCCATAGGAGGTGTGGAAACTGTAACAAGCCTATTGGTGGACTTTTTTCTCCTGCATGGTTTGGATGTTTCTATTTTGGTTTCAAGTTCGGATAGTATCAAAGGTGGAGTTCTTGATAAACATTCGGTGCTGATGACGGTCATGAAAAATGAACCTTATTCAAAGGAATACCTCAATTTCATTGATGATTTCATTAGGGACAATGATATTGCCTGTGTCATCAATCAGGGACTTTTTTCCGAAATATATCATAGAGCTTATTTACACAAGGATGTATTGTTCATCAATACTTTACATAACTTTCCATTTTGGGAACTTGAAATTTTCAGGCTCAGATCGCTTTCTCAGTTATTTGAAAGTGAAAAGAATACCTTCAACCGATTTAAAGTTTTTGTGCGTTTTGTGCTTAATCATGTCAAACCCGGATGGTCTCATCCATCTATTCTTTCGTTTTACAAAAAGCAGATTGATTCAGTTTCCTATTATATTGTGCTGGATTCTTCTTATAAAAGAACTCTGGAAAAAAGGTTGTATGGTGGAGTGGAACAAAAGAAAATAGTAGCCATTCCTAATCCATTGATTTTGCCTGAACAGACTTCCTCTCCTAAAAAGAAGCAGGTCATCTGGGTTGGTAGGTTGGCTGCTGTTCAAAAGCGTGCAGACCGGATGCTGCGTATCTGGAAAATGATTCAATCGGAAGTTCCAGATTGGGAATTATTGATCATTGGTGATGGAGATCAGCGCGAAGAGTTGGAAAAAATGGCAACTGACTTGCATTTGATCAATACCTGCTTCATGGGATACCAAAAAACGGATTCTTACTATGAGTCAGCGTCGATTCTTTGTCTTACATCCTCTTATGAGGGTTTTCCCATGGTGTTGCTGGAAGCACAGAGCCACGGTACCATTCCTGTTTCCTTTAATTGTGTGGAAGCCATTGAGCACATCATTGATACCGGCAAAAATGGCTTGATCGTTGAGTCGTTCAATGAAGAAAGTTTTGCAGAAGAATTGTTAAAGCTGATCAAAGATGAGTCGCTTCAAACGGTGATGAGGCAAGAAGCGAGAGAAAAAGCCTCTGAATTTACGCTGGAAAAAATAGGGCAGAGGTGGTTGAAATTACTGCAAATTGAAAAATGAAATTTCCAGAATGAACATTTTCAAAGCTCGTAGCTTCAGTCTTGGTTTTCAATGATAACCTTCAATTTATCAGAGAATTTATCCCAGGTATTGCTTGAAATAAAAGATTGAATCTTCTTTTTGTCAATGAATGAATGATCATTGATAACGTCATCTACAAGCTTTATCAGAGAATCATAGCTTTTATAGACATGGATTAAATCTTTGTCGTTCAAATCATTAAAAGCGCCGACAGAAGGACCGATAACGGTGGCTCCATAGGAAAGCGTTTGCATTAGGGCTCCAGAACTAAGAACTGTATCATCTTTGTAGGTAAACAAAACCATTTTGGATCTTGTAATCAATTTTTCCAGAAAGCTCGAATCAATGCTTTGAGCCTCAAATGTGATATTTTTGGAGCTGTATCTGAAAAGTTTTTCCTTATATTCTTTGTCGGGGATTTTTCCAACAATCCTGATTTTATATTTACTAAGCAAACTTTTCTCATTCAGGTAATTGAGAAAATCAAGCACGCCTTTATAGGGCTTAATTGTTCCCCATATCAGTATGTCAATATCTTTTATTTTTGACTCTGGTTGAACATTTTCAATAATCTCGAAAGGGTGATCAATCATAAAGCCATTTAAAGAAGGGTCAATCTTTTTGATAAATGCAATTCCTTCATTTGAATGTGTCAACAAAACATCAGCATTTTTCAGTATGTTTTTCAATAGATAGATAGAAAGTCTGTTTGATTGGTGTGGTTTTTTGTTGTGCAACAGATAGATAATTTTGACACCCCTGATCCGAATCATTCCTAACAAGAAATAATAGAGGACAAATTTAAAGATGCCAAACTTTCCCAGGGCAATTTCTTCTATCCAATTAAAATAGATATAATCTGTTCGGGTGATGTATTTGAAAATATCAAAAAATAGACTTCGTGAAGGTTTTTTACCAGTTTGCACCAACTCAAAATGCTTTGACATGGAGTTGTATAGATTCCATATGTAAGGATTTGTATCCGTGTCTTTGCTGAGGTAAAGGATGTTTGGATAAATATACATTCGTTTCATGATCTGTCTTTCTTTTGAAAATTTAGAACATGTTTGGTCTTTTGAGCGTGTACTCTAATTTGCTCTCTCTTTGACCAATTATTTTTGCTGGAACACCACCGACAATTGCCATTGGAGGGACGTCTTTTGTTACAACGGCTCCCGATGCTACCACAGCTCCACGTCCAATCCTGATTCCAGGAAGTATGGTGCACCGGCTGGCTATCCAAACGTAATCTTCTATCAGTACATCGCCGCCTTTTGATGAATAAAGGTCATCGTGAGGGTCATGTTCAAGTGTCCAGATGTTTGTTTCCTGGGCGATATCCACATTATTACCAATAGTCAGAAGCCCCCCGCGACCATCTAAAAGTACCTTTTTGTTAATGATCGTATGATTTCCAATATGAATTTTTTTTGGACTACGTATCTCTACATTTCTCATAAAACAGGTTCCTTTACCCACATGTCCAATAAAAAGCCTCAGATAACAGGATCTGATGCTGTGAAATGGAAACCACATCATACCTGCAGTAATAAATGACCAAAGGCCAATCTTATATTTTTTTACTTGTTCCATCTTGTTCCATTTTGAATGTAGCTGAAAAATAACAAAGGTAACTTAGTCTATAGAAGTCAAATATGAAAAGTGATGGGTACCTGCTGCATAGGTTGAATTCCATGAGCTTTTTCGCTACTCTGAATTTAAAAGCCAGAAGTCTGCACAAACCCAAGGATTGAACTTTTCTGAATACCCTGAATATCTTAATTTGTTCAAGCATCTCCTCCGATTGAAAAGCCGGATAGGTTAAATATTTTTCAACAGCACTCAGACTTTTAGTCAGGAAATCTTTACTTAAATCCAAACCGTTGTGAATAAGCGGGTTGTCTATGTGTAGTACACTAATGTTATTTAGTCTTAGCGTACATCCCATGATGGTATCGTCGTGTCCATATCCTGTTTGATCTTCAAAAGGAAATCTAAGTACAATATCCCTTTCCATCAATAAATTAAAAGTTATCAAAGATTGATAGGGATTCCTGTTTCTAACGGAAGCAGGACGGTTCTCGCGTTTCTTACCATAATACCAG
>Ga0209430_1002023_pt1 | contig 13776 bp, 11 predicted proteins | sample BarGraIncub1133A_FD_184504 | JGI IMG/M metagenome (GOLD analysis project Ga0209430, IMG submission 184504) | Arctic peat soil microbial communities from Barrow, Alaska - Barrow Graham LP Incubations 11-33A (SPAdes) (version 2) | ecosystem: Environmental > Terrestrial > Soil > Wetlands > Peat... | reverse complement strand
TTAGAAATGGTTGAATTTTTAGTATATTCTGCCCAACCTATTTCTATCAAGCACCGTCACCACACGTCCATTGACTGCCAGGATAGCTTCATCTTCCAGTTCTTTTATCGTTCGGGCCAACGATGGCCGTTGCACTCCAAAGTATTCTGCTAATTGGGTTCTGGAGCGTTTTAATATAAAGTAGTTCTTTTCCGGTGTCGTTTTTTCCAACAAAAAAATGGACAACTTATGTCTGAGACTTTTAATGGATATCATTTGAAGTTTTTCCGATAGAAAAACAGCCATATTCGAGTTCAGAGTTAAAAAGTTAATCAATAGTTTATCGTTACTGACCATTTCTTTCAACCAAATTGATTTAGAAATTTTCAGGAATGTGCAGGATTCCATTGCAATAACATCTACCGGATATTTATTTTTGCTTGCATAGATGAAAGCCGGTGCAAGCGGTATAACAGCTTCCAACAGATCAATTTCAAGTGTGTTTCCTTCCTCTGTTATCATTTGAGTCCTTACCACTCCTTTTACCAGCAAATACATTGCGTTGATCATATCCCCCTGCCGTACTACTGTTTCTCCTTTTTCAAATTTAACGACTTCATTTCCATTCCGTTCCAGAAAGGCATCGTGCTCCTCTTGGCTCATGCCACGAAACAGCGGACATATCATTAAATTGTTTTCATCCATTATAATGCAGTTTTAAGTATTTAAAGTTTAAACAATCTGTTTGCGTTCGTGCCGACAATAAAAGTATTAAATATAATCAAATAAATACGACTGTAACCTGGGTTACACAAATAGGTTGGTTGTGACTCTATATTTGTAAGACAAAAGAAACAAACGATTTAAAAAATATAATAATGAAGAATTTAAAGGAAATGAAAGTAGGTGATATTGTCACCGACGATTACAGGACAGCTGAGATTTTTAAACAACATGGTATTGATTTTTGCTGCGGTGGAAATCAGAGCTTAGAACAAGTCGCTAAAGAAAAGAGATTGGATATAACAGAACTTGAGTACAAATTAAACAATCTGGATAACGTGGCAACGAACAATCAGCCAAATTTTAAAGACTGGAATTTAGATTTCTTGTGCGATTACATTGTAAATGAATATCATAACAAGGTCTACAAAGTTTTACCTCAGTTAAATACCTATCTGAACAAAATTGCTCAGGTTCATGGAGCCAATCACCCTGAGTTAAAAGAAATAGCTGAATTATTCTCCTTGATAAATACGGAGCTGCCAATACATCAACATCAGGAAGAAAATGTCTTTTTCCCTGCCATTAAGGAGCTTGTAAAAATAAATTCTTCAGAGGCTAAGAGAATTTTAAATTCACAAATTGCGCTGATGATGGATGAACATGAACTGATAGGCGGCACCATGGATAAAATAAGCGTGCTAACTCACAATTACTTTGTGCCGGATGACGGCTGTAATACTTATCGTGTTACGTTTAAATTGCTGGAAGAATTTGAGGACGATTTGCATGCACATGTACATCTTGAAAATCATATTTTATTTCCAAAAGCATTAAAATTAGCAGAATAGAACTATGAAGAAAAATCAAATGGAAGTTGTTTCGAACGACTCAAAAAACAGACAGAAAAGTGGGTTAAACAAATTGTATCCCTTTTTCGTTTTCATTATGTTGGTTCTTTCAACAAATGTAGCGTTTGCGCATTGCGACACGATGGAAGGACCATTGATCGGAGATGCCCAAAAAGCAATCAGCCAAAACAATGTAAACATCGTACTCAAATGGATTCCGGAAGTCAATGAAGCCGAAATCAATGATGCTTTTAACCAGACGATGAAAGTCAGAGTTTTAAGTCCCGATGCAGAGAAGCTCGCTGATAAATCTTTTTTCGAAACGCTTGTCCGTATCCATCGCGCAGGAGAAGGAGTCCCTTTCACAGGAGTTAAACCCGTAGGAACACCTATCAATCCAAGAGTAGCAGCAGCCGATAAAGCCATTGCTGCAGGTAATCTGTTACTGGTGAAAGACTTGGTACCCGAAAAAGAGATGCCGGAGTTGACAGAACGTTTTGAAAAAGCGATGTCGTTGAAAAATTTCGATGTGAATGATGTGAGAGCCGGACGAGAATACATTGAAGCCTATGTCCAGTTCTTCAAATTTGCCGAAGGAGAAGGACATGAAAGTCATACTAGCAACCATGCTACCCATATTCCCTAGATATTGTCAGGCTTCTTTTTTATAACAACAACCGTTTTTGCCGCTTTATATAGGAAAAAAAGGAAAGGATGAACTTTTTATAAAAATCAATCTAAATTTAAATGTTATGACCATTACAAAAGTATGGATGGAAGAAGGCTGTATTGCCTGTGGTTTATGTGAAGGTACATGCCCTGAAGTGTTTAGAGTAGATGATATTGCTTACGTAAACGAGGGTGTAAATTACCCTGAATACTCTGAATTGATTAAGGATGCTGCTGATGTTTGTCCCGTTGAAGTAATTAAATATTCTGAATAAAAAATTCAATTATGAAAGCAAGTGAAAATCTAAGACAGGAACATGAACTAATTAAAGCCGCTCTCAATGTACTGGAAAAAATAACATCTAAAATTCAGCAAAATGAAAAATCGATGTTAATGACTTAAAAGAAATGGTCCATTTTTTAATCGAATTTTCCACCCTTCTCCCCTCTTTCCCACCAAAATTTAACTACCTTTAAACCATTCAAATTACCCTTTTCAACCTGTCATCTAACTTCAAACACATGTCAATAGACCAGTACACCTTGTCTTTCTGTGTAGCAATAGCCTACTTGCTATTAGCTTTCACCATGTATTTTTTATCCAGGACTAACAAAAAATACTTTGGAATAGACCTCTTGTCCAAAGGTTGTGCGGCCATTTCCATCGGTTTTATTTTTCTATTTATGAATCAGGATCCGGCTTTTAAAATGATTAAACTCATTATCCCCAGTTTGATTTATATGGCAGGAATGCTGATGTTATACGCTGGAACGTTGAGGTTCTTTGAGAAAAAGGTAAACATCAAATTGATAGTGATATATGGTATATTGTATGCGGCATTTACCATTTATTTTACGCTTACAGACTATAATCTGAATTTACGGAGAGTCGTTGATTCTGCAAGCTTTGCCACTATCTTACTGTTGTTGCCCGGAAAATCGACTTTCAATCCTATTTCGTCCATCAGGAAAACTTTAAGGTTCATAAACTTTATTTTATACTTTTCAGCCATCTTCTTTATTTTCCGAGGCTTATATTTTGCCTTTTTAGATTCTGTTGATACACCCGGTTTAACTTCGTTGATACAGACTCTGACTTACCTGAATACGATGATAACAGGATTGGCTTGGGGTTTTTCGTTGATTGTTCTGATTTATCAACGTATCTCTTTTGACATGATAGAGGCCAATGAACGATTTGAACTGATTTTTCAGACGATTCCTGATTCCATTATTATTACTGATATCGAGAGTGGAGCCATAGTCAATTACAATCAGAAATTTTCAGATCTGACAGGCTATTCTTCAGAAGAGCTCAAAGGGGTATCCACCCTGGATATTCAACTATGGAAAAATATCGAAAACAGAGATATTGTAAAAAGAGAGATACAGGAGAAAAAAACGAGTGATTATTATGAATTTAGTTTTCTGACTAAAGCTGGTTTGGAATTTATCGGACTCTATTCTGCCAGAATTATTTTACTGAATGGTAAACCCTATTTGTTGAGTGTTATCGCGGATATAACGTCAAGAATACGCATCGAGAAGGAGTTGGAACAAAAAAATATGGAGCTGGAAAGGTCGAACCAGGAAAAAGACAAGTTCTTCTCCATCATCGCTCATGACTTGAAAGGACCTTTAGGTTCTATGCTGGGTTTGACTGAAGTTATGTCTGAAAAAGTTGATACGATTGATTCGCATAAGATGTCTGATTTGATTAAAGCTCTTCATGGTACATCAAAAAATGTGTATTCATTGATTGAGAACTTGCTTGATTGGTCCTTGATTAAACGTGGAAGATTAGATTTTGTACCGGTAGAGTTGAATGCGAAAGAGGCTGTCAGGGAGGTCGTGTCCGAATTGTCGGGTATGGCCAAAAAGAAGTCGGTGAAAATAGAGGTCAATATTCCGTCTGATCTGGTTTTTCAAGCGGATTTGAAAATGTTTCAGACGATTTTAAGGAACTTGGTTAACAATGCGGTCAAATTCTCCTATCACAACGGGATGGTCACTGTGACGGCACAAGATACAACTGAAGGGTTGGTTCAAATATCGGTGACCGATAATGGCATTGGAATGGAGTCCACTATGATTGATCAATTGTTTCAGATTGATGCAAAAGTGGGCAGACCGGGTACTGAAGGTGAATCGACCAATGGTCTTGGCTTGGTGCTCTGTAAAGAATTCGTTGATAAGCACCAGGGAAGTATTTGGGCTGAAAGTGAATCAAATAATGGGTCAGTTTTTCATTTTACAATTCCATTTAATAGATGCCTTTAAAACAAAAAAAATCTTTTTCTGTTAAAACTTTCTGGAAAGAAATTTTAGCCATATTTGTTCTCCTTCTTGCGTTTTATTTTTTCAGAAGCCAGGAAGCAGAAATCAAATCCATTATTCCGCGACTTGAAGCTGCGAATCTGAAATGGATCCTTTCGGGTGTGCTTACTACGCTTGTTTATGTGTTGCTGCAATCGGGGATGTATGTAAAAAGTTTTCATTCGGTCGGGGCTAAACTATCTTTGACAGATGCACTGGAATTGTATCTGAAGCGAAATTTTCTAAGTGTTTTTCTTCCGGTTGGAGGCGTTTCATCTATGGCGTTTACTCCTTTGCGTTTACAGAAAAAGAATTTTAGTTCTGCGCAAGGCATGCAGGCCAGCATCATTTATGCTTATGTTGGAATTCTGACGGTATTTATTATCGGAGTGCCCATCATCCTTTTTTCGTTGGCTCAGAAGCAAACCGTTGAGAATGCTTTGATTGGATTGGCATTTACAGGTGTTCTTCTGGTTCTCCTGGTTTTTCTTCTCCGGTCATTTACTCAAAAAGGAAGAATCTATAAACTGATTAGGAAAAAAAGTCCTTCCATCTGTGACCAACTGGAAGCTCTGTTTTTTGAAAAGGTCGACAAAATGCAATTGGCTTATACCATCGGCATTTCCTTTTTGATTGAAGTGATTGGTATTCTGATGGTCTTTGTCAGTATGAAAGCCCTTGGAATGCAGACTTCGTTTGAAATATCGGCGTTAATTTACATCGTTTCAGTTTTGTCCATGATGGCTTCGCCTTTACTTCATGGCTTGGGAGCTGTGGAATTTTCGATGGCTTATTTTTTTACAAAATACGGATATCCCACTTCCATTGCATTAGGTGCAACGATCCTGTACCGTGTTTTTGAATTTTGGTTTCCCCTTTTATTGGGTATGTTTGCTTTTCTTTGGAATGGAAAAAATCTGATTGGTCGCATTCTTCCTGCAGCCGGCATCTTTTTCTTGGGGGCTGTCAATATTATTTCTATCATGAAAATACCTTTGGCAGCACGTTTGCAATGGGAACTGAATTATCTTCCGATTGAGAGCATGCATGTTTCCAAAATGATGATTCTCTTTTTGGGTATAACCATGGTGCTTGTTTCGGCAAATCTGTTGAAAGGTCATAAAAGCGCTTATATACTGGCTATTGTGCTTACTATTGTGTCCATATTCGGACAATTAATCAGGGCTTTTCACTACGAAGAGGCTATTCTGGCATTTATCACGTTTACTTTATTAGTGGTTTATCGAAAACAGTACCGCATTAAATCTGATAAAAAATGGTTAAAAATCGGCTTCAGAACGTTTTTAATTGCATTTGGCGCTATTTTTCTTTTTGATTGTATTGGTTTTTATCTGCTGGAAAAAAGACATTTTGGGATCGATTTTACCTGGATCCAATCCATAGAATATACATTCAAAAGCTTTTTCCTGCTTTCATACGATGACCTTGTCCCTAACTCACATTTTGCCAGAGAGTTTTTATCCATTGTCCATACACTGGCTTTTGGCATTTGGATATTCCTGTTAGTCACGGTTTTTAGAGTGAGAAAGTATAAAGAGACCGAAAATGAAGAAGAAGTACAAAACCAGGCTGAACAGATCGTCCAAAAAGCCGGAAAATCATCGATGGATTATTTTAAATTAAGCCGGGATAAAACTTTTTTTATACTGCCTGAAAAGAATGCGCTGATTTCGTATAAAACAGCCAATGGCTTTGCAGTGGTTCTGGAAGAACCGGTCTGCGAGGTCAGCGAAAAGATACATGTGATTCGTGAGTTTGAAAAGTACTGTCAGAAAAGCGGTTTGAAAACGTTCTATTACCGGGTTGGCGAGGAAAGCTTGCCGTATTTTAAACCTTTCAACAAGAAGAAAGCGTTGTTGGGGCAGGAAGCCATCTTGGACGTCAATCAATTTTCATTATCAGGAACAGATCGTAAATCGCTTAGAAACGGACAGAATCTTTTGCAGAAGAAAGGCTTCGTAACAGAAATCTGCACCCCACCCCATAGCGAAGAATTCCTGGCAGCTTTACAAGACGTTTCCGATGAATGGTTGGAAAAGTTTAAAAAACAGGAAAGCATATTTTCTGAAGGAATGTTTGATTTGGAGGAGCTTAAAAAGGAAAAGGTGGTGGTAATCAGAGATACGGAGGGAAAAATCCTGGCTTTCCTGAATATTATTCCTGATTATGCACCCGATGAATGTACGTATGATATGCTTCGTAAAACAGTGGATGCGGTGAATGGCTGCGAAGATGCCTTGCTGATCAAACTGATAGAATATGCCAAGGGAAATGGCTATAAATACCTGAATTTGGGAATGGCATCTTTTACCGGAATTACCAATCCGGAAAATACCCCGGAACAACTGACAAAATATGCCTCTGAAAAATTTAAATCCTTGCAACATTTTCACGGATTACGAAGTTTCAAGGAAAAATATGCAACCTTCTGGCTGAATAAATACCTTGTTTATAACAATGACTATGACCTTTGGAGCATACCCCTGGCTATAGCTAAAGTAATGAAACCTTCAAAAAAGAATTAAGATGAAAATCGTAAGCATTTGTTGCAAAGAAAGGAAACAACTGATGACTGTAGAATTCAAAGCTAAGGGTAATCACTTTATCTTTTACCTGACAGGCGACGGTGGATATACAAAATCAACAAAGATACTATGCAGTCTTTTTCAGACACATAACATCAACGTTATCAGTATGAATACCCACTATTTCTGGGGTGGAAAAACCTTATCACAAGCGGTTAATGCTTTCGAAGACGTTGTAACACAAATCGATCAGAAAACGAAAATCGAACGGATTACGGTTATCGGGTATTCTTTTGGCGCAGATATTACACCTTTTATCATCAATAACATTTCTGAAAGTCTTAGAAGCCGTATTTCGGATGTTGTTTTATTGTCGCCATCCAAAAGAACGGATTTAGAAATTAGTTTGAAGTCTTTGATTTTTCAAAAACAGGCGGGCAAATTGGATGTTGTTTCTGAGATAAATAAAATAGCTCTTCCAGTAAAAATCCTGTTGAACGACCATGACTCCTTGTCGAATTCAAATTTCAACGAACATATTGTAGTGAAGAGACTTCCCGGCAATCATCATTTTGATTACAAGTACGATTTATTAGTGAAAACCATTCTTGATGAAATAGAATGAATCGGAATTTTTAAACTCAATCAAGGAGATAATCTTGACTACTTTAAAATAAAAAATGCGAAGCCACAAGACTTCGCATTTTCAGTTTAAAGGATAACTATTTTTTAAAAATAAATCCTATTTTACAATTTTCGTATAAGTACTTTGTGTACCAACTACAAGTTTAACTACATAAACACCAGTTGCAAAACCTGCATTCAATGCTTTACGGTTTGTTCCTGCATTTACAGCAAAAGAATTACTTGAAATCAATTTGCCTTGAACGTTGTAAACTTCAATTTTACCTTTGGTAGCAGAAGAAGATTCGAATTGTGCTACGAGTTGATTGTTGTTTAAAGAAACGTTTTGGGTCAATTTTTGAGCTGTTTTAATTCCGGAGCCACTGTTTTCGGCACCTTGAGCGTAAAGATATTTTACGTTACCAGCTGTCAGAGCTGTGTCGTAGACACTCATTTTATTAAGTAGACCATACCAGGTTTGGTCTGCAGACCAACCACCTTTTGCCATCCATGCAAAATCAGTACCAACATTAGCAAGAGCGTTTGCACCAATAGAAGCTGAACCCAATAAAATGCCATCTATATAGTAGTAAACAGTTGTAGCATCAATAACGCAAACTACATGGTGTAATAAGCCATCATCATACTCGGTACCATTTAATCCTTTTTCACCATCGCCGGTACTAATCATTATGCGGCTAACATCGTTACCACGGGCAGGTGTATATCCGGTAAAGTTTTGTCCACCACCGTCAGAGTTTCCGAAATAATACAGGAAGTGAAAACTGGTGTTTGCTCCGGCAATAGAAGTAAACCATGCTTCAACAGAAAGTGCAGAATAGGTATTGACAGCCAAAGCAGCACCGTCAAGTTCTACATATCCACCGGCACTCGTGTCAAGAGCTTTGTCCGTTATCATAGCCCCCTCCATTAGAGTTGTTGTAACACCTCCAACAACGTCGGTTGCGGTTCCATCGTCAAATGTCCATTGATGAGTCAGGTTGGCTGTTCCGGGATTTTCTGCTGCAATAGCTGGTTTTTTCAAATCGTAAAGAAATTTAACATTGTCTGCGGTAAGAACCTTGTCATAAATACTGAGTTCATCAAGTTTTCCTGTCCAGGTTGGGTCATTGCTCCAGCCACCTTTTCCGAAATAAGCCAGATCAGAAGCTACATTAGAAAGGGAATTTGCACCAATGGGTATAGAAGCCAAAAATATACCATCAATATAATACGTAAGAGTTGTTGCATCAATGGTACAAACTACATGATGAAGCACGCCATCATCAAATTCTGTCGTATTTGCTCCCTTTTCACCATCACCGGTCATAATCATTGCCCGGCTAAGATTAGCAAAATTACCATCACCACGAGCAGGGGTATAACCGGTCATGTTTGCTCCGTTAGTTCCATCCTGGCCTCCAAAATAGTACAAAAAGTGATAATTGGTGTTCATTCCAGCTTCTGAGGTAAACCAAGCAGAGACTGTGAGTTCACTGTACGTATTAATAGCCAAATCTGATCCGTTAAGTTCAACGTATCCTCCTGCAAGGTTAAGTTGCCCATCAATAACTTCGGCTGCGTCCATTAAGGTACCATGAACTGTTCCAACATTGTCGTCTGCTGTTCCATCATCAAATGTCCATTTATGGGTCAGATTGGTTGCACCAGGATCAGTCTGAGCGACTGTAAATGTACTTATGCTTAATAACATAAGACCTAAAATAAAGTAATTTTTTTTCATAAATAAATTAATTAAAGGTTACTAATAATTCATTCTCCATAAAACAAAAATCTTATTTCCATGAATCAATCATAGTCAGTGTGACACTAACTAAATTGAAAATAAAATTAGATAAAAAATATTTATTTCAAACAAAAATCGTTTTATTTTTTTTAAAAAAGTTGATTCACTGCAGGATACTTTAATCAATTTTAAACGTATGGTTTCTATAAGATTAATAGCGGTTCTAAAGGGATTCCGGCAAAGTGAATTTAAATTCACTTCCTTTATTTAATTCGCTTTCAACCCATATTTTGCCACCGTGCTTTTCAACGAATTCTTTGCAAAGAATTAGCCCAAGACCGGTACCCGATTCAGAGGAAGTGCCTAGTGTAGAAATAGTAGATTTGATTTGGAACATTCTTTTAAGATTAGATTCGGAAATCCCAACACCATTATCCCAAACTGCTATTTCAATATTGGGGCGAACCAGTCTGGCTTTTATCACAATATGACCATTTTTATAGGTGAATTTGATAGCGTTGGAAATCAGGTTTCGCAAAATGGTATTTAACATGTTTTCATCGGCCATCACCAGGATAGCCGGATCTATTTCGTTGTCGACCTGAATGTTTTTCATTTGAGCTTGGGCACTCATAAAATGAATGTTACTTTTGGCTATGGAATTTAAATTTAAGCTTACAGGTTCGTATGGAATTCTTCCTGTTTCTGCACGTGACCAGAGAAGCAGATTTTCGAGCAGATCACTTCCCATTTTTGAAGTGGAATTCATCATGTTCAAAATCTCTTTGGCATCGTCTAAGCTGTAATTTTCCAAATCTTTTAATAAAGCATCCGAAAAACCCATTAAGGTGTTAAAAGGATTACGCAAGTCATGCGCAATAATAGAGAAAAACTTATCCTTGGAGGAATTTGATGCTACTAATTGCTGATTTGTCTCCTGAAGTTTATCGGATTGAAGCTTAATTAAATTTTGCTTTTCAATGAGTAATTCATTGGACTTTTCCAGTTCGGAGGTTCTCTCTTTTACCAGTTCGGATAGTTCGATATCGTGTTTTCTATAGTACGAAAATCTGATATAATACAGAAGATAGACCATCACCAATAATAAGAGCATAGTGATTGAAAAAAACCACCAGGTTCTGTACCAGGGAGGTAGTACTTTAAAGGTATAAGTAATTGGGTTGCTCCAGATTCCTTCCGGGCTCAGCGCTCGAAGCTTAAAGGTGTGAGTTCCTTCAAAAATATTCCCATAAGTTGCATTTGTTCTGCCTGTTAAAGGACTCCAATTTTTATCGTACCCTTCCAACATGTATTGGTAATGCACCTGATAATGGCGGCTTGGCAATACTGCATTAAACACAAAAGTTATATTGTTGTGGGCATATGGAAGTATTAAGTTCAGGGGTATCGGATAGAATTTGGAGATGCAGTCAAATCGGAGATCACCAAATTTACGTCGCATAGCGATAAGCTCTGTGTCTGAAAGTGTTTTATCAAAGGTCAGCAGTTCTTCGTTCTGGATTGCGAGACGATTCTTTTCTCTATCAGCACTGACAGGGTTCAGTAAATTATGCCAACATATATTTTCGTTGTTGACTTTAATGCTTTGAAGGTTTAATGAAAGAGGTTGTTTGTTTTTTAATACGGAATGGTAATCAAAACGTACAAGGGCTGTTTTTTCATTGCCTGTGCCTATCCAAATGATGCCTTTGTTGTCGCATATCATGGCACCGTTGTTGCTGCCACCATTCACATCTCTTATTAAAGGATAACCAGTTTTTGTGTTGTAAATTTCCCAGATAGGCCGGTAGGTCCTGAGTTTTTCATTAGAAGCTTTTAGCAGACCTGCAGGAATTAAGGATCTGCCTGTTTTATTTTGTAAACCAGTTGTTTGAAAGAATAGACCGGATAAACCTTGATTGGTGCCAATCCATAATATTCCTTTTTGATCTTGTACGATGGCGCATATTGAATTATCAGCAAGTCCCTGGACTGTTGTGAAGTTTAAAAAGGTTTTCCCGTCATAGCGCGATATTCCCCCTCCGGCAGTGCCTATCCAAAGGTTCCCTGCTTTGTCTTCTGTTATAGTTAGTATCGTGTTATTTGGCAAACCTTGTGCTGTGGTGTAATTTGTGAAATATTTTCCGTTATAGCGCGAAACTCCACCTGCTGTAGCAAGCCAAAGGTTCCCTTTCTTGTCTTTTGTAATGCAATTGATGTTGTTGTTGACAAGGCCTTGAGCAGTTGTATAATTGATAAAGTTTTTTCCATTATAACAGGAGAGGCCAACAGATGTTCCGAACCAGATATTTCCGGTATTATCTTCAACAATACTTAATATTACGTTGTGAATCAACCCTTGTGCCTTCGTATACCGGTAAAAAGTGCGACCGTCGAAACGTATAACCCCTTTATCCGTTCCGAACCAAGTGTTTTCGCTTTTATCTTCAGCAATACTATTGAAAACATTATTAAAAAAGCCCTGGGAGGCCGTGTAATTTGTATAATAGTGACCATCAAAACGTGACAGACCTTTATTGGTTCCGAACCAAATATTCCCGGTTCTATCTTCATGAATGCTCCATACGGTATTATTTACAAGTCCCTGAGCACTAGTTGAATTTGTAAATGCATTTCCGTCATAGCGTGAAATACCATTTCCCACTGTACCGAACCAGAGGTATCCCGTTTGGTCTTCCGTAATGCTATTTACGCAATTGTTTTCAAGCCCCTGTGTTGTCGTAAAATTGGTAAAGGAACCGGTTTTTGATTGAATTTCAGATTCATTAAAACGACTTACCCCACAATCGGTGCCAAACCAAAGAGTTCCGGTTTTATCTTCCGTAATACAATTAACACTATTATTGGTCAGACCTTGGATGGTGGTATAATTGGTAAAAGTGTTTCTATCATATTTTGACACACCGACTGAAGTGCCAAACCAAAGATCCCCTTTTTTATCTTGCATAATACAATTAATGCAATTGTTTGCCAATTTTTGATTTGTTGTAAAATTCTTAAACGTTTTACCGTTATAGCGAAAAAGGCCTGCAGTCGTAGTACCAAACCACATGTTACCGGCTTTATCTTCGATAATGCTTGAAACTGTTTTATTGGCGAATAGTTGGGAAGAAGTGAAATTGGTAATTTGCCCATCTTTATAGCGTGATACCCCTTTATTGGTGCCAAATAGAAGGTTTCCGGCTTTATCTTGCATGATACAATAGACTAAATCACTTGCAAGACCTTGTTTTGTAGTATAATTCGTAAAAGATTCTCCATCATAGCATGATGCTCCTCCTTCAGTGCCGAACCAAATATTTCCCACTCTATCTTCTAGTATGCAATAAACATAAAGATTTGCCAACCCTTGACTTGTGGTAAAATTAATAAATGATTTGCCGTCGTAGCGAGATGCTCCGCCTCCGGCAGTGCCAAACCATAAATTGCCTTTACTGTCGCATATAGAGCTTTTATCTCCACTGGTAATAGCGCTGCAAGACAAACCTTGTTCGGTATCGTAATTTTGCATATAGGGAATAAATTGGGCAGGAACCTTTTTAAGGTTTTTGGGAATAGTAATGGTCGCTGGCTTTGGGCAGGTGTCGGTTTTAACAAGTATAGGATTTTTTATTAAAACGATTATAGGGGCAACGATACTATCTTTTTGGTTATGAATGGACTTTTCAGGCGATTCAACGTTGCTTTTTTTGTTGGAACAAGAAAAAAAGAGGGAATTTATAAAAAGAATAGTCACAATGAAAAGAGCCGACAAGTAATGAACTTGAAAGAATTTGAGGCTGATTTTTAAACTTTTTTTTCTTTTCATTTGAAAAGTGTCTGTTTATCTGATACCACCAAAAATACCAAAAATTTCTTTACTTTTCATGACTTTTACTACGAATTTGATAAATTGAAGGATTATATTCAAGGCCATAATATGGACTTAACACAAAAACATTATTTAATATATTGTAATCATACTCTTGAAAAGTAGTTAAGCATTGTAAAAAAGTGTATCCCAATGCTATCTAAATGGGCTAATATCCACTTGAAAATTACATTTTTTCACCTCGATGTATAAAACATGTTAAAGAACATATTTTTTTATCGAATAATTTGTTTATGTGCTCAAAGTGCTTTATATTTGCACTGTGTTTTTCATGGTATTAGATTTAAGGTTAAGGAAGATTGGTTGTCGTGAGACAACCTTCTTTTGTTTTATGAAAGTTCGAATGCGAAGTCCTTATTTCATATTCAAGCCATCCCTCAGTACAAAGCCAACTTTAGGAACGCTTTCTATCTTAACTGCATCATCGTC
>Ga0209430_1002019_pt1 | contig 13798 bp, 9 predicted proteins | sample BarGraIncub1133A_FD_184504 | JGI IMG/M metagenome (GOLD analysis project Ga0209430, IMG submission 184504) | Arctic peat soil microbial communities from Barrow, Alaska - Barrow Graham LP Incubations 11-33A (SPAdes) (version 2) | ecosystem: Environmental > Terrestrial > Soil > Wetlands > Peat... | reverse complement strand
TGTTTGTTAAGCGATTCAATTATAGCATGAAATTAGGGGGTCATTGTTTTTTGTATCTAAAAAACTCTGTAACCCTTGATATATAAGCATTAAATCAAAAAAGGAGTGTAAAAATTTTTACACTACCTTAATTTAAAGGGAGGATTATAAAATGATTTTATCAGGCAGAGAAATAAAAAATAGAATTGGGAAGAATATCTTTATAGAGCCCTTTTCTGAAAGCCAGCTTAATCCTAATAGCTATAATCTCAGATTAGATAAGGAGATCTTAGTTTATGATAATAATATTTTGGATATGAAAAAGGAAAATAAAGCTTCCAAGTTTATTATACCTGAGGAAGGCATACTACTTGAGACGAATAAGTTATATCTAGGAAGAACCATAGAATATACAAAAACAACTAGCTGTGTACCAATGCTAGAAGGGAGGTCTTCAGTTGGTAGGCTAGGACTATTTGTTCATGTTACTGCAGGCTTTGGAGATGTGGGCTTTAGTGGTTACTGGACCTTAGAGATGTTTTGTGTTCAGCCTATAAGGATATATGCGGGTATTGAGATCTGTCAGATCTATTATCATACCATTCAAGGTGATTTTGATATGTATAAAAGTGGGAAATATCAAAACAATGTTGGAATACAACCAAGCCTTTTATTCAAGGATTTTGAGGATGCACCTATTTCCTAAGTCACAAAGTAGATGGCTAAAATGAATAGGTATATACAGCTGAAATAAGTTATTTCAGCTGTATATAAAAGGTGGAACCTTTACCGATTCCTTCACTCTCGACCCATAATCTTCCTTCCATTTCTGTCATATAATTTGCACAACTATGAAGACCAAAGCCGTGACCATCTTTTTTGGTAGTATAGCCATAAGCAAAAATGCTTTCTAATAGGTGTTTTGGTATGCCATGTCCTGTATCGGATATACTTATTATATTATTTGAGGTAATAGTTACGGTAAGTGTTCTAGGACCTGAAAATTCAAGCATAGCTTCCTCACCGTTTTTTATTATGTTAACAAGGACATGAAAGAGCTTTGTCGGTTGAACTAAAGCCAATTGCTCTTGCATCGGATAGTTTCTAACCAAATGGATATTATACTTTTCGAGAGAAGATAAATTCATACTAATGGCGTCCTCTACAATGCCAATTACATTAAGTTTTTCTAAGGTTGATTTTATTCCCGTATAAGATTGTTGGGCACTAATTATATCATTTATCAGATCGATTTTTTCTTTTAAGCGACTTACATTTTCATTTAGCTGTTCTTTAAGTTCCTTAAAGGAATCTCCAAGCTTAGCATAGAATTGCATAAGCTTTTTTCCTTTAGGATTATTTGTTATAAAGATGTCAATATCTTTAATATTCTTCTCTAAAAGTATATTAGCCTTTATGTAATCATCAATTGGTGAAGAATTTGCCAAATCCTTTATAAGCAAGGTAGATACATTAACGCTGTTAAGTATATTCCCGATATTATGAAGTATACCTGTGGCTACATCAGCCATGCCTTTTTTATGAGCTTGTTCAACTAAGCGCTTATAGCTTAAATCTAGTTTTCCGAACAGAATTGCACTACTTAAGGCGGTGCTTATGTGTGAGGACAGGGTTTCATATATTCTTTCATCTGTAGGACCCGGCTGAAACACAATAAAGCCAGTAAAATTATCACCTACATGAAGTAGTTGACAGGTAAGGTAATTACAATTTTCTATAATTGAAATAAGATCGTTTATGGAAGCTTTATTGGTTGTACTAATTGATGGTTTTTTTATTGAGCCATTTTCACCTATTGTATATTCAAATTCTAAGGTGTAATTATCATATATATTTTCACTATCCTCGGACTTCTTAAACATGTAAATATAGCAGCCAGGTATGGATAATCTAGGTAGATTTATCTCTAAGGAATCCATTAATGTTTTAATACTAAAATTAGTAAGAAGGATTTGGCTGATTTCATGGAGAATAGAACTATTGTTTTTAGAGCGAACTTCTTCCTCTGCGTAGTAATTATTAATTTTCTCCATTAATAGTACTTGAGCTTGCTGAAATAGATTCTCAGCTAAAGTAAGGTTATCTAGGCTTATGGAATAATAAGGGATAATAAAAGGCATAAGTATACTTCTGAAATTAACTATTAGATTTTTTAAATCAGAAGGAGTGGAGTCTTCTGCCAACCTTCTAAGTTGAATCTCAAATTCTAATAAAAAGAAGCTTTGTCCTTTTTTATTAAATTCTTTAATAAAGGAATCCAGTAAAGCCTCAATAGATAGACACTTAAAAGGAAGTTGGTCTTTTAAAGTGATAATTAATGTTTTAAGGCTTTCTTCAGAGATATCTTTCAGCGGTGTACCTTCAAAAATAATATCAGAAGGAGGCACTTTGGAGGTGATATTTACACACCCACAGGAATCTCTTATTATAATTTTGCCAGGGACTGGAGTTAAACAGGAAATATTTCCTATAGTTAAAAGCTGATGCATTGCTTCACAAGCATAATAACCAAGCTCCTTTAAAGGAAAGTAAACAGTTGTAAATGAAGGAGATGAAAACTTACCTAGGTCCCCATCCTCATAGCTGGTGACTGCCACATCTAAGGGAACATTTAGTCCTCTAGCCTTTAATTCATCAATAACTCCACTGGTTTCTTCGTTGTACAAAGAAACAATTGCATCAAAAGTTGTTTTTCTTTCATCTAATAGGATAGAAACAGCTTTTTTACCTCGTTCTCTCACATCAAGATTCGTAAGCAGGGTTTCGCTTATGTATAGGATTGGGTCATATAAATTATGTTCCTTTAGGGTATTAATATAAATATTTGCACGAGTATCAGTCCAAAAGGGAGATATAAAAGCGATTCTTTTATATTTATGAAATTCAATAAGATGAAGCAACATTTCTTTTATATAAATATCTCCTGGGAAAAACACTCCTGGCATATTATCCAGTGTTGATCCTAAGCTAATCATAGGTATATGACCTAATTTTTTTATAAAGTTTTCATGGTTTTCATAAGTAGCTACCCTTGCCCAACCTAAAAAAACTAAACCATCTAAGGGAAATTGGTCAATTAAGTCTAAAACCATATTAACTTGAGAAGAGCTTCGGGAGGTTATATGAGAGGACATATGACCAAATCGTATAACATTTATATCATATTTTTCACAAGCCTCCACAAAACCGGAGACTATGAGACTGTGATAATCATCAAAAGCATTTTCATCTAAGAAACCAATAATAAATTTTTTTCTTTTTGGAGGAGCTATAGCTATCTTAAATTCCATTTCACCATCACCTATCTATATTTTTAAATTTTAATGTGAAGGTAGCACCACCGTCTATACTTGGGCTTTCAGCCATAATAGACCCATTCATACCTTGAATATAGCTGGTACTGCTATATAAGCCTATTCCTAGGCTATCTGGTTTGGTAGTATAGCCATATTCAAAAATATGCTTCAGATTATCCGCTGTTATACCGCAGCCCTTATCAGTAACCATAAGATATTTAAAGTCTTTATCCTGAGTTAAGGTAAAGCTTATTTCCTTTTGCTCAATAGGAGTATGAAGCATAGCTTCCTTTGCATTGTTTATTAAATTAACAAGTACATGGAAAAGATTAATTCGTTGAACCATAACATTAGGATTAGCTCGATAATCTTTTGTTACAGTAATATTGTATTTTTCTAGGGAAATAGAATTTACCTTTAGAACGTCTTCTATTACAGAGGTGATATCTACATATTCAAGCATAGTGTTAACCCCAGCATAATTTTGTTGAGCAATGATTATTTCTTTTATAGAATTTACCTTTGAAGTAAGTCTTTCAACGTTGTAAAGTAATTGATTTTGTAAGCTAAGGATGGGAGATCCAAGCTTAAGTAGATAGTCCAAGAGTATTTTACCCTTTTTATCTTTCTGGAGGAAATTCTCAAGCCTTTCTATATTCACCTTCAACAATTCTAAGGCATTTATAACATCCTTTAAGGTTGTTGAATTTGATATATCTCTCATGGTGCAGGCTGAAACAGTTATACTATTCATTAGATTACCTATATTGTGAAGTATATCTACTGCGATATCTGCCATACCTTCCCTTTGAGCTTGCTCTATTAATTTCTTGAATGCAAACTCCAGTTTGTTTAAAAGTAATATTCCTCTTAAGGCGGTACTTATATGGGAAGATAGAGCCTGATAAATTCTCTCGTCAGAAGGTCCTGGTTCAAAGGTTACAAAGCCCATTATTTCATCTGTAACATGTAAAAGATGGGCAGAGCGGGCATAAGATTTCCCTTTAGAGAGCAATAATTCTTTTAATAGATTTTTGGCAGAATCCTTATGGTTTGTGTTCTTACTTCTAATATTATTAGAATACTCAAATATAAGGGTGCAATTATTAAACAAATTATCCTCTGGCAAGCCTTCTTCTAGGCTCTTGTTAAACAGGATCAAATAACAGTTTGGAATATTAAGTTTTAACAGTCCTAGTTCTAAAGATGTTAAAAGAGTTTCCATATTAAAATTTGCAATAATATTCTGGCTTATTTCTTGAAGCTTTTGACTGAACATTTTACCGGTTATATTTTCATAGCCATGGATATTAAATACTTTGTCACTTACCATGGTCTGTCCTTGTAAAAATAAATCTCCACTCCATAATATAGCTTTCTGATCTTTTAATATATATGGGAGGATAAGCTTCCTAAAAAAAGATATAGTATCCTCTAATTCAGTATAATTTTTTTCGTGGGTTACTTCTCTTAGTTGTTTATTTAGTTCATACAGAAAATAATTGTTAGTTTTCTCTTCATAATCAATTAGAAAGGCATCTAAAAGCTTTTCAAAATTTATCTGGGTTGTTAGTAAGTGCTTTTCTAATGTTTGGAGTATTTTCCCTTTTTCTTTAGTGGTTATTTGAAGGAGTGTGTTTGTAACTTGATTTGCTGCAATGTTACCAGCAGAATTTACACAATCGGACATACATCCACAGGAGTTCCTATATATTATTTTCCCAGGAACTATAGTTTCAAAAGGGATTCTGCCGGTTCTAAGAAGCTCAACCATTCGTACACAGCTATGGTAGCCAAGCTCTAACCATGGGAAATAAATAGTAGTAAAGGAGGGTGAGGAATATCTTCCTAGTTCACTGTCCCCATAGCTTACGACTGCAATATCCTTAGGTATCTGAAAACCTCTTTCTTTTAAACAATTAATCAAAGTTTCAGTTTCCATTTCGTATAAAGAAATTATAGCATCGAATTTTATTTTTCTCTCATCAAGTAAGATCTCTATAACTCTTTTGGCTCTTTCAGAGTTATCTAAACCTTCTAAGTCTTCCTCAGCGATAAAAAGATTAGGATCATATATATTATTCTCTTTTAGACACACTTCATAAATGTCTGTTCGGTTATCTGGTCTTACAGGGGATATATATACGATTCTTCTTCTATTATGCTTTTTTATAAGATGAATTATGAGCTTCTTAAGATATAGGTTTCCCATAAAATATACGCTGGGGATCTTCTCAAAACCAGTAGCAATGCTGAGTAATGGAATTGAACTAAAGCGGCTTGTGAAATCATCATAATTGTACATAGCGCCCGCCTTAGTCCATCCAAGAAAAATCAACCCATCCAAATCATATTGCTCAATATGTTCTAGAACCATACTTACCTGCTGAGTGAACTTGTAGGCAATGTGTGAGGAATAATAGCCAAAGCGTAATATATCTACATCATTTTTTTTACCTGCTTCAAAAATACCCATCATAATTTGGCTATGATAATCATCATTAGCATTATCATCTAGAAAACCTATCCTCAGTCTTTTAGAGCTATTCTTAGGTTTATCATAATAAAAATATTCCATTTTTGATTACACCTACTTACATAAGTTGTTTATTTTGTTCTTAAACTAAAATCAGTTAGAATCTCTTCAAAGGGTTTAGGTACATTAAAATGATAGCCTTGTAAAATACAATCTTTTTTTATTAGAAGATCCTTTTGCTCAGAGTTCTCAATGCCACTTATAATAACCTTTAAGTCTAAACTTTTAAAAGTGTCCAACAAGTTAAGGAAGAAAGTTCTGTTTTTGGAATTTTCAGCTATACTGCTAATAAATTCCTTGTTAAGCTTTATGATAGTGTCCTTTGGTAGATGTTGAAGATAAGCAAAGGTTGGGTAGAGGTTCTTAAAACTATCTAAGGTAAATTGTACTCCTATTTTGTTTAATTCATTAATTACGGTCAAGGACTCGTCAGAAGCTTGTACAGTAAAACTTTCCTCCAATCCAATTTTAAGAAATTTAGGATCAACCTCTGCTTCAAACAATGAATCTTTCACTATCTTTATAAAATTGGGGTCATAAAATTGGCTGATGGTGCAATTAACCAGCATGAAAAGCTCTTTAGAGAATTTTGTTTGCAACATATTTAAGACATTTATAGCTGTTTCTATTATGTATTTTCCGATAGAAAGCATCTGTCCAGATTTTTCAGCAATATATATAAATTCATCGGGCTTTAGCATCCCTAGCTTGGGATGATGCCATCTAAGGAGAGACTGTAGTCCAATTATCTCATCCTTTGGATTTATAAGATATTGATAATAAAGTTCCAATTCGTTATTAGTTAAGGCATTCTCTAAATCATTTTTAAGGGATAGCTCAAATTGAAAGGAGATACTGTTAGGATTTTCGTGAAATATATAGGTGCTTTTAACCTTTTTTGCTTCATACATGGCAATATCAGCATACTTTAAAAGTACATCCGGAGATACTGAATCATCTGGATATATACTTATACCTATACTACAGGAAATATTGATATCATGATTTAATATATAATAGGGTTCTCTAATTTTTTCTATTAGCATAGCAACTATTTTGCTTATTCTTTTTTTATCTCCCTCAGATAATATAGCTATGAATTCATCTCCTCCAAATCGGAAGATCCCTTTAGAGCAAAGAGCTTTCTCATAAGCTGTAGATAAATCGTAGGCATAATCATGGAGGAAGAACTTTATTCTCTTTGAAATCTCAGTAAGTACCCTATCTCCTATATCATGACCTAAATCATCATTGACTTTTTTAAAACCATCAATATCTATAAATAATATGGAAAAGGGTTTTATAAAAGTCTTAGTTTTATATATAAATTCATTATCAGATGGATTATTTAGTATTTTAGATATAAAATCGTAAAAAGAATGCCTATTTAATAAATCTGTAAGAGAATCATAGTGGGCAATATGTGCAAGCTGCATTTCCTTTTCTTCTCTCAGGGTCATTTCATCAGTTAGTTTTTCAATTACTATATTTAACTCTGAAGTTCGTTTTTCTACTTCTGCCTCTAGATTGTTAATATAGTTTCTGTTTTGATTTTGCAAATCCCATTTTGTAGTCATAGTTAAGGTCAACTGTTTAACGGATACATTGTCAAAGGGCTTTCTAAGAAATAACAGATGATCATTTTGACCAAGTTTTGCTACAATTTGATCCCAGGAATAGTCTGAGTAGGCTGTACAAATAACTACCTCAACTGTAGGCTCAATTTTCCAGATAGCCTTTATGGCTTCGACCCCATCCATACCAGGAGGCATTCTAACATCCATGAATATTAGGGAATAGGGGTAACCTTCTTCTAAGGCTTTGAGGACCATTCTAATAGCTTCTTCTCCCTGATAGGCATCATCAATTCTGTATCTGATTTTATAATCCTTATCTAATTTGAAATCGTATTCATCTTCCCCAAATAATTCTTTTCTCAGGGACTGGGTTACCATTTGATCTTCTGTAGGAATAGAGGAATCAAGGATATATTTTATATCCTCATGAATATCCTTGTTGTCATCAACTATCAATATCCTGCTTAATATATCATCCATAATAACCTCCTTTATCTACAAATATGCTTAATTATTAATAACAGTATACTCCAATTACAAGGTATTACAATATATTTTTTGGAAAATGTAGTATTTCAGCTTATTGTGTACATATATATAAGAAAATGTAAAAACATAGCTATTTTATAGCTTGTATTATCTTATACAATTGGTCATTACAGCAATTTCCTATTGAACATATATACCATCAATGATAAAATAAAATTCATGGGTTAATGATAATATTGTTAATTGAAGGAGGAATAAAATGCAGTACAGAAAATTTGGAAAGTTTAATATTGAAACTTCAGCTTTAGGGTTTGGTTGCATGAGATTACCACTGTTAAAGGATGGTAGCGGTGATATTGATGAGATTGAGGCAATTAGGTTGATACGGGATGCTATAGATAAAGGTGTTAATTATGTTGATACTGCTTACCCATATCATGGTGGTAAGAGTGAACTTTTAGTTAGTAAGGCTTTAAAAGATGGATATAGAGAAAAGGTATATCTAGCCACTAAATCTCCAGTATGGTTTGTTAAAGTCTATGAGGATTTTGATAGACTATTAAATGAACAACTTGAAAAGCTTGAGACAGATCATATAGATTTTTATCTGATGCATGCTTTAAATGCTGATTCTTGGAAAAATATAAAGAGCTTAGATTGCTTTAAATTTATTGAGAAGGCTAAAAAGGATGGAAGAATAAAGCACATAGGATTTTCCTTCCATGATAAGTTGGAGGTATTCAAGGATATCGTTGATAGCTATGAATGGGATTTTTGCCAGATTCAATATAACTTTATGGATCAGGCAAATCAAGCAGGCACGGAAGGCCTTCGTTATGCAGCAGCTAAAAAAATGGCGGTTGTAGTAATGGAACCTTTACTTGGCGGGAAGCTTGCTAAAGAAGCACCTTGTCCTGTTCAAACATTATGGGATACAGCTAAGGTTAAAAGGACACCTGTGGGTTGGGCTTTAAGTTGGATATGGAATCATCCAGAAGTATCCGTTATATTAAGTGGTATGAATGCTCAGGAACAATTAGATGAAAATCTAGCAGTTGCGCAAAAAGCATTGCCTAACTCTTTAACCAAGGAAGAAAATGATTTGGTTGATAGAGTTAAAGCTAAATATGCTGAGCTTACAAAGGTACCATGCACAGCCTGTGCCTATTGTATGCCTTGTCCATCTGGAGTTGATATTCCTGGTGTATTTAAGATTTATAATGAAACCGCTATGTACAATGATTTAGCAGGTCCTTCAGCATGGTATAATAACGGATTAGATAAAAGCAAAAAGGCGGACAATTGCGTTGAATGTGGTCATTGCGAAAGCGTTTGTCCACAGAAAATTAAAATAATTGAAAAGCTTAAAGAAGCCCATGAAGTGCTAAGTAAATAATAGATTAAATAATAGCCCAAGCGGTAAAATCTGCTTGGGCCATTATTTATACTTTTATGTCTCCCATGGTACCAACGGTGCCATCCTCTCTAACAAATATTCCTGACTGGGATACCTTACCTAGAGTATCATTAGAGGAATTTTTCATGGTGAATTCGGTAGCTGTATTACCCAAATAAATAGCACCTATCCCTTTCTCACCAAGAGCAAATAGCCTATCAGTACCATCTGAATCCTTAGTCCAAATACGTAGCTTATTAAAGATAGAATCATTTTCATCTATCCAGCCATTCTTATCAGTATCATAGTTTTCTAGATTCTGAAAACCATTTCCGGTTTTAGGACCAAATAGCTCAGAACCATTGTCTATTTTACCATTATTATTAAGATCTAGGCTTAAAAAGCCACTTCCTTCCTTTAATGAGGAAATCTGATCCTCCTTACCATCGGAATCTATGTCGAAGCTGAATTTAGTATCTGTAAGCAAAGCGGCTTTACCAGCATAGTTTATGACTAAAGGATCTAAGAGAGCATCTCCAGCTTTAAAGCTAATATTGTTTTCAGTAGCAAAGCTTCTACTCATTGCAAGTTCTACTGAGAAGTTGATTTGTTTACCATCGTCAGTAGTTATCATCCCAGCTGCTTTAAAATTCATACTTTCAGTTTCTTTATAGATTTCTTGAGAATTAAAATTAATCCCCCAACCTTCTGATTTTGGAGAGCTATTTTCCGAGGTGCTTTTTATGGGAGTACCTTTTAAATGAAATGGTAGGTTGACTTGAATATTGTTCGTATTTACGTCTTTAGGTCTAACAAAAGTTATTTTTCTGCCGATTATAGCACTTAAGGTTTCCTCAATGAGAGTTATTATTAGCTTATCCTTTTCTGATAGACCTGAGACAATACTAGTGGATAAATCCTGAGTTTGTGACACGTTTGAACTTGTAAGCTCAGTTACCTGTTCCCTAAACTTTTTAAAGGCAGCATGAGAAATCTGAAGCTTGTCCACTAAAGCATTATCTAAGATATTTTTAATATTTTTAGAGATTTGACTTGTTGGGGAACCGCGATTATCCCATGCTTGGATATTTTGTCTTTTGGAATAGATAACCTCAGAACTGTGACTACTTGACATGGAAATTAAAGAGTTTGCTATTTTCATTTTTTCACCTTCCTGGCTTTTAAATAAACTACATCCCTGTTTACTATATTCTCGTAGTTTTTTTAAATGTCTTAAGAAGTAAATGCTTAATTATAGTAATATTTCCAATATAACCATATAATTCTCCGTTTTATCCTTCAGATATATTAAATAAATAAATTATATGCTCACTTATAGATAATCTATTCATTTTTTTAGTAGATGAGTAATAAATATATCTGTAAGGTTATTTATTAAATTAAGGTAGTACTCTTTAGGTAATATAAATGCTATATACATTGAAGGAGAAAAACATATGGATAATTTGAAAAACCATGAGTCTATTTCAATTATAAGTTCCTCTATTTTAATATTTTTTGTAGTAGTAGTTTTGATTTTTAATCTATTTAAAACTACTACTAGCGTAGATGGAAAAAGTAGTATTTATATAGATATTATGCGAATGTCAATCCTAGGTATTCAGGAAGAAACATCAGAAAATCAAAAGAGCTTAGCAGAAAGTGCATTAGAGGTACTGGGAACAAACATAAAAAGCCCTTTATCTATATTGAAAAAGGAAATGTCAAGCTTGGTTCTAGGTGCTGAGATTGAAGGTACTACAAATCAGGTTATATTAGCACCTTACGCGCTTGGAGATGGGGAGGTAGTAAAGGCTGAAGGTACTCCTCTTAATAGCGAAGTGGCTCAAGTACCTTCAAATAATCAAGTGGTGGATACTATCGACAAGACTTATGATCCTAGCTTAAAAGCTGTGGCTCTAAATCCTAAACCAGATGTATTCATATATCACACCCATACCTGTGAAAGCTATAAACCAGGACCTCAAACCAATACAGATCCGACACAGAGTGTGGTTGCTGTGGGAGATGAGCTGAGTAACATTTTGCAAACTGATTATAATATATCTGTAGTCCATGATAAAACTGTCCACGACCTAATATTATATAATAGCAGCTATGAAAGGTCTGCAGTAACTGTAGATAAAAATATTAAAAAATACGGAGATTTTAAATTAGTTATAGATCTTCATAGAGATTCTATAGAGGATAAAGCAACAGTAACAAAACAAATAAATGGGGAAAGTGTTTCCAAAATGGAGCTAGTTATGGCTAAAAACAATCCACATTTTACAACGAATATGGTTATGGCCAATAAAATTGTTGAAACTTCAAATAAATTCTTTCCTGGGTTATGTAGAGGTATTTATTACTATGACCATGGAACACGATTTTTCAACCAAGATAAAAGTAATAATTCGGTGCTAGTTGAGGTGGGATCACAAGTAAATACGATCACAGAGTCAAAGAATACTGCAAAATATTTGGCAAGAGTAATTGCGGAAGTATTGAACAGAAAATAGAGAGAGGTAGACGGGGAGGAAGGGGACGCTTCATGATTAGTCACGGGGGGAAGGGGACGGTTCATGATTAGTCTGAATAAGAGAGTAGCAACAATCATCCGCTACTCTATTGATTAAGATCCTGAACTTAAGGCAAGTATCTAAGCAAATAATAAAACATAAAAGGATGATATATATGCCAAGAGTTGCTAGAGTTAAAAACGATGAGGGTATTTACCATATTATGGTGAGGAGTGTCAGCGATATTCCCCTATTTAGAAATTTTGCTGACAAGGATAAATATTTATTATTTATTAAAAAGTATCAACACATTTATCGATTCAAAGTATATGCTTATTGCCTAATGACAAACCACGCCCATGTGGCATTAGATTGTTGCGGAGCTGATATTAGCAAGATCATGAAATCAATTAATCAGTGCTATTCTGCATATTTTAATACAAAATATAGTAGGCATGGACACGTATTTCAAGATAGATTCAAAAGCAAATTGATAAATAACTATAAATATTTAATTAATCTTTCAGCCTATATTCATAATAATCCCAGAGACATAAAAAAGTATTACAATAGAACGAGTGCTTATAAATATTCAAGTCTTGGAATATATATGGGGAATGCTCAAGATAGCTTTGGTATTTTAGATGTTAATTATATTCTTAGCTTTTTTAGTAAGGACACTTTTAGTGCTAAAAAGGCTTATTTAGATTTTGTTAACATTAGGAATACTTCCAATGATAAATTGGATATAGAATTTACAGATGAGGGCTCCCAGACTAGTTGCGAGAGAAAAATATTGGTTAGGAATCTGAAACCAAAAGATGTTATTAAATTTATTTCCAGTTATACAGAAAGCACCGTTAATATTCACCTAAAAAACAGCCATAAAAACACAGAAATAAAAGCTTTATGTGTTACTATAATGCGTACATTATGCAATTATTCTCTCAAGGAAATTTGTAAATTTGTTGGTAATATTACCATTTCAGGAATGTGGCGACTTTGTGAGAAAGGATACCATCTTATTATTGAAAATGAAAAGTATTCTACAATTGTAGATGACATTATTGAGAGATATTCTGCAGCTTAGGTTAAAAATCTGGCTAATATATATTTTATTTAAGTAGGTAAATAATGGACAACCCTTATTTAATTATCCAATAAATTATGAATGGGGGATGGCTGATGATAAGTTACATTTTAAGGGACTGGTTTTTTATTGGAATTCAATACTAATTCAGCTTAGGACAAGCTTAAAAGTGATTATTTCAATAAGTAACGATGAACCGTCCCCGTTTCGTCCCGTTTCCCGTTTTCGTTCTCAAGGATGCTTAGTTTTATATAAAAACAAGTTAATTTTGTATATTAAAATTATAGGCCAATAAGACTAGAATTAGTATATCAGAAAATATTGGAGGTATAAAAGTGACGATTATTGAAGAAAGAGAAAAGAGAACTGAATGGTTTAATAACTCTCGTTTTGGAATGTTCATACACTGGGGTCTGTATTCCATTCCAGCTAGAGGAGAATGGGTAAGGTCTGTAGAAAAAATTCCTATAGAAGACTATGAACCTTATTTTGAAGAATTCGATCCAACAAGTTATGATCCAAAGGCCTGGGCAAAGGCAGCAAAAGAAGCAGGAATGAAATATGCAGTTATGACTGCAAAGCATCATGATGGCTTTTGCCTTTTCGATAGTAAATTTACCGATTATAAAAGTACAAATACCAAGTCCAACAGGGATCTAATAAAGGAATATGTAGAAGCTTTTAGAGCAGAAGGAATAAAAATTGGACTTTATTATTCATTGTTAGATTGGCATCATCAGGATTATCAAGCTTATAATGATAAGATACATCCTATGCGAGATAATGAAAACTTTAAAGATAAGAAATGTAATTTTGATAATTACCTTGATTATATGCACAACCAAGTAGCAGAGTTATGTACAAATTACGGTAAAATAGATATCATATGGTT
>Ga0209430_1002018_pt1 | contig 13806 bp, 13 predicted proteins | sample BarGraIncub1133A_FD_184504 | JGI IMG/M metagenome (GOLD analysis project Ga0209430, IMG submission 184504) | Arctic peat soil microbial communities from Barrow, Alaska - Barrow Graham LP Incubations 11-33A (SPAdes) (version 2) | ecosystem: Environmental > Terrestrial > Soil > Wetlands > Peat... | reverse complement strand
GAACTTCTTGAGAAATACCCTATAAGAAGACCTAAAATCTATGTAAACATATATGGCTAAGATTTATGTGAATGGCGGAGTGAAGAGCCGGATGCCTTAATTGGGCACGTCCGGATCTGTGAGGGGGAAGTACCGCGAGGTGCACCTACTCGACAATAGTTATGGTAGTCGGCTGGGCCGACAGAATTTAAAGATCAAAATCAAAATCAAGGTCAAAATCAAAAGATAGTGAATAGTTATAAGAAATTATGGAGGCAAATTTATGATTGTAAGTGTTAAGAACTTAGTCAAAAGGTATGGTGAACTAGTGGCGCTAGACCACTTATCGATTGAAATTAAAGAAGGGGAAATATTTGGTCTTTTAGGACCCAATGGTTCGGGAAAAACCACAGCTATCAACTGTATTCTTTCTTTGCTCAATTACGACAAAGGAGAAATAAAACTTTTTGATAAACCAATGGCTCCAGATGCCTATGATATAAAACGCAATATTGGTGTAATTATGCAGGACGTAGCAGTGTTTGAAGAGCTTACAGTTTATGAAAACATAGATTATTTCTGTGGACTCTATATTTCAGACAAAGCAACACGCAAGAAATTAGTAGAGGAAGCTATAGACTTTGTTGGACTAAATGAATTTAGAAAGTTTTATCCAAAGAAGCTGAGCGGAGGGTTGCTACGTCGCTTGAACATTGCGTGTGGAATAGCACATAAGCCAAAGCTAATTATCTTGGATGAGCCAACAGTGGCAGTTGACCCTCAGAGCAGAAACAACATTTTGGCAGGTATCAAAAAGCTCAATGAGGAAGGCGCAACTGTTATTTATACATCACATTATATGGAAGAGGTAGAACAGCTTTGCAGCCGTATAGTTATTATGGATAAAGGAAAGGTCATTGCAATGGGCAGCAAAGATGAGCTTAAAGCAATGATTAAGTTAGGCGAAAAAATAAAAGTAGAAGTATTTGACCTCAGCAGCAGCTATCTTGCAAATATAAAGCAGCTACCAAACATTAATAGTGTAGAATATACAGAAAATAATCTAGTTATCAAATATGACAAGGGCAAAAACAATCTTAATACGTTGCTTGATTTTTTTAGGGATAATGAAATCACCTATGGCAGGATATATTCAGAGCTACCAACACTCAATGATGTTTTCTTAGAAATAACTGGCAAAGAGCTTAGGGATTAGGGGGCGGAGAATTATGTTTTGGCATATTTTTAGTAACAGACTTAAATGTATCATAAGAGATAAACAGCTAGTATTTTGGACTTTGGTTTTCCCACTGATTTTAGCAACTCTTTTTAGTATGACTCTTATAAACATATCTAAACAGGAGGCTTTTAAAAGCATTGACATCGCTGTGGTGAATAATGAAGCATACCAAAAGGATGTCGGCTTCAAAAACTTTCTCACTGAAGCATCACAAGGAGATAATAAACTGTTTAATATAAACCTTACTACAAAAGAGGAAGCAGAGAAGTTGCTTGATAATGGAAAAGTTGAAGGCTATATAACGGTTGAAACACAGATTAACCTAGTAGTGAAGAACTCTGGATTAAACCAAACTATTATTAAATCGGTTTTGGATGAATATAATCAAACTGTAAGTGCTGTAAACAGCATCGTGACAGATAATCCAACAGCTCTACAAAATGGGCTATTAGAAGATGTTGGTAAAAGGATAGAGTTTACTAAGAACATTCAAGCAGGCACAAAAGAAAAACCCGATTCGGCAGTTAATTACTTTTATACACTTATAGCAATGGCCTGCTTGTATGGATCGTTCTTTGGGCTTAAAGAAATTACGGATATTCAGGCAGATCTCTCAAAACGTGCAGCAAGACTTAATGTAGCTCCAGTTCACAAGCTTAAGGTGCTTGTTTCTGGCTTATGTGCAGGGTTTGCAGTACTGCTGCTGGAAATTTCCATTCTTCTTTCTTATTTGGTTTTTGCAATGAAGGTTGATTTCGGAGATCAGATAGGATATATTCTGCTGACTTGCTTTGTGGGCTGTGCAACAGGGATATCCTTTGGTGCTATTGTAAGTGCTATTATTAAAAAACGTGAGGGTGTTAAAACGGCTATTCTCATTGGAGCCACAATGACAGCATGTTTTTTATCAGGAATGATGTATGGAAATATGAAGTATATTGTTGAGAAAAATGTACCCATACTAGCCTATATTAATCCGGCAGCATTAATAACAGATGCCTTCTATGCACTTTACTACTATGACACGCCCACAAGATTCTTTACAAATATTGGCTTATTGAGTGGACTTACAGTAATATTTTGCCTAGTCACTTACTTAATAATAAGGAGGCAGAAATATGCAAGTATTTAGAATATATTTTAAAATAATAAAAAAGCAGCTTGGGCAGCTATCTATATATATAGGTGTTTTTCTTGCAATGGCAATAATGTTTTCATTTACGTCACCGACAAGTAGCATTGATGATTTTACCCAATCCAAAACTCGCGTTGCCTTCATTAATGAAGATGAAAATTCTATTCTTATTGAAGGTTTCAAAGAGTATCTGGGGAATCATTCGGTATATGTACCCATACAGAATGAAATGGACAAATTGCAGGATGCATTGTTTTTTAGAGATGTAGATTATATCGCAAAAATACCAATGGGATTTACAAAAGGCATTATAGCAGGTAAGAATAGCCAAATTGAAAAAACTGTAGTATCAGGCTCTACCAGCAGCATATATACAGATATGCTCGTCAATAAATATTTTAACACAGTTAAGCTTTATTTAAGCAGTTATAAAGATATTACTCAAGAAGAGCTGGTTAAACAAGTGGCAAAGGATTTGAAAATTGAGACAAAGGTTCAGATGAAAAGAACGGGAGAAAAAAGTGCTAACACTGGTAATATAAAATATTTTTTCAATTACCTAGCATATGTACTAATCAGTGTTATTGTACTAGGAGTAAGCTCCATTATGATGGTATTTAACAATACAAATCTAAGGAGAAGAAATCTCTGTTCTCCAATAAAGAATGCCTCTATAAACCTGCAAATCTTACTTGGAAATATTATTTTTTCGACAGTCTGCTGGGGATTACTGATAGGTGTTAGCTTTATATTATACAGAGGGCAAATGCTTACAACAAATGCAATTTATTTTTGCATTAATTCCTTTGTATTTACATTAACCGCACTTAGTATGAGCTTTCTAGTGGGTATATTGATAAAGAGTAGGAATGCTCAGTCTGGAATTTCAAATGTTTTATCCCTTGGGTTATGCTTTTTAAGCGGAGTTTTTGTACCACAAGAGTTTTTGAGTGAAAATGTGCTAGCAATGGCAAAGTTTACTCCGACATATTGGTTTGTAAAGGCCAATAACGATATAGGAAACCTATCAAATTTCAGTATGGACAATTTATCACCAGTATTCATGTATATGCTCATAGAACTGGGCTTTGCGGTGGCAATTGTCTCGGTGGCACTTGTAATGAGCAAGAGGAAACAGTTGAAGGGAAGCTAGGTTGAGTGAGTAAGTTAATATGTAAAAATATTACAAGCATCTTTTAAATTATTTTCTTACCTTGTAATTTCTAAAAAGTAACAATAAAATAAGAACAAAGTTGATTTAAAGTTTAAGTCGAGGTTATTGGATGAAAATGTGGAAAGGAGATATACTGAAATGCAAAATGATATAAGATGGAAACAGAGATTCCAGAATTTTGACAGGGCATTTTTACTTTTGCGTTCTGTGTTTGAGGAAAAAGACAGAGGTGAATTTTCACAATTGGAGCAGGAAGGTATTATACTGCGTTTTGAGTATACTTATGAATTGGCTTGGAAAACAATGAAGGATTATTTGCTGGATAATGGGATTGTAATATTGAATGAAATTACACCGAGAAATGTTAATTGCGCTTTGATATGGCCTTTGCTATAATATTTGTTATGTAGGAGCGCTAAAATGCCAAGTGATACATTAGCATTTGCAAACATTATAGCTGCTGCAATAACCTTTGAGAAGCTTTAGGAGATAATATGGAAATAAGTACCGATAACAAGGAACTAATTGCTTGCTTTTTAGAAAATGGGTTTAAACTTGATTTTGACATAATCCAAAGCAAGGTAGTTTCTGACACTGATAAAAGCTTTGAAAATGACTTATATAAAAAATATCTCAATAACCATAATAAAATGCTGTTTGATTTTGGTTTTATTGATTATACAAAAAACTTGTCGATATCAATAGGTTTTTTACATAACATATCTGCCAAATTCATAAAAAGCTTATCAAAAACTGTAGATATAGAATTTACTCGTGAGAATACAGTTGTTACGCCAACTGATGATGAAATACTAGATATTTTACATAGCATTCCATTTGTTGTTGGGCTTGAATTTATAAATGTAAATTGGATTAAAAATATTTATCAAAGTCTAGCAGAGGTTTTTGTAAATGAAATTAGAGTCTATCAAGGTACGGTTGCAGAATTTCTTTTAGAGCATAACCCAAAGATAAATGTTGTTGGACGAGTTTTTTTCCATTTAGTAGAAAATAAGTCAGATGAGTATCCCTTTGCATTTTTAGCAACCTATAGTACAGGGAATTTGGGAGATAAGAAGGCGATGCATACACCACTTAAAAATGCACTGCTTGAATATAAAGACCAAAATGATTTGCTGCTAAAATTGCTTTCAACGGTAAGCAAGGCAGCACAAAAAAGTGATTTTATATCTGGATTTGTTGAGAGTGGCGAGCTGTTTAGTCCTCTAAAATTAACAAGTAAAGAGGCATATATATTTCTAAAAGAGATACCACTTTACGAGGAATGCGGTATTCTTTGTCGTATTCCAGACTGGTGGAAGAAAAAGAGTAATTCATTAAAGCTTTCTGTTAAGATTGGAGAGAAAGAGCCATCAAGAGTGGGAATGGATGCACTGCTTAAGTTTGATGCAGAGCTGTTTTTTGGTGATGATAAAATTACAGAGGAAGAATTTAGGGCGCTATTAGCCCAAACTGGTGGCTTATCATTTATTAAAGGCAAGTGGGTAGAGGTTGACCACGAAAAGCTACAATCCACATTAGATGCTTATGAAAAGGCGAAAGAACTATCACAAAGCGGCGAATACACCATTGCAGAGGCTATGCGTATGCAACTAAGCGCCGTTGAACTTCTAGGCATTAAGGAAGATACTGTTAGCCTTGAGGTATCTAATGGAGAGTGGCTGCATAGCGTTACTTCAAAGCTTACAAACCCAGCTTTAATCGACAATGTTGCAATAAGTGATGATTTTAAGGCAACCCTTCGTGCTTACCAGCAAAAGGGTTTTGACTGGTTAAATTACATGAAAAATTTAGGGTTTGGAGCTTGTCTTGCTGACGATATGGGACTTGGGAAAACCGTTCAAATTATTGCACTCCTTGATCATGTTAGGGTTAACACAAGCAGTAGGACGCTCCTAATAATTCCAGCCTCGTTGATGGGCAATTGGCAAAAAGAAATAGTGAAATTTGCTCCAAAGCTAAAATATAAAATGATATACAACAACAAAGAAAAGCTGGATTTGCAAAATATTGATGATACAAGTTTGTATATAACCACCTATGGAATGGCAGTGCGGCTTGAGGAGCTAAAGACCGTGAAATGGGATTTAGTTATATTAGATGAAGCACAAGCTATAAAAAACCCTGGAACTAAGCAAACAAAGGCGATAAAGCAGTTAAATGCAAACTCTAAAATAGCAATGACAGGTACACCAATTGAAAATAGCTTGTCTGACTTATGGTCATTATTTGACTTTTTAAATGTCGGATTACTTGGAACTGCAAAGGAATTCACACAGTTTACTAAAAGGTTAAAGGATGATAATGCAGACTATTCAAAACTTCGTGCCGTAGTAAATCCATTTATTTTACGTCGATTGAAAACCGATAAAACAGTCATTGATGACCTTCCTGAAAAGATGGAAATGAAAGCATACGCAACTCTCACGAAGAAGCAGGTTGTATTATATAATGGACTTGTTAAGGAACTTGAATACAAATTAAAAACTGCTGAAGGCATAGAGCGCAAGGGCTTGGTTTTGGCAAGTATTATGAAATTTAAACAAATATGCAATCATCCTGACCAATTTTTGGGACAAACGGCATTTCATCATGAGCATAGTGGAAAATTTGAGAGATTACTAGACATATGTGAAACCATTTATGAAAAAAGAGAGCGAGTGATTGTTTTTACACAGTTTAGAGAAATGACAACACCAATATCCGATTTCCTTGAAACGATATTTAAGCGCAAAGGTCTTATTTTGCATGGAGGAACACCTGTTAAAAAGCGTTCAGAGCTTGTAGATGAATTTTGTGGTGAGGAATATGTTCCTTTTATGGTTCTGTCGTTAAAGGCTGGAGGGGTTGGACTAAATTTGACTGCTGCAAACCATGTTATACATTTTGACCGCTGGTGGAATCCAGCTGTTGAAAATCAAGCTACAGACCGTGCCTTTCGTATAGGACAGCAAAAAAATGTTATGGTGCACAAATTTATAACCTCTGGCACAATTGAAGAAAAAATTGATATGATGATTGAGGAAAAAAGCAAGCTTGCAGGTGACATAATAGCAGCCTCTGGCGAAAGCTGGATAACAGAGCTGGACAACAAGAAATTAATGGAATTATTTACATTAGTACAGGCAGGTGAAAAATAATGTCATTTTATAATAGTTATCCTGAATATGTATCTGTTGCAAAAAAGAAGGAGAAAGCTAAAAAGCAAATTGAAAAACTGAAAAAGAAAAATCCGAATTTAGCACCAATTGTTATTGATGGCAAAAACATTGCAAATACTTGGTGGGGCAAGGCTTGGAATAAAAACCTTGAAAACTATGCTGACTACTCAAATAGAATATCTCGTGGTCGCAGCTATGTTAGAAATGGGGCTGTTATTGATTTACAGATTGAAGCAGGTGTTGTAAAAGCTCTTGTACAGGGTAGCGAGAAAAAGCCGTACAACATTGAGATCAAAATAGTACCACTTTCAAAGGAGAAATGGGAGAGTATTCTTAGCTTATGCAATCATAAAATCGATAACCTAGCAGAGCTTGTCGAGGGTAAATTCCCGAAAGAATTAGAGGAGCTTTTTACATTAAAGGGTAAAGGCCTATTCCCTAACACAAAGGAAATAAAATTCAGCTGTAGTTGCTATGATGGGGCGAATATGTGTAAGCACGTTACTGCAGCGCTGTATGGAATTGGCGCGAGATTCGATGAAGACCCTACATTGTTTTTCAAGCTGCGCAATATTGATTTTGGAGTATTATTAAAGAAAACAATTGAACAAAAAATGCAAAGCTTGCTTGAAAATTCAGCGAAGAAGAGTGATCGCGTGCTTGATGATAAGGATGTTTTTGGATTGTTTGGGTTGTAAACTTTTTACAATATATATGTATAATTATGTGAACAATATTGATTTCTAAAAATAAAAAGCATATAATAGTATAAAAGTGTGAATATTCACCTTGAAATATTAATAATTATGTGATTTGCAATAGCGAGGTGCTGTATGGAACGACTGATATTAAACGATTTATTAATATGGAAAGAGTCTAAATATCGCAAGCCATTGATATTAAAAGGCGTGCGTCAGGTTGGTAAGACTTGGATTCTAAAGGAATTTGGTAAGCGTTATTACAATAATATTGCTTATTTCAACTTTGAAGAGCACGAAGAATACAAACAATTCTTTGAGACCACAAAAGATATTAATCGTATTCTGCAAAACTTAATGCTTGTAAGTGGTCAAAAGGTCAAGCCGAAAGAAACCTTGATTATTTTTGACGAGATACAGGAGTGTCAAAATGCCATCAACAGCTTGAAATATTTCTATGAAAACGCTAATGAATACCATGTTGCCTGTGCTGGCTCATTGCTTGGAATTGCACTTGCAAAGCCAGCATCCTTTCCAGTAGGCATGGTAGATTTTATGCAAATTAACCCCATGACATTTACCGAATTTTTGATGGCAAACGGTGACGAAAATCTTGTGAATTATCTAAATTCGGTGAGTGCAATCCAAACTATTCCTAGTGCGTTTTTTAATCCATTATATGAAAAACTGAAAATGTATTATGTTACAGGCGGAATGCCAGAATCAGTCAAAATGTGGACACAAGAGCGTGATGTGGAGCAAATGCAAACTGTGCTTTCCAACATTATCGGTGCATACGAGCGTGATTTCGCCAAGCATCCTGACCTAAAAGACTTTCCAAAAATATCAATGGTGTGGAAGTCAATTCCGTCACAGCTTGCAAGAGAAAATAAAAAGTTTATATATAAAGTTGTCAAAGAAGGTGCCCGAGCAAGAGAATATGAGGATGCACTCCAATGGCTTGTTGATGCAAATTTGGTTAGCAAAATCTATCGCAGTACAGCACCATGTTTACCAATTTCCGCCTATGACGACCTATCGGCGTTCAAACTGTACTTGGTCGATGTTGGTTTACTGCGTCGATTAGCATTACTGGCACCATCGGCATTCGGAGAAGGTAACCGTCTGTTCACAGAGTTTAAAGGTTCACTTAGTGAAAACTATGTATTGCAAGCTCTTAAAAATCAGTTTGAGGCAACACCGCGCTATTGGTCAGTGGATAACCCCCGTTATGAAGTGGACTTACTCATTCAACGTGAAAATGACATTATCCCCATTGAGGTTAAATCAGAGGGTAATATAGAAAGCAAGAGCCTTAAAAAGTTCAAAGAGAAGTTTGAAGATAAAATAAAACTCCGTGTCCGATTTTCACTAAATAATCTCAAGTTAGATGATGATGTTTTAAACATTCCGTTGTTTATGGCAGACTATGCGGATAAGCTGATTGGATTTGCGATGAAAAGTTAAAATAATTAAAGAGAGTTGCCGGAAAAATAGTAAAAATGATTTGATTGGAGTTTCCGAATGTTTAAGATAAAAGAAAAAAGACTATTGGGCTATACATTTATAGATTTGTTTTGTGGTATAGGAGGCTTCCATTTGGCACTAACATGCATATATTTGTTGAGAAAGACCAAAGACAGCACGAAATAATAAAGGGATGTCTGAAAAAAACTAACTATTGATTATTAAGCAGTAGTATACTATAATAAATGTATGCTACTGTTTAATAATTAGTAATGGAGGATAACCCTATGAAACAATCTGAATATCTACGCGAGCTAAAAGAAAACTTAGAAACAAGAGTATCACCAGAGGAATTAAAAGACATTTTATCTGATTACGAAAGCTTTTTTGTCTCAGGTAAAGAAGATGGAAAAAACGACGAAGAAATATCAAAAGAGCTTGGTTCACCTGCATTTTTAGCAAAATCCTTATTAGAAGAACATAGTGGCAAAGTTACCGTGCAACAAGATAAACGCATAACCAATTCTGGGCGCCGCATCAGCGCTTATTTAATAGACATGATTATTGCAGTAATACCTGCGCTAATAATGTCACTGGTGATAGGAATGGGAACTATTGCGCTTCCATTTCTTTTGTTTATAACGTATCCGAGTCCTGCAGTTGGAGCTACAACTTATATATCATTTGCGGCATTTACAACAGGTACAGCATCTGAGGTAACCAGAGTTACAACTAGTGAAGTGAAACAAAATGGTGAAAATGTCGATATTGTGGAAAAAGGCATTAACGAAAATAATATGGGAAATGGCAAACAACCCAGTCTTATAACTTCTATCATCGCAGGTTTGAGTCTTGCATTCTACCTTTTTTATTCTTTTGTTTGCACATTAATTTTTAGGGGGCAGACGATAGGTAAAAAACTATTGCACATAAAAGTTCGACGTTCAAACACAGCGTTGGTAGGCAGTGGAGCTATTTTTTGCAGGGAATTTTTAGGCAAAACGCTGATAAATTCCATTCCGATCATTCCCCTTATTTCTTTCTTCACAATCTTGTTTACAAAAGAGCATCAAGCTCTCCACGACATGCTAGGTGACACCATTGTGTCAGATGTGTAGGGGGTTATTATTATGGATGCTCAAATGAAAAAAGGTGTGCTTGAAATGTGTATTCTCTTTAAGCTTAAAGACCAACTGCTTTATGGTTATGAACTTATGAAATCAGTTAGGCAGGTATTTCCAGATGTTTATGAGGGTTCCATTTATACAATACTTCGTAGGTTAAATGCAACAGGTTATGCTGATATTACACAAATGGAGTCGCCAAATGGTCCAGCACGAAAATATTATGGCATTACTCAATCCGGTCAGGATTATTTGGATCAAATGTTAGTGGAGTGGAGAACAGTCGTCAGTGGTGCTGCTTCCTTTGGGATCACTTTTTAGCGGTTGAGCCCTCCTGAATAAAATGTTTGATTTAATATCGAAGATTTATTGTTAATTCCGAAATGTCGAAAAGATATGAATGAGTCCAACTAGGAAACAAAGGATGACATTACTAGATTTCAAGCGATATACTAAAGTTGATCAATTATTAACATACTATATTTCATGAGGTAAACCCAATGTACACCAAAAATGAACAATTGATGCTTAAAGCATTAAGTCAGGCAAAGCTTGCGTACAACAAGGGAGAGGCTGCTGTTGGAGCCATCATTGTTAAAGATGGACAAATTATTGCCAGAGGCCATAACCAAAAAGAAGCAAAGCACGATGTAACCTCTCATGCGGAGATTGAGGCAATAAGGAAAGCAGCCAAAAAGCTTGGTACCTGGCGACTTGCTGGGTGTGACATGTATGTAACGCTTGAGCCCTGCCCTATGTGTGCAGGTGCCATTATTCAATCAAGAATAAGAACACTCTATATCGGGGCAATGGATAACAGGGCCGGAGCTGCTGGGTCAGTAGTAGATTTGTTCAGAGTGCAGCAGTTCATTCATAGAGTTGATGTTGTATATGGAGTTTTGCATGAACAATGTGCAGAGATTTTAAAGATATTTTTTGCAAAGCTCAGAACGAGAAAAGAAGTCAGATGAAAGATTTATGGTTATCCATTCTTAGATTGGGTAAATTAATCATATAAATTTTATATAATTAACGTTTTTTAAAGGATGGAGTACTTATGATAACAAAGAAATTGATACAAAAAGAACAGGCTATGCATGCAATTGCAAATGGAGAGTTTGAAAGCAATATATTATCCGTAAAAAGCAGGGTAGTTATAGTTATGACTCAGGATTGGTGTCCACAGTGGACGAATATGAAGAGCTGGATATATGGAATAGAAATTGATGAGGATATTGAAATATATGAACTTGAATATAACAAGGTAGATTATTTTTATGATTTTATGAATTTTAAGGAAAATCACTGGAGAAATTATGAGGTTCCTTATTTGAGATTTTACAATGATGGTGTTCTAACTAAGGAAACCAATAATATTAGCGAGAGTGAGTTTGGCGATATTGTTGGGAAGTAAAGCTTATTTTTAAAATATAAAGCATGCCTAATAAACATGAGATTTCCTAAGTGTTTTATCAAGGGAATACATTACCTTGGTGGTATTAATTTAACGTTGACAATATTATACACAAAGTATAGTATAATTTCATATTACTTGTAATACAGGTAATGCGGAATTACATTATAGGGGTCGCAAAATTATGGATATGGACTTTCAAGGGAAGACCTTGTCAGATTTGGTTTTCACCAAAATTTCAAGTGAAATTATTAATGGAACAACAAAAAAAGGGGACAAGCTACTCTCGGAGAATCAGCTCTGTGAGTTATATAAAGTAAGTCGGGTTAGCGTGCGAAGTGCAATAAATAAATTACAGGCACAAGGCTTTGTATATACTAAGCCAGGCAAGGGAACATATGTGCTTTCTGATAATATTGGCGCTTCTATGATGAGGAATATGACCAGAACTTTGGATATGAGTCATCAGGAGTATATAGAGATAATGGAACTTAGACAAACAATAGAATACAAATCCATTGAGTTAATAGTCGAGAGAGGAACCAAGGATGATTTTGAACAGCTTAATGATGCACTTGAAAGCATGAAACTTTCTAGGCTAGATTATAAGAAATATGCTGAAGCAGATCTTCAATTCCATCTTACTATTATTAAGGGCTCACACAATAGATTTTTTTACGATATCATCAATAGCTGCCACGATGCTCTTGCAAAATATTTCACGGAAATGTGCAAGGTGAATTTTGATGAGTTTGAAGTCTCAATCAAAAAGCATCAAAAAATATTAACGGAATTAAAGAACGGTAATGTAAAGCTAGCTCAAACCACTATGTTGCGTATAATAGAAGCCAATATCAAGTCTAATATAGACTATCTCAGAGAATAGTCCAAATTTTTTATTCTAATTAAAAAATTAAGATGATTAAAAAATATGAAATAGGGCTGCAATGAAACTTAAGTTGCAGCCCTATTTTTATTATTTGCACTTTCTTTTTAAATAATATTGACAATGATATTCACTATGTATAATATAAGTCTATACTTGTATTACAAGTATTACAGGTATTACAAGTTATGCTGGTGATGTTGTAGAATTATAGACATAGGCTTTAAGCTGCAAACCTTGTCAGAATTGGTTTTCACCAAGGTTTCAAGTGAGATAATAAAAGGTAAAATTTTAAACATTGGGGGTTGGAAATTTATGAAAGCTCTTGTATTAAAAGAATACAATAAGTTCTCTATAGAGGAAGTTCCTATGCCTGAATATGGCAAAGATGAAGTTCTAGTTAGAGTAAAAGTATGTGCTATCTGTGGAAGTGATGTACACGGTATGGATGGAAGTACTGGAAGGCGTATTCCGCCAATCATTATGGGTCATGAGGCAGCTGGTATCATTGAAAAGGTTGGCGAAAATGTAACCGGCTATAAGGTAGGTGATAGGGTTACGTTTGATTCGACGGTATATTGCGGGAAATGTTATTTTTGTCGCAGGGGTGAAATTAATCTGTGCGATAACAGAAGAGTACTGGGAGTTTCGTGTGGGGATTATAGATTCCATGGTGCATTTGCCGAATACGTGTCGATACCTCAACATATTCTATACCTGATTCCTGAAAAAGTTACCTTTGAGCAAGCAGCTATGGTTGAACCCCTTTCGGTTGCTTTTCATGCTATAAGGCGTTCGCCGCTATTTCTGAACAAAACGGCGGTTGTAGTCGGTGCAGGAATGATTGGATTACTTGTAATACAGCTATTGAAGGCCGCGGGCTGCGGTAAAATAATTGCTGTAGATATTATAAAGGAAAAACTGGATATGGCTAAAAAATTTGGGGCAGATATTACATTGAAGTCTGATGAACTAGATGTAGCAACTGAAGTTTTCAAATTAACAGAAAACCGTGGTGCAGATATTGCGTACGAAGTTGTTGGTATCACGGCAACAGTGCAGACAGCTATTTCCTCCCTAAAAAAGGGCGGTTCTCTAACTCTGGTTGGAAACTTAAAACCATTAGTTGATTTTCCACTGCAATCAGTTGTTACACGTCAAATCTCATTATTTGGCTCTTGTGCATCAGCAGGGGAATATCCGGATTGTCTTGAACTGATTGCATCAGGTAAGGTAGATGTTGATTCCTTCATAAGTGAAGTAGTGCCACTTTCGGAAGGTGCTATATGGTTCAAGCGTCTCTATGATTGTGAGCCTGGATTGATGAAGGTGTTACTTCAACCTTGAACATGTAGTGGTATATTACATAATGAAGCGTTCATAAACAGAGTTCTTGGATTCAGGGGGAGTTTTTACTCCCTCTAAATCTTAGAAATCGTTGTCCAGGGTCATAGCGCCGCTTATCTCCCGCTTGCAGAAGCGGGAGTATTAGCGGCGGTAGACATCG
>Ga0209430_1002016_pt1 | contig 13814 bp, 13 predicted proteins | sample BarGraIncub1133A_FD_184504 | JGI IMG/M metagenome (GOLD analysis project Ga0209430, IMG submission 184504) | Arctic peat soil microbial communities from Barrow, Alaska - Barrow Graham LP Incubations 11-33A (SPAdes) (version 2) | ecosystem: Environmental > Terrestrial > Soil > Wetlands > Peat... | reverse complement strand
CGGAGCTTTTTCTATGGTACTTCCGAGATTACATCCTATAGCTAAAGCATTCCCTGATTTTGCACCAATCGTAGCGGAGATGTTTCCAGAAGGGTCAACTATTATTATAACTGATTTACAAAAAATAGTTGCTAAAAAATCTTCGAAAAAATTTGATGTAAATTCCTTACAGGTTAATAATATTCTTTCTGAGGAGTCTATGTCACTAAAAACGATAAAATTAAAACGGCCTATTATAGAGGAACTGGATGCTTCGATATATGGAATACCTACCCTTCAAGTATGTTATCCACTGTTTGATGAAGACAATTCAGACGAAGTTGTGGGATGTTTTACAATAATTACACCAAAGGAGGCTGCGACAAATCTACGTAATATGTCAGAGAATCTTGAGGTTGGTCTTACAGGAATAGCTTCTGTTATTGAGGAATTAGCTGCATCGTCATCCAACATACATACTAATGAAATGGAACTTAATAATGAAATTAAACAAATAATTAACCTTTCAGAAGAAATAAATGAAGTATCTTCTTTCATTAAAAAAATTGCAGATGAAACAAAGATGCTTGGGCTAAATGCAGCTATAGAAGCAGCGAGAGCTGGAGAGGCAGGAAGAGGGTTTGGCGTTGTTGCAGAAGAAATAAGAAAATTGTCTGAACAATCTAAGAGTACGGTTCCTAAAATCAAGCAGTTAACGGATAACATAAAATCAAAAGTTAGTGACGCAAGTGAAAGAAGTCAGAGTTCATTGGCTTCAAGTCAGGAACAAGCAGCCGCTACCCAAGAAATTACAGCAAGTGTTGAGGAACTAACTTCTATGTCCGGAGAATTAAATAAAATTGCACATGATCTATAAATTGAATGTGTCTTAGAGTCAGAGTTTTTATCCTGACTCGTTTTTGTTCACAGAACCAAGGGTAGATTGAAAACTGTTGCTGCAAAGATTATTCAATATAATATTTTATTATATTGAATGCCTTTTATATTTTAGATAATAAAAAGTTCGTTAGAGTCATATTTAATAATTTTAGGGGTATTAAATGCAAAGGCAATCGGAAACCCTTCTGTGCCTTTGCATTTTCTATATTAAAAGTATATAATTATGTATGTAAATAGAACTCGATTAGGTCCAGATATATAAAGCTATAGAATTTACATGTACAATTCATAGCTAAAACATAGTTATACCAACAATATATATTAAGTATATATTGTTTTTTCGTTACGCACTCGGGTTTAAGAGAGGAAATAATCGGCTGCGCACTCATATTGCAATTTAAAGACTTTCCATAAATGAAAAGCAAGCTCAATAAATTGAGTCTAAAAATAACTCACTTACCCCGAGTTCTAATGTCATTAATGGATTGACTAAGAGCCAAGAGCAGTTAAAGGATAAACATATCGAAAACATTGAATAGTTAAAAGACAAGGCAAGTATAATGATGGATAAGGCATTATTAAAACTACAAAAGGAGCAGTTAAGCCAAAGTCAACTCCAAGAGTTAAAAAAGATAATGCAACTGGAAAAGTAGTTAAATAATATATTCCTTGTTCTATACTGTCAGAGTATCTGTTTTGGAATTTCACCATGGCGTAATACAATACCGTCTTCTCAAAACCGACTTGTCGGCTCGCTTTTGCTTGCGAAAGTTTTTAGAAGTAAGTTGACCGCAGGGAAAATTAAAGTAGTATTACTCCCTGTTGTATACCGAAGGTGTACTATGTAGCTAGTATAACTAGTGATAACCTAACTTTAGGCTATCACTAGTTATACAACAAATACCTTTTTATGATAAGTTACACAATTACAGTTTAATTGTATAACTTATTTGGTTAGTCGAAAAAAATAAAACAGATCCATTCAAGATGATTTTAATTATATTGTATGACCCTTATGATTTTAATGACAATACCAATAGATCCAAGGAGCATTCACTATAACCTTTATTATATTGCATGCTCTTTACGGAAGTCATATTAAAAATAATTATTTACACATTTCTACGACAACGTTCTTAATACCAAAGGATGAATTCAAAATGGTTTCGAAGTTCTTACCACAAGCAACTATCCTTTTATTACTTTTAATTAATTCACCTTTATCAATTCCTACGATCATTTTTAGTTTTTTCATACATATTCCTCACCTTTATATAGAATGTTATTCTAATATTTTCTTGATATCTTATTAATTTCAGGTTGTGTCTAAAATATTTATTGATAATAATGATACTTATAAGCCTCTTATCACAACTATCTGTTGATGAAATTCATGAAAATTCAATTATTGTAAAGCTTTATGTTACTATATAACTATAGTATAACCATTTTGTCAATAATATTTTGTAAGTTTGTTTATTTTTAGCATAAATTGTAGATAAATCATACATAAATGGAAGGTATTTTCTCAATTAGACGTCTTTTATGCACTGAATATAGTAGGTTATTGCATATATTAAAGTAAGAATGAGGGTATAGGATGGTTATAGAGGTCAAACAAACGTCGTGAAGTTAAATTTTCACGACATTATATTTTTTTGATCCCTAATATAAACTATTCTTTTTTATTGCATTGCTACACGAACCCTCTTATAAATAAATATATGAAGTTAAATAAGAACTAGACGATATATATATAATGTTTTATAAATTCTAAGAAATATTAATTTGAAAGATGATTGAGTAGGAGAGGACTACTAATAATGACAGGTAATAATTTAGAATACTATATAGAGACACTTGAAACAGTAATTGATGAAGGACGATATCATGTAATAAACTTGCTTTATATGATAACACAAGTGTAATTGTATTCAGAAAATTTATAGTATATAAAGTCAAAAAAAGTATTCTTAAAATTAATTTTGATGGTAAAAGTAAATGAAATATATTAACAGCAAAAAAGTATAATAATAGGGGTGACGTTATGAAAAACAGTGGCATCAAAGGTAATTTATTACTTTTGATAATTTTTATGTTAGTATTTACAATTGGGATAGGAGCTTTTACTTTTAATTCATTAAATCGTACAGCGAGTCAGGGTAGAAATGATTTAGCCACAGTAAATAAATATATTACTTTAGTTGATAATTCTAGAAATATTCAAGTAACATTTAAAAAACAAGTACAAGCGTGGAAGGATTTATTATTAAGAGGTTCAAATCAATCTAAATATAATACATATCTCACTCAATTTACTGGATATAACAGTGAGGTACTAGTGGGATTAACTGGGTTAAAGACATCAATGGGTTCACTAGGAATAGATGGGGCTTTAGTTGATAAAATTTCAACCGAACTTAACCAACTTCAGATTAACTATACTACTGCATTAAAAAGTTATGATAAAACAAATAAAGAAAGCTATAAAATTGTTGACACATTAGTTAATGGAATGGATAAATCTCCAACTAATGATATGGATAATTTAGTTAAAACAATTATGGATAAATCAACTACTCAGATAGCAAGTATGAATTTGGCATCTAAAAACAATAATAAACAATTACAATTATATTTATTTATAATTATTATTATTAGTATTTGTCTAATTATTTTACTTACACTAATGACATTACGGACTTATAAAAACATAGAGAAGTTTATAAAACAATTTCAAGTCCTTATGCAGAAAGCAGAAGATGGGGATCTTACTATCCAGGGAACTGTTTTTTCTAAGGACGAATTAGGAATTCTAACTGTCCGATTTAACAAGTTTATAATAAATATTAAAGCTTTAATTTTAGAAACAAAAGAAATGAGCTACTTAGTTGCTTCTTCATCAAATGATATTCTTAAAAATTCTGATGAAACCGCCAAAACTTCACAACAAATATCCGAAACAATTTCGGACGTTGCAAATGGTGCAACTAAACAGTCTGCATTAGCTCAACAAAGTAACGATATGGTAGTTAATGTAACAAGAGATTTAAATAGAGTCACTGAAGCCACTAATTATATGAAAGACTTAGCTATGGAAACAGATAAAATAGTTACACAAGGTATTTCAAGCATTAAATTTCAAAATAATGCAATGTTAGATAGTAAAACAACAACTGAAGAGGTTTCATCATCAATATTAAATCTTTCATTAGAATCAGCTAAAATAGTTGAATTTGTTGAAGTTATTAATGGTATTTCTTCTCAGACAAATTTGTTAGCCTTAAATGCTTCAATAGAAGCTGCAAGAGCTGGGGAATCAGGTAAAGGGTTTGCTGTTGTGGCCGATGAAATAAGAAAATTAGCTGAGGCCTCTAGTAACTCAACTAGTAAAATTCAAGAATTAATTAAAGCAATTCAAAATGGAATAAATGAAACTGTTTCAAAAATGGAAAAATTTCATTTATCTATGGACGAACAAGCTGAATCTATAAAAAATACAGAAAATATTTTTTGGAAAATAAAAGACTCAACTTCCAAGGTAACTAATGAAATTATAGAGGTTTCAAATAAAACTCAAATTATTGATAAGAATTCACTTTCTCTTGAAAAAGCAATAAATAACATCTCTAATGTAATCGAACAAAATGCTGCTGCAAGTGAGGAAGTCGCAGCTTCAACAGAAGAACAAGTTTCTTCTATTGAAGAAATATCTATATCAATTAGTAATCTTACAAAATCTTCCGATAAGCTTATACAGTTTTTAGATAAGTTTAAAGTTTAATAAATTAAATAGATGTCGTGGAAGTCTGTTTCACGACATTTGTGTTTTTCTATCCCCTATTATGTTATATTAAATCGTTTTAGTTTTATTAAAACTATTTTTATGTTACCTTGATTTAAGATTATTAAACCATTCAACTGTTTCTCTTTTGTGCTCTGATGGTATTTTATTGCTCACTTGTTGGTGTAACCAACCTAAAGTCTTATTGTTTAAATACAGTCTCATCTGTTCTTCCGCTTCTAGCATGACAACTTTTATCAAGCAAGGACATTTTGTATATGCATCAGGCAAATTTTTTTTATCTAGCAAAATCTCATTTTGCCTAATCTCTGCACACTGAAATAACGGAGTGTTTCCTTCTATGGCCTGAACTATGTCCCAAAATGTTATACTTTCAGGATCACGTACTAACTCATATCCACCATTAACACCTATAATTGATCTTACAATACCTGCTTTTCTTAATTTTGTATATACCTTTGATAAATAAGTTTCTGATACTCCTTGAAATGCTGCTAAGTCTTTAATTCCAACAGCTTTCCCTGATGGAATATCTATCATATATAATAAACAATGTAATGCATACTCTACGCCTATGGAAAATTGCATTATAATCAAGCCTCCTAAATAAAAAGATAATCTTCTCATATTACTTTATTATTTTTTAACAGTCAATAAACTTTATTAAATTATTGTTGACTTTTAAAATTAGTCACTATATAATAAATATAGATAACGGTTATCTTTCTTATCTCTATTACGCGCTAATTAGTAAAACTAAAGGAGGAAAAATTAATGTTGAATGAAAAATTGCTTGATGTTATTTCCCATGAGGGAGTCGTATCTCTCGTTACTTGTAGTAACAATGAATCACATATAGCTAATACTTGGAACTCTTATATTAATGCTACTGAAGATGATAGGTTATTAATACCCGCTGCTGGAATGATAAAAACCCAAAAGAACATAGAAGTAAACGATAAAATTAAAGTTACAATAGGCAGTAAAGAAGTTATGGGATATAGGTCATTGGGAACTGGTTTCTTAATCGAAGGAACTGCAAAATTCGTTAAATCAGGTGCGGATTTTGATATGATGAAAGAAAAATTTTCTTTTCTAAATAGAGTTTTAGAAATAACAGTTACATCTGCAAAACAAACACTTTAGAAACTATATTGTTAATAAATGGTTCTTTCATAAAGGAGCTAATAATATTTATTGACTTAACTTTAAATTAGTTAAATAATTAAGGGTAATCAAGATAATTTTAATTTATGTTGATTGCCCTTAATTATTCTTTTTGTCGTTAAAGTCACAAAGTTCGTTATTTATCCATTTAACGAACTTTCCCTATATACCTGGCTTTCATGACCTCATTATAAAATAAACGAACTTTAAGTTGATATAACACGAACTTTTAACATTTTTTCATTCATTTTATTATTATTCTAACTAAAATAATTTATTTGATTTCAGGATAATTTCAGATATTCATATTCATAAAAATGAAATAGTTCATATACAAAGAATAGTGCAAAGGGAATGATTGCGAATTCCTTCCCTTTGCACTATTCTTATCTACTATTGGGCCTAATAATATTAGGCAACATTTACTTTTAACATAATAGCAAATTACACATATCTTAAATTCCTAAAATCATTAACCCTCTTCTTATAACTTATGCTAAATGTATTGTACATGTAAATCATATGGCTTTATATATGTGGACCTAGTGGAGTTCTATTTACATACAGAATTATATGCTTTTAATATAGAAAATGTAAAGGTACAGAAGGTCTTCCGATTGCTTTTGTATTTAAATAACCCATTTAATATATACCCCTAAAATAATTAAATATGACTCTAACGAACTTTTTATTGTATTTTATTTTTAAAAAGTGTAAAATAATATTACGTAGATGTACACTCTATATTTTACGTAATGTTTAGAGTATACAAAATTTAAAATTGAGCATATTATGTAAGGAGGAATGAAAGTGGGTGTAGCAATAATGGATATTAAACCCCCTATGACAAAGGATCAAATAGTAAAGGCTTCTGTAATTTCTAAAAAATTAGGGTTATATAAAACAAAAGCAAAAGTAAATCCTATATATATTTCTGATAATGGATCTATAGATACAGTTTTACTTTCATATGATTATTATGAAAGTATGTATAAAAGAATAATAGAATTAGAATCAAAAGAAGAGGAAAAAATATTATCTCAAAGAATAGAACGTCTTAATATTAACCCATCTGATGCAGTCTCTTGGAAAGATATACGACGTACAGGTAATTAATTTTGCATATTGAAAAAAGATTTGAAATAAAATTTGATCCAGATGCTGCTAAAGAATACCAATCCTTAGATAACTCTGTAATTAAAATTGTAAACAAAGCGATTGATGATTTAGAAGTAAGGGCGGACCAAGTTGGTACTCCCTTAAAAAACATACAATCTTCCAAATTATTTGGTTGTAAAGAAAAAAAACTTAGAGAAGCGGGCATAAGAATAATTTTTAAAGTTACAAATGAAAAAGTAAGTATTCTTCGAATCGTTTATATTTTAACCATTGAAAAAAGAAGTAGAGATTTTGTATTTAAAATAGCCAATAAAAGAAATATTACAGTTAAAAAAATGCCTAAAGAAAAATTAAATAATTATTTAAAATTATGTAGGTCATGGAATGATGTTAATAAAAAATAGAAAGATAATTTATCTTTCTATTTTTTTTATGTGTCAAAGATAGGCTTTTAAGTTTGTATAATAATTATTGATAATTTGTGATAGAAGTGGAAGTTATTTTTTATAGCACCGAATTGCTTGCATGGTCATTAATTTGTTTTGCATTATTCTTTGCTCATCCATTTCCCTTTTAGCTTTGCTTATTAAAATTGAATTAATTGGAACTACACGTTTTCAATGTTTGTAATATGGCTTGCCTTATTATTCCCCCTCGGAGAGCACATCTTTACGCTAGTAAAGTCTACTGTGTTATACTTTACATTAAAGTTATCGGTCGCTATCGCTCCTTTAAGATAAAGTGGCCGGTTAAATTTAACTAAGGATGGGGTGCATTTAATTTGAGTTATGCTATTATTCGAATACAGAAAATGACCACTGGAACAGTCAAAGGAATTCAGATCCACGACCAAAGAGAAAAAGAATATAGCCACACTAATTCTGATATAGATTTCTCTAAATCTCATTTAAATGAGGACTTATGTAATTCTAAAAATATAAATTACAACCATGAGATTAAAAATAAAATCAAAGAATTAAACTTAACCAGAGCTGTTAGGAAAGATGCTATCGTTATGTGCCAATCATTAATAACTTCTGATAAATCATTTTTTGATAAATTATCTTCTCAGGAACAAAAACAATTTTTTAAAGATAGTTTTGAATTTATGAAGGAAACATATGGCGAAAAAAATATAATATCAGCAAATGTTCATTATGATGAAAAAACTCCGCATATGCATATAAATTTTGTACCAATAACAAAAGATGGACGATTATGTGCTAAAGACCTCTTTAAACGTGTTGATCTTATAAAACTTCATGACAATTTTTCTAAACATTGCAAGGAGCATGGCTATGATTTAGAAAGAGGTGAAAGTAAAGGCGATTTAAAAAAACACCTAAGTGTTGAAGAATTTAAAATTAAAACTAAACAAGTAGAACTAGAAAAAAGTAAAATTGAATTTAACAAGGCCGATAATGAGCTTAGTATCAAATCTAAGAGATTAAAAAAACTAACGTCCAATATATCCAATTTAGAGCAAACAAGTGTTAAAAAGAGTTTTATAGGTTCTAAAGTAACACTTCAAGAGGATGATTATAATAAATTAGTAAATTCAGCTAAAAAAGGAGTGTTAAATGAGAACTCTTTGAATGAATTGAAAAGAGTTAATACATTACTGGAACGCGATAATATCAGTTACCACCAAAGATATAAAGAACATTTGAATGAATATGATAAATTAAAACAGAAATATAAAAAGTTAAATGCTAATGCAACAATTTTAATAAAAGAATATAAAATAATGACTAGTACATTAGAAAAAAACGATTTAATGCATGAATTTAAGGAAGATTTAAAGAATGAAAAAGAATCTGAAAGAATTTCAAGAAAAAATAAAACACAAGATTTAGAAATGTAAAACTAATATATAAAATTGTTAACTTATTTTTTTATATAAACATAGTTTTTTAAACAGTTAACACTAGTTAACAGTGTTTTGTTAACTAGTTAACCATTGGTATTGCTACGTTTTAAAGTTAACCAGTCTATTTATATTAATTATTTCAATAAAAAAAACACCAAATATTTAGTTATGCCAGCCCATCCCAGTACCAACTAACATTATTCAGTGTAATACTATGTAATTTTTTTAAAATTATTGAATTGTACCTTGCTGATATTCTTCTCCAACTTCATCCTCTTTTGTATTATCCCAACCTAGAAGGGCTTTCTCTAACTTATCAAAATCATATGATCTTTGCTCATAATCATTAAAACTACCATTCTCGACCTTACCCTTAAGTTGCTGATAGTCCCTTTTTAGTGCATCACACATCCACCCCACTATTCCCTTTATTCCAGGTGTAACTTTAGCAATTTCATATTTTTCTTTAATAATATTTATATTCCCTTTGGCAGTATCTAATATAGATTTAGCTTCTAATCCTTCTATGTTCTCTTTGAATATGCTTTTAACCTCGTTTATAAGCTCTATAAAGTGTTTTTCTTCTTCATTGGTGTATTTGCCCTCTAAAGTGGCACAAGCTTCCTCAATGGCCTTGTTTTTAGTTTTATTAACCTTTATGTAAAATCTAATCGCCTTAATACTTCTACCTTCTTTTATTTCTTCAAATTCAAAAGATATATCAGTTTTTTCACTAACTTCCTTTTGTGTTATAAGTAGAATTCTTCTTTTAAAATCATAGAATCTATCATATTCATTTTCAACACCTAAAAACTTCTTTAAATCTTTAAGCTCATATATTCGTTCCCCTATTTTTTCATACTGTTTTAAAGCTTCATAAAGTTTTAAACTATATTCACTATTAAGGTTTGTTATATTCTTTAAACGATATTTAGTATATTTTTGAAGTTGTAAATAGTATTTTATAAGCTTTGGATGAAAGCTTACAGCTACTTTACCCTCATTGTCATAATATTGTATTCCTGAAAGCCATACTGTTTGAAAATCACCTTCCTTTTCATGGATAGTCACTCTTTTACTTAGTAATATTCCGCTTGCCTTCTTAACTCTGCTATAGAAATTTTTATTTGTGCTTAAATTGACACCCAAAAGTTTGGCAAACTCTTTAATAGTTATTACATAATCCTTAAATTTTTCATCAAAAGGATTAACCATTGAGGATATTGCTAATATTAGCTTTAATTCCCCTATACTTAACTTATAACTTGCATTAACAAGCCTATTATCTTTACAAATCCATGAATCCTCATTTAGCATTAATTCGTTTTCCAAAATATCACCCCCTTAGTATATTTTACTATACAACGACATTGTTGTCAATGTCGTTGTATACCCTCCAGTTGTCGTTGTATACCCTCCAGTTGTCGTTGTTTATACCCTCCAGTTGTCGTTGTATACCCTCCAGTTGTCGTTGTATACCCTCCAGTTGTCGTTGTATGCCCCCTTGAAAGCACTGGTATAAGCCACTTTGAGAGAGCCGAAAACAAGGTTAAAACAAGGTTAAAACAATCTTTAAAACAACAACTGTAGTTGTGAGTCAAATTATAGTTGAATTGGACTAGATCTAAAAGTAAAGATAGAAGGGAAATGGATAAAACCAAAGGTAGAAATTCTAAACTAAAAAATGACCATGCAAGCAATTTGGTAGCTATAAAATAAAGACTACCACCCTATCACAATATATCTTTATTTACTTGTTTTCAGATAATGAAATTCCGATTAAAGTTACCGTTCCACATGGTGAGTATACTAAAAGTAGCTATAAACAGTAGATTACAGATACTTACCAAAATAAAATTTCACGTTAATGTATGCTGCCCACCCCCTGTGTATCCATAACAAACTCTAAGAATGACCCCTTAAATAATCTAATCAATTTCGCTACGTTCAATTACTTAAATTGTTTAGGGAACCCTTTGTCATTCTAATAGTTTTTAATGGAACGGTTGAAACCTCTACAAGCAAACTTTGTTTGGTCAGCAAGCTGACTTTTCAATCTTATATAGGGGGTGGCAGCTAAACTGCAAAATAAAAAGCATTATAAAACAAAGGATACTCACATTTGTAAGTATCCTTATGTTTTATTTATTTAAAGTTCATCTTAAATTATTTTTTAAATAATTTCTGAAACAATCCATGATGATTGTTATCTTTCTTTTGCATTTTATCCTTAATTTCAATTAATTTATTATCTAAATCTTGAAAATGCTCTTCAAGCAATAATATTTCTTGTTTGGGTTTTTCTTTTAAAAGTATCTGATTATTTTCTATTAATTTATGTGCTTGTTTCAATCTTTCGTTTGATTCCTGCAATTGCTTATCCTTCATATTTAATTGATTATCTTTTTCTTTTAATTGCTCTTTTAACATATTAAACAACTCTTCATTAATATTAAAACCTTCTGTATCCGTTGCAACTTCATCATCTATAATTTCATCGTTATTTTCATGGCTTGATTCTGTTTTAACATTTTCATTCAAATTAACTTTATCATTTATATTAAAACTATCCTTTATTATATTAAAACCTACATCGTCAATATAAGTAATACCTTGCCTTTTGGTTATATGTTCTTCCAATTCTTTCAGCTTTAATTTTTTATAAATACTCACCTTACTTAATTTGATTAACTCTGAAATTTCAGCAATTGTATAAGCCACGTTGATATACCTCGCTTTTAATTATTTTAATTTATATAATTCTATTAAAATGGTTAAAACCCTTTAATTAAACTAATGAATTTTGACCGTTTTGATACATTGAACGTTACAAGTCAATACAATATGTTACATTCAAAATGAATTTTTTAAGGAATGAGCAATATAGCCAATATGAAAGTAACTCAATTAATATTGTGTTACTTTCAGAATATTAATATAATCTAAATATATTAACCCCATATCATTAGATAGGGGGGACTTGTGACGACTTAAAAGAATATCTCTAAATTAGACTTGCTTCTTGTAAATAATATTTTACTATCTAAAATATTATTTACAAGACTGAATATATTATTACTTTTTAGTATCTTTTATCATTATCTCATTATATAATTTTGGTGCTTCAGTTAATTTATAAATAGACACTTTCCATTGACTGTTTTGTTTTGATAGCCCTATATATCCTTTTGACGTATCGGTCCGTTCAACCTTTCCGTTAGTAGCTGTAAAATTTAATTTAGCCTCGTAATAATATCCTGCTTTGTCTTCTTTCTCACCATATAAATTTTTGCCTAAGATAAAGTTTGTAACCTGCACAGTGTAGTTACCTTTAGCACAAATTAGCGCACTTAAAGTAGTATATCTATTCGCCAAACAATTTTCGTATGCTTCTTTTGTCATTAAAGGTTGTATAGTTTTATCAAATGTCTGTATCATTTTTAGATAGTTAGTCTGTTCAGAAATTGATGCCATAATTTTCTTATAATCAGCAATTTTTTGTGAATCTGCGGTGTAAAGATTTTTACCAAATTCTTCAGCAATGGTAACTGGTTTTTTTACTTGTAATTTTGAAGTACACCCAATAAAAATTATAGTTATTAAAAATAGTAGACTAAATAATGTTATTATTTTTTTCAATCAAATTTCATCCTTCCATTTAGTTATTTTTAGATTAATTCATGATATTTTACAAGTTCTAAATAAAATATATATTCAATTATACTATATTGCCTTATCCAAGAGTCAGAATAATAATGATAAAATGAATGAAAAAGCGTTAAAAGTTCGTGTTATATCAACTTAAAGTTCGTTTATTTTATAATGAGGTTATGAAAGATAGGTATATAGCCAAAGTTCGTTAAATGGATAAATAACGAGCTTTGCCTATATATCATTTTAAATTGGAAATAAATACAAAGTATTTATGGGGTATTTTGTTATATTATGGAAATTTAAGCCGTAAAATTGTATTTTTTGCGCTTGCTTTCCACAAAATAAGCTAAAGATTTTATACTTTAATCGATAATTAAAATTAGGAGGAATTTTTGAACGAAAGAATAGTCAATAAGTAGATAAGCTTATTGTTATCATAATAGATTTATGAAAGGAACTGTATTAATTTGAGTTATTGTCAACTAGTTGTATTTAACTTGGGATTGGAAGAGTATGCAATTAATATTTCTTATGCTCAAGAAATATTAATTGCATACCTAAATTTACCCGATTACCTGATACACCTTCATTTATTGAAGGTGTATTTAATCTAAGAGGAAAGGTGATTCCTGTTTTTGATCTTAAAAAAAATTTTGGAGTGGATCAATCTGAGAGAAGCGTTGATAGCATGATGGTAGGTATTATTGTTGATGATGTTTCTGAGGTTATTAAAATTGATGAACAATCAATCCAGAAACTAAATTCTGAAATTATAAGCATTAGCAAAAATAGCAGACAAGGCATAAGTGTAATTGGCCAAAGGATAATTATAATATTGAATGCTTTAAACCTTAAATCAGAAATTTTTAAATATAATTTGGAAAAGGAGTTGGTATCATGATTTCAATAAATGGATTAGAGTATTTAAAGACAATAGCGGAGCTTCAGGCAAATATTATACCTGGAGGTGCTTTATTTGCAATTGTTGAAAACGACACAATAACATGGACAAAATCATCAGAAATACTTGACTTCAATCTTTTCAATGTTGGTGACATAATTAAAAGCGACAGTATAGTTAATAAAGCAATGAAGGATAAAAAAACGATGACGGCTAATATCACACGTTCTCTTTATGGTACAAGATTAAAAACTATTGCAATTCCTTTGATTAATGATGACGATGAGGTTGTCGGAGCTTTTTCTATGGTACTTCCGAGATTACATCCTATAGCTAAAGCATTCCCTGATTTTGCACCAATCGTAGCGGAGATGTTTCCAGAAGGGTCAACTATTATTATAACTGATTTACAAAAAATA
>Ga0209430_1002015_pt1 | contig 13820 bp, 10 predicted proteins | sample BarGraIncub1133A_FD_184504 | JGI IMG/M metagenome (GOLD analysis project Ga0209430, IMG submission 184504) | Arctic peat soil microbial communities from Barrow, Alaska - Barrow Graham LP Incubations 11-33A (SPAdes) (version 2) | ecosystem: Environmental > Terrestrial > Soil > Wetlands > Peat... | reverse complement strand
GCGGCCACAAGGGCGGCCCCTACATTTTCTGTGATTCTGCCCCGGATACCCACTAGGGGCCGCCCTGTATCACCAACATTATCGTACAACATAACCTTTTAAAATAAATTGATTTTTTCCTTTGAGAACAGGGGGGGTATTTCCACACTTCATTGTCTTATAATATGAATACATTATGGAGAATTTAAACAACGAAATCGGACTAATAACTCGAGTACTTACCGGCGAAGCTACGGTAGAAGAAAATGAGTATTTGCTAAATTGGATAGAAGAAAGCAAATCCAATAAGAAACTGTTTTTTGAAATGAAAGATATCTGGGAGGTAAGTCATTCAACTACAGATGGTCGTTTTAATAGCGATAAATCATGGGGGAAATTCAGAAACCAGGTTGAATTGATTGAAAAGAAAGATAATAATAACATCAAACTAATGTCATTGCTCAAAATAGCAGCAATAGCTATTGTATCTATTGGATTGTCGTGGTTGGTATTTAGTATATCATTGCCAAATCGTTATGTTACTGCTAAAAATGAAATTATAACACCCAAAGGATCTAAAACACAGATTGTATTACCTGATGGCACAAAGGTTTGGTTAAATTCAGGAAGTAACCTAACCTATTATTCTGATTATAACGGGGAGAAAAGAAATGTGACCCTCTCTGGTGAAGCCTTTTTTGAGGTTGTTAAAAACCCCAACAAACCATTCGTTGTGAGTACCGGGAAAATAGACATCAAAGCATATGGCACAGCTTTTAATGTGAAATCATATCCCACAGATCGTTTCATTGAAACGACATTGATAAATGGTTCAGTAACAATAGAACAGGTAGCGACAAAGAAAACATTAGCTGTTTTAAAACCAAACCAAAAATCTACATTTTATAAAGATGACATCAGACCAAACCTCACTAAGATCCTGACTATAGCCAAGCAAAAAAATACAAAAGATCTGATTATTGAAGTTAATGCGAAAGAAAACACACTGTTGGCTCAAACAAATCCAGAACCTGAAACAGCCTGGAAAGAGCAAAAGTTATATTTTACGAGTGAAACATTTGATGAAATAGCCACCAAATTAGAAAGATGGTATGGTGTAAATATTCATTTGCAAAATTCTGATCTCATGAATGAACGATTTACAGGAAAATTCACACACAATGAACCACTTGTTCAGGTTTTGGAAGTAATAAAAGTCACCACTCCAATCACCTATACTATAAAGTTGAACGATGTTTACATTAATCTCAAAAAATAATGCCTATGAATTAAAAATGAAAAAAATGGGTAAAAAAGAATCGGAAAACGCGTCAACGTTTCCCGATCCATGCCTCAAAACAATTCGACTTGTTTTAAATCAATAACACTTGATCAGTTATTAACTTGAAGACTCACAAATTTATGAAAAAACAATTACAACTGTGTTTTTTTTCATCGACAAAACACGCCAATAAATTATTTAGAATTATGAAGTTAACTCTACTGTTGACCGTAATTGCTGTAATTAACCTCTCGGCTGCAACCTATTCACAAGAGAAAAAGTTAAATTTGAATCTCTCGTCAGCCACAATTGGAAAAGTATTTAAAGCTATTGAAGACCAAAGCGATTACAATATTTTCTACAAGGATAATCAGATTAATATCAATAAAGAGGTTAATTTGAGCATGAAAGATGCTACTATCAATGAAATACTTGACAAAGCATTTAAGAACACACATTTATCATACACAGTTCTTGATAAAATTATTGTGGTAACAGACAGAGCGATGTTACAATTTCAGGTCACCGGAACTGTATATTCCGAATCCGATCATATCACAATCGCCGGAGCTACTGTCCTTGAAAAAGGGACTCAGAATGCGGCAATCACAGACATGAACGGTAAATTTAAACTGGATGTTAAATCTGCAAATTCCATTCTTGTCGTTTCTTTTATGGGATATGAATCTGCCGAAGTTCCTGTTAATGGTGCATCCAAACTTGAAATTTCATTAAAAGGGAAAGCCAATCTGCTTAATGAAATAGTCGTTGTTGGTTACGGTACGGTAAGAAAAGCCAATGTGGTAGGTTCTATTGCAAAGATCAATGCCGAATCTATCCAGGACCGCCCTGTCACTCGTGTTGAACAAGCTTTACAAGGACAGATGGCTGGAGTCTCTGTAAGAAGCACATCAGGTGCTCCGGGTAGCGATATTACAATCAATGTACGTGGTACGGCATCAATTAATGGTGTCAGTACACCATTATATGTTGTGGATGGTGTTCCTATTGACAATATTTCTGGTATCAACCCTGGCGACATTCAGTCAATTGATGTTTTAAAAGATGCTGCATCTGCAGCTATTTATGGTTCTCGTGGTTCGAATGGCGTTGTGTTGGTTACAACCAAAAAAGGTAAAATCGGTAAACCGGTTATTACTTTAGATGCATATCAAGCCTTTTCAACCATAGAAAGAAAAGTAGATGTTTTGTCATCTGATGAGTGGATTACATTCAATAAAAAATGGTACGACCGCCAATGGGTCACGACTACCGGTCAAAGCGCAAATGTAAGCCAGGCAGACAGAATTGCTTTCGCACAAACTGCTACAAATAAAATCTATGATACGCGTACTTTACTGGGAACGATACGAAACACTTATGGCATCTATGATCCATGGTGGGGAACCTCTCAACTTGAAGCTATTGACTGGCAAAATGAGTTATTCAGAACCGGCCTTACATCTAATATACAATTAAATGCATCCGGAGCTTCTGAAAATATCAACTATTCTATTTCGGGGGGTATCTATAAACAACAAGGTATTGTTTACGGCTCATCATACGATCGTTATAATTTCAGGGCAAATGTTGAAGCTAAAATAACAAATCGTATTAAAGTAGGTCTTAACATAGCTCCTTCATATGGTTTGCTGCAAGGTACAAATGTAGACGGTAAAGATAATGCCGTAGCACGAAGTCTGTCTTTCTCAGGTTGGGTTCTACCCGGATCAGGTCGTAATGCAGGTGCTGATCCCTACAAATTCTATGATACATGGGGAGCAGGACCTAACAATGTCAGCCCATATATTCAGGCAACAGTTCCTACAAGAAAGACACCTGATATTCGTGTCAATACTTCTATAAATACTACAATTAATCTTATGGAAGGATTGAATCTTACTGGTTTAACCGCGTGGAATACCCGCACAAACTCTGTTCAAAGTTATACACCAACATGGATGAATGGCACCTGGGATGCAGCAAAGCATCCAGGTGAATTTTCTACTTCCAACTATTCTACACTGGTATCCAATAATCTTTTGATCCAGGGATTATTGACTTATAATAAAGTCTTTGGCATTCATAGCATTGACGCTATGGTTGGTTCATCACAGGAAAGTTATAATGAAACTACTTCTCTGCAAAGTGAGACTAATTTCCCGAATGACAAAACATGGGTATTTAACAAGGTTACCGGTTCTACAATAAACAACAATGAGATATATTACAACAAGAATGCGCTTGTTTCATATTTCGGCAGGTTACAATATGCTTTATTAGATCGTTACCTGATGTCTTTTTCTCTTCGTCGTGATGGTTCTTCTAAATTCGGTTCTAAAAACCGTTGGGGTTACTTTCCTTCTGTTTCAGGTGCCTGGAAAATCAACGAAGAGTCATTTCTTAAAGACGTTAGTTGGTTAGGAACAGCAAAGTTACGTTTGAGCTGGGGAAAAGCTGGTAATGACCGCATTGGATCTGCACAGTTCCTTTCAAATATGAGTGCATTGAATTATCCAACCGGAACTACACAGGTACTGACTAATGGATATGTTGTTGGCAATATTGCAAATCCATTACTTGGATGGGAAACCACAACTTCATACAACTTAGGTTTTGACATCGGTGTATTGAAAGATAGAATCTATCTATCGGTCGATTATTATAAAAAGAGCACAAAAGATTTATTATTGAAGGCCCCTGTTTCATTAATTACCGGTTATACAAATATGATGGATAATGTAGGTAATGTAGATAATCAAGGTTTTGAATTCGAAATCAATAGTACTAATATAACAATAAAAGACTTTTCCTGGAATTCCTCATTTAACCTGTCATTGAATAGAAATAAAATAACAAGTCTAGGAAGCGATAATTCAGACATCCGCTCAGGACAAGGTAGTACGATTATTCAAAGAGTTGGATCACCTATTAACTCATACTTTTTGCTTGGCGTAGAACGCACTCTCCGTACCAGTGATTTCGAATCTGATGGAAAGACTCCTAAGACCGGTATTGCTATTTATTCAGGCCAAAAAGCAGGTGATACAAAATGGGTTGATGTGAATAAGGACGGTGTCATAACCTCAGCAGATTACGCAGTTGCAGGAAATTATCAACCAAAATTCGAATGGGGTTTTACCAATACTTTCAAATATAAAGGTTTTGATGCCTCTATATTAACACAAGGAAGAGTTGGAGGTAAATTACTTTCAATCGGTTCACGTGGATGGAACCGTGCCACCAATGGACCGACATGGAACTATATGAGTCGCTGGTTGAATGATTCCTACTGGTCAGAAGCCGAACCCGGAGATGGAAAAACTCCAGGATTCTTTGCAACTGTAACAGGTAATCAGTATGATACAAATTGGTTATACGATGCCAGTTATGTACGTCTTAAAAACATTACTTTAGGTTATACATTACCATTTAAGGCGAATAAGATTATAACAAAGGCACGCATTTATGCATCTTGCGACAACGTGTACATTTGGGATCATTATGATCCTGGATTCTCTCCTGAAGCTGCAACACAAGATAATGCCTCATCAGACTGGGGAGCCTATCCGCAAGCAAGAACATTCTCCTTTGGTATTAACGTAACTTTCTAAAAAACAAAGTCATGAAAAAGATAATATATATTGTTACGATAATTATAGCAGCTTTATCTCTGAGTTCATGCTCAAACGCGATAGATATATATCCCGTTGATAATAATACTGCTGATCAGTTCTATACATCCGACTTTGAGATGAAACAAGCTGTAATGGGAATATATGCCCGTTTGGGTCGTAATGGAACCAACACTGATTTCCCTACTGATTTCTATTATGAAGCATCCGAAAGTCGTTCAGATAATTTGTATTACGGAAGTTTAGCCAATGCACAACGTGATCAGATTGATCTGCGTATCTTTCACACAACAGATGTAACAGATTTGAATACAGCTATCTACGGCCGTTTATATCAGTTGATAAAAGATGCAAACAACCTGTTGAGCAAGGCTCCTGAAACCTATATAAGGTATCGGGCAGAGGCTTCATTTCTGCGAGCTTTAGCATATTTCGAATTAGTTAGAGCATATGGTCCTCAACCTGTAATCACTACACCGACAACAAGTGATGAAGCAAAAGCAATGCAAAGACAACCTGCTGCAGAAGTATATGCACAGATAATTAAAGATCTCGAATTTGCCGGTGCTAATCTTGATCCGGTTTATACCGGTGCTGATGCAGGACGTGTTGGTTCTCTAGCTGCAAAATGTCTCGAAGGTTATGTGTATTGTACCATGGCCGGATATCCATTAAATGACAATACTGCATATGCAAAAGCTGAAACCGTTTTAAGTGGTATTATGGCCAATGTTAAAACCCGTTTTGCTCCTGATTATTCCTATATTTTCAATGTAACAAAGGAAAACACGTATGATCTCTTCTCTGTTCAGTTTGCATCAGGCGGATTGGGATTAGGCTCTTCACTGGCTAGTTTTGTTAATGGAGGAAGTTCAACCGCTACACTTTATCCGGAATGGGCTTATTCAGGTTATACTTTACAAGGTCAGGACTTTAGAGTAGATACGATCCTGGTGAAAGACATGAAGACCAGGGGAGATAAACGTCTGGCAACATCTGTAGCCAATGGTTTCTGGACAAATGTAACACACGGATATACAAAAGCAGACTCTGTTTCGTATTATGTAAAGAGAAGCCTAATGGTAAAGTATTTGACCAAAGACAACACAAATACAACCATCAAAGCGTGGAATGATTATCCCTTGAATGTACCTATCCTTCGTCCGGCTGACGCTTATTTATTGTATGCCGAAGCTTTGGTGAACAACAACAAGGCTGCTCTTGCCAAAGAATGGATAGATGCCATCAGGAACCGTGCAGGACTACTCCCATTAGCTTCAAATCCAACAATGGCAGATATCATGAACGAACGTAGATACGAATTTTTAGGAGAAGGCAAACGTTACTTCGATCTAGTCAGGATGGGTGAAACAAGCTTTGTTTCAACCTTGAAGAATTTCTCAGATCATTATGGACACGTTTCTATGGGTGGATCAGACCCTACCAAAAAAGACATGTTATTGCCAATCCCATTGACAGTAAGGAATATTAACAGATCCTGGACTCAGAATTTTGGATATTAATATTTTAGTTCTTATCCAAATGCGATAAATTCTAATATTTTCTACAAAATAATAAAGGCAATTGTAGATTTCAGGACGGGCACCGGGTGTTCAAAATGAAATCTATGATTGCCTTTCTTTTTCATATGATGTCTCTTTAGGGACAACAAGAGCGCTTAAGCAATCAAAATAAAATTTGTACTTTTATAAAATTGTAATTATTTTCTTCGTTATTACTTATATTTATCTTTATATGAATTATATAACTACTCTAAGAATAAAAATCTACAGGCAATTTATACTTTCTTTTACTTTGTTGCTTATGGCTGGATTGTCGATGGCACAAACCAATAAAGGAATTGAGCTTTGGTATACGCAACCTGCTCAAAAGTGGTCAGCCGAAGCGTTACCTATAGGTAATGGCAGAATGGGGGCAATGTTTTTTGGTGGAATCAGCAATGAAAAAATCCAGTTCAACGAACAGAGTCTCTGGTCGGGAGATAATAATTGGGATGGTAAATATGATACAGGTGATCATGGCTTTGGATCTTACCGGAACTTCGGAGAACTCAATCTTACGTTTTCTAATCTTCAAGCTGCAACAAACTATAGCAGAAGCCTTGATATCTCAACCGGTATTCATACCACATCATTTACAGCTAACGGCGTAAATTATAACCGGGAAGCATTTGCAAGTCATCCCAATCAGGTCATGGTTTTTTGCTATACCGCAAGTAAAAAAGGAGCCCTCTCGGGAACAATATCATTAACCTCTGCTCAAAAAGTTAAAAATCTTGCAAAAGGAAATAGTTTGATTTTCAATGGAGAGATGCGCAATAAACTTAAACATGCAGCTGAAGTCCGGGTTCTTCACAATGGAGGTACTGTCAGAATTTCAGACACTTGTCTTGTTTTTGAGAACTGCTCTACATTAACCCTGTTGTTAGATGCCCACACAAACTACAAAGCAGATTATAAATCTGACTGGCGTGGAGTTGACCCTTTACCCTTAATTGAAAAGGAGTTGACCGCAGTTCAAAACAAGAACTTTGAAACGCTTCGTTCTGCTCACATCAAGGACATTACTGCTTTATTAGGGCGAGCTACGATAAACATTGGAAAGACAGATGCAACTTTACTGGCACTGCCAACCAATGAACGATTGAAAAAATATGCTGCCGGCGATGATGACCCTGAATTAGAAAGCACAATGTTTCAATATGGTCGTTATCTGTTAGCAAGTTGTTCCCGTCCGGGTGGTTTACCTGCTAATTTACAGGGTCTTTGGAATGATAGCAACACCCCTGCCTGGGCAAGTGATTATCACAACAACATCAATATTCAGATGAATTATTGGGGAGCAGAATCTACCAATTTATCGGAATGTCAGATCCCCTTAATTGATTTTATTAAAGCCGCAGAAGAGCCTTGCAGAATTGCAACCCGTAAAGCTTTTGGCGAGAAGACCAGAGGTTGGACGGCACGCACCAGTCAGAGTATATTTGGCGGCAATGGTTGGGAATGGAATATTCCTGCCAGCGCCTGGTATGCAACACATGTCTATGAACATTGGGCCTTTACACAGGACTACAACTATTTGCGCAAGACAGCTTATCCTATTCTTAAAGAGATCTGCGAATACTGGGAAGACAATCTCAAAAAGATGCCTGACGGAACATTGATGGTTCCTAATGGCTGGTCTCCGGAACATGGACCCCGCGAAGATGGCATCATGCATGACCAGCAATTGGTTTGGGAACTCTTTCAGGACTATCTGGAAGCAGCAAGAGCAATGAGTATCGACACTGAATATCAGAAGAAAGTTGAAGATATGCTGGCACACCTTGCTCCCAATAAGATCGGCAAATGGGGTCAGTTACAAGAATGGCAGACAGATCGCGATGACCCCAATGATCAGCATCGGCATACTTCTCACCTCTTCGCTGTTTATCCCGGTCGCCAGATCAGCATGACCAAAACACCTGAACTTGCTAAAGCTGCAATACTTTCTTTAAGGAGTCGGAGTGGGAATTACGGCACCAACGAAAACACTCCTTTCACAGTAGAATCAACTGTTGGAGATAGCCGCAGGTCATGGACATGGCCATGGCGTTGTGCACTCTGGGCCCGACTGGGAGAAGGTGAAAAAGCAGGTATAATGATTCGTGGATTATTGAATTTCAATACATTGCCAAACCTGTTCTGCAATCATCCTCCATTTCAGATGGATGGAAACTTTGGAATCACAGGTGCCATGGCAGAAATGCTTATCCAAAGTCATGCAGGCGAGATCCAATTAATTCCTGCTATACCAAAGACATGGGCTGCAAAAGGTTCCTTTACCGGTCTTTGTGCACGGGGTGGTTATGTTGTAAACTGTTCCTGGGAAAATGGTAAAGTAACCAATTATAAAATCATCTCATCCAGAAGCAGTAAAGTGAAAGTACGGGTTAACGGCACGTTGCAAGAAACTTCAACCGTAAAAGAATAAAAAATCATAAAGGAATAAATAACGGTTTTTTTTGCCCGTAGGCATTAACATTTAAGATTTATCCCCTTTTATTTAACTGTTTTTATTTGGTTATTATCCAGGATGTTATTGGCAGATAAACGAATGAAAGTAATGTAGGGAGGCCCTTGTGGGTCTCCTAAACGGTAATGTAGATTTTTATATGTTTCTGCCCTGGTGTCCCTTACTGAAATTGGTATACATATCTCTTTTCTCTTATTTACGGAAAACTCTTACAGCGTTGGGAAGACATAATAAAAAAATAAACCGACTCCAATTAAGAGTCGGTTTACTCATTTACTCACTTTAAAAACATTAACAAGTATGGCAACAAGTTAACAGATTCATTCTTTTTCAACTGCAGCCTGTGACACCCCGGTAACGATACTCCCGGCCAAAGCCAGATAACCCCCGATAGTCACAACAGCAGCCGGCAACACCACCGGAGAGGCCAATATTGCACCCCCTACAAGTCCAATCACCAAACCAATCGTACGAAGGGTCTTAAAGAACTTAGGTGTAGGTGCCATCACCCTCTCTGCAAGGGATAACTCCACTTCCGGCATTTTCGATAATGATAAACTACTCTTTTTCATATTTGATAGAATTATAAAAGATAGCTTCAAATTGTTTTACTTTGGCTTCGAGTTGAGAAACACGTTGGTTCACCAACTCTAAGCCGCCCTTAAATTCGCTCTTGATGAGCTGTGTAGTCGTCTTAACCTCTGCAATGTCCTTCTGCATCCTTCTGAAGTCCACATGCAGCAGGCGCACAAAATAGACCACCAGCGACAACAAGATCGAAATCAGCCAGGTTAAATCAGCAGGAGGATTCATGATAAATGAGTTTTAAGGTTTAAGAATATCCGTTTTGGTAGAGACGCAAAATATTGCGTCTCTACGTAACACAGACAGAAATCCAAACGATCAGAATACGTCCACAACCTTAACACTACTTCCCTGCAACGGGCGAAGACAGGACTGTTCATGATCAGGTCGCGGTTTGCGCCTCCTTTTTCCCCTGCAAAAGTCCTGGGGTCATGGAGGTTCATGTAATTGCGGATACGTTTAAAGCTTCCGCAGTACTTGATAGCACCAGTTAGAATAGCCATTTTTCTTAGCTTTTTAGTCGCAATTGCTGCCGGCTCTTATTGTTTGTTTTCAATATCCAACAGTCAAAAGCAACTTGGTTAATAATTCAGTTAATTGCAATAATTGTTGATCAACAAAACAAAATTACCACATCGGCATGCTACCGGTCAAGGATTATAGGGGCGACAAATTCGGACAAAACGCGACATTTTGCGACAATAACAAATACATAACTTCTGTGTCAATAGGGCAGGGAAAGATAAAGAAACAATTTTACCCAAGATAGTATTAGGGACTGGCCTCATTAAGATCTAAATAAGAAAACAAAATCAGTATGCATCTGTTAATAGCTCAAACATCCGTTGACATCTGCCTGCAGTGCAAATACTGAAATGAACTATGCTTTCAACTGAAAACAATATTAAAACTGAGAAGGAAATGGATTAACTTTTTTATAGGGTTTTAAAAAACAATAATATGGAAACATTAAGCACAATAGTAGGTGTTTATGACACGCATCATGCTGCAATAACTGCCTTAGAAGCGTTAAAAGCATCAGGTTTACCTTTGGAAAATACTTCGTTTATTAGTAAAGCTGATATTGTTGAAGGTAAGATATGTGCCTCCTCAAAAGAGGGCTTTGTTAATACTCCGATAGAAATTGGTGTGGTTTTAGGGCCTATATTAGGAATATTGGCAGGAACGAGTATGGTTTTAATTCCAGGACTGGGGTTTATATATGGAGCAGGCGCTATTGCAGGTGCAATTGCCGGGTTTGATATTGGCCTGATTGGAGGAGCAATCCCAACATTGTTGATGACTTTAGGGATTAAGAACGATAAAACATCCACTTACCAGGAGTTTCTTGAGAACGGTAAATACATCATTACGATATTTGGTGAACAGGAATTAGCTGAAAAAGCTAAATCAATACTACATACTGTAGGTCTTCATATCGACTTACAACATCATAAATAATTGCTTTATTTTTGATAAATGGTGAGATAAATGGTGTCAGCCAAAATTAAGTAATAGGCATTAAACAATGTCGTATTTCATCATTTGTTTTCGCTGTGTTCAGAAAAAAATGGTGTCAGGAATCAATTACCAGTAATTGGTTCCTGACACCATTTTTTCGCAGGTCGCGACCTGTCCCTACGTCATTATCATGATTATCATTTATATCGTGTTCCGCCACACTAATACTCCCAAAACAACAATACCAATTATGAACACACATTGTTACAAAATACAAATTATCCAATGAATAATCATATTCCGGCAATCTGTTTGGTTTCCGTTCTTTCATGTCATTATCGTTTATGAATTAATGGAATTAAGGGTGCCTGCCACCATTTACTTTTAATGGCTTATCCGCCATTTATCTTAAAGTACTTTAATATCCTGGCCGGAGCTATATACTCCGATTTATCTTCACGAATCCATTTTAAATGATTATCATTCAATTTTTTGTCATAAACGGTGACATCAAAGTGACCTCTTTCATTGAAATAATCTGATTTCACAAGGGTGGTCAGCCATAATGAATCCAGTATTTTAATTTTTAACCAAGTTTCATTAACGTAAATGTGTTCGAGATCTATAGTTTTGGATTTAGGGGGTAATTTTTTAACCTCAACTTTAGCACAATTCATGAATAATTTAAGAACCAACAACTTTCCAATTATTTTAGTTACTTCATGAAGCTCCTTTTGTCGATTATCTATTTTATGGTTTTTTTTATAGTCTTCACAGATCCACATTTCAGTTTCTTCGAGATAGTCACTCAAATAGAAACAACCCACCAGTCTGTTTTTTACAAACCAATACAAAACCTGATAAGAGCAATCTGTCTTTTCAATATAAACATATCTTAGCAAGTAGGTGAAACCATCTGGTTCGATAAAAGTTCCACTAAAATTCAGATCATATTCTTTAGAAAAGAGCATTGCTTTATATAAATCCAGAAATCTATTTGTAGCTTTCTCTGCTGCTTCCGCTAATGGTTCACTGACATAATTAACTTCATCCAGGAAATATCTCGTGTTTTTTTTCCAGATGTGATAAATGTGTTTCCATTGAGCACTTTTAAAGAAGGGTACATCGGCCGGACTTAAATCTATTTTTCCGAATTCATTATTTCGCAATTTTTCTAAGACCGGATAATTTCTGTAATCTATTTTCATCGTGGTGGTTTTTAAAACAGTTCAATCAACAACCATTAGATCCCGAATCTATTGCAAAGGTCAAATACATTTATGCGAAATGCAAGTAAATACAACGTTATTTTTTGAACCCCACGTTATTTTGGACGAAATGATTAAAATGGGGAATTTGTTAAATTATTGCGTCCTGTCAGGGTTCAAGAAGGGCGACTACAAGGGTCGCCCCTACAAAGCCCGATAGGTTTGACGGTTAATGGGGTCATGGTTAATGGGGTCAGGCACAATTAAATAATAATTGTGCCTGACCCCATTAACTTCAATGCAGATCCTATCTCATCGATTGGAAGAAAACCATCTTTTTCAATCGTGTTATAAAAAAGAGCCGACAATCCATAATATCTTAATGTACCTTAGACATTTTCAACGGCAGGGACTGTCACAGCCCCGGCCGTTATTCGTATTTAGTACAGGATTTCAAAGAGCATTATTTATTTTTTGGCTATAAGGGCTGTAAGGGCTAAAGGTGTTTTTTAAAAGTATATGTATAGTTTTAATATTATACATATATGTGTTGAAACAGGGGGTACGCCCTTACAGCCCTTACAGCCAAATTGTACCCTGAACGGAGTCGAAGGGTCGTTTCGACTTCGCTCAATGACCATTTCGAAGGGTGGTTCCTGAGCGGAGTCGAAGGGTTAGAAGGGCAATTTATCCTCCTTTCAAAATCCAGCACAATGATATAACTGTAATTCAATATGAACTCCGCCAGTCGCCTTCCTTTGTCAGATTTAAAATCCGAACCAGCCTGCCCTTACGAATTCATCAGCAAAAACAGCGGACACTTCTCACACTGCATCTCAGGGATTTCTTCGCAAGGGTCATCATCCACCGGAGGCGGCGAATGTCCGCACGGATTCGCAGCACATGGAGAAGTCCTGAAACTATTCAGGATTCCACTGGTCGGGTAATACAGCTTATGTTCGATTTTTATATATGGCAGATGCCCGGTCTCGCGCCATCTCCCGGCAGTACGCCTTGAGATCTTCAGGATCGACATCAGTTCTTTATTGGTGATATAAGACACCTCCGGGTCAGGAATGACAACATCCTGCCCGGGATCGGGGATCACCCCCGAAACCCGTTCTTTCAGTGCATTATATTGATCCTGTGTTAACAGAATATTCTTCATACTCATTCATTTCGTTACTTTTACGTTAACAGTTATCACATACGCCTTCGGTGAGGACAAGTCCGCGAAGAACAACATTAGACCATTTACTTCAGGAGGGTGTGCGTCCCGAAAAGTAAATCAAAAAGCAGGTATACAAAAATTTGAGAGAAGTAACCACCTGTCAACAAATACTATAATTCGCGTTTACAGATGATTAATAGGGTTTCTTTCAATTTAAAAAGTAGTCTAAATATTCAATTGGTAGGCATGGTGTGGCTTGCCCAGGGCCAAATGCATTCCGCTCACAGTATCTTCGGCGACACAATACGCGTAGTTTTCCAGCATCATTTGCAGGAACAGCTTGTTACGTCCTCTTTCATGTGGAACCATTAGTTCATTTTCCAGCTGGTCTATTTGACCCTCTTGCTGCGTGTCGGCTGTTAACGCCTTATTGTTATTTTCTTCCGTTGATTCCATTTTACCTC
>Ga0209430_1002011_pt1 | contig 13835 bp, 13 predicted proteins | sample BarGraIncub1133A_FD_184504 | JGI IMG/M metagenome (GOLD analysis project Ga0209430, IMG submission 184504) | Arctic peat soil microbial communities from Barrow, Alaska - Barrow Graham LP Incubations 11-33A (SPAdes) (version 2) | ecosystem: Environmental > Terrestrial > Soil > Wetlands > Peat... | reverse complement strand
AAAATGGAGCCGCCGCAAAATATAAAAAGTTTGGATTGTTCGAACAGATGATCCGGATTGGCCATCAGTGTGATTTCAGCCAGGAAGGCACCGATGGAATAGGCAAAGAAATCGACAGTCGTACCTTTCTTGAACTTCGGGTGCTTACCGTTTTTAAGGGAAGTCGCCAATAAACGCAAATCCTCCACCGTTTGCCGGCCGGATGTATAGAATCGAATCGGATCTTCCGAAAGCCTTTCGCTCATGGCCACATTGGCAAAGCACAAAGACCTGTCCGACCCAACCAATGCCTGACGTTTGCGAACGAGCATCGACATGCTGCGCGGATCACTCCACAACTCAGGCGAACGGTTTATGTGATACGCGATGGGAAACAGGATCACCGCTTTGTGGGTGTGCTCTGCTAGGTATTCTGCCCAGCAAAGATACTTGTCCCAGTTCCGCTCATTCAGACCATGAAGCAGCACGATGACGTTGGTCGCTTTTTTCCATCCTTTCGGGAAAAACACGGGATAGTTGAAACGATTGTTTTCGACAATGGCTCCATCCTCCAACGAATGATTGGAAACCTGGGTAGCCAGTTGGAAATTATAGGAAGACTCGAACGGAAAAAAACGGATGTCAACGCCAGACTTTTTCAAGGCAACATTTTTGCCCATTCCAAAGAGGCGAAGCATCTCCTTTTGACGTTGAACGAAATCGAGTACGTTTATTTTTATGGATTTTGACATAGCATTCAAATTTTGAAATGCAAAGTAGGTGAGCCTGAGCGACTCCTCCAAATCAAAGGTCTTTTGTACCCTTATTTGGGGGCATATGCCCCATTCCGGGGTGAAATTCTCCCAACCGGGGTGAACAATAACTAAAAAACAAGGACCATTTTGCTTTAACTGAATAAATCAGCTACTTTTGCATACTCCATTTCACTAGCGTCATCAACGACCCCATGCCTCAGAAAACGCCTGATTATCTGTATGAAAAGAGCAACATTGTCCGTTTGATACTCTTCACTGCGGTATTTGCGCTTGGCTTCATCAACCTCTATCATCCCTTTGGTTATTTTGAATCGTTTAAAGTAACTCAGTCCGTTTATTTCTTCTATTCCAGCCTAATAACACTGACAGGAGTGCTGGTTGTGGTTATCAGCCGCATCATCATGTACTATTACTGCAAAAAGAAAAATCTGCCGCTCCTCTACTATGGCATTTGGGTGCTGGCCGAAATCCTTGCAATGTCCTCTTTCTTTGCCTTGTTCGAAAAACTCGCTTTACAAGATGCCCGTCCTTTTGATGAACTCATGAAAGTGTCAGCACTGAACACCAGCCTGGTGCTCTTGCTTCCCTACACCATTCTTTGGCTCTATTTCTCCTGGACGGACAAAAAGAAAAGGCTGGAACAAATCGACCTGGATGAAAACGTTCCGCTCCAAACCAAAAAAGGGATGCTCAGTTTCCATGACGAAAAGGGGGATCTTAAACTTTCGGTCCAATCCGATCAGCTGCTTTATTTAGAATCCGCCGACAACTATGTCAAGATCCATTTCCTGAACAAAGGGAAAATCACCCATTTCATGCTCAGGAACTCCCTTAAGAATCTCGACGACAGCCTTGCGAATACCTCCATGATCCGTTGTCACCGGTCATACGTGGTCAACTTCGACAAGGTCAAGGTGTTGCGGAAAGAAAAGGACGGCATTTATCTGGCTTTGGACGAAGAAAGCATTCCCGACATTCCTGTATCCAAAACCTACACCGAGCGAGTAATGGCCAAGTTTGCCCTCTATTCGGTGTAATCCACCCATCATGACACTAAAAAATCAGAAAGTTTTCATAGAAACGTATGGCTGCCAAATGAATGTGGCCGATAGTGAAGTCATCGCCTCCATCCTCGTAATGGACGGTTTCGAGGTGACCGAAACCCTGGCAGAGGCAGACCTCGTCCTGATGAACACCTGTTCCATCCGCGACAATGCCGAACAAAAGATCATATCCCGCCTCCAGTATTTCCAATCTCTTAAAAAGAAGGGCAAAAAACCGGTAGTCGGCGTACTGGGCTGCATGGCCGAACGCGTCAAAGAAGAACTCATCCGCGATCACCACGTGGACCTGGTTGTTGGTCCAGACGCCTACATGGACCTGCCCAACCTCATCGGCGCCGTTCAGCAGGGTCAAAAAGCCATCAACATCGCACTTTCCACGACAGAAACCTACAAGGACGTCATCCCGACACGCCTGGGCATGGGACGCATCAGCGGTTTCATCTCCATCATGCGGGGTTGCAATAATTTCTGCACCTATTGCATCGTACCCTATACCCGTGGCCGCGAACGCAGCCGAGAAGCAGAAACCATCCTGAAAGAACTCAACGACCTTTGGGAAAAAGGCTATAAGGAAGTGACCCTGCTGGGACAGAATGTCAATTCCTATTCCTACGAAAACGCCGATGGCAGCAAACTCAATTTTGCAGGTCTGATGGCGTTGGCTGCGCAGGCCCAGCCAGGAATGCGCATCCGATTTGCGACCTCCCACCCTAAGGACATGACGGACGTCATCCTGGAAACCGTAGCCGCCCATAAAAACATCTGCAACAGCATCCATTTGCCCGTTCAGTCCGGCAGTTCCCGAATTCTCAAGCTGATGAATCGCAAATACGACCGCGAATGGTACCTCCAGCGCATCGCAGCCATCCGTCGAATCATTCCCGAATGCGGTATTTCCACCGACGTGTTCTGCGGTTTCCATTCCGAAACGCCGGAAGACCACGAACTCACCCTATCACTCATGCGGGAAGTCGGCTACGACTCCGCTTTCCTGTTCAAATATTCCGAGCGTCCCGGCACATTCGCCGCCGAGAAGCTCCCCGACACCGTTTCAGAAGAAGTGAAAATCCAACGACTTAACGAACTGATTGCCCTGCAGAATCAGCTTTCTGCAAAAAGCAATCACAACGATATCGGCAAGACGTTCGAAGTCTTGGTGGAAGGTTTTTCAAAACGATCCCGTGAAAAACTTTTCGGCCGAACCCAGCAAAACAAAGTCGTTGTTTTTCCTAAAGAAGACGCTCATATCGGTCAATTCCGTCCGGTAAAAGTGACCAGTTCCACCTCTTCAACACTATTAGGTGAATTGATTTGAAATAAATGATAAAAAACGCTTGATTCCGTCGTATATTTGGGATATTTTTCGCACTTTTGCGCCAATATTGGGGATATTGCGCTCATGAACAAACAAAAGACAATTAACGCTACAAGGGTTTTCAATGCAAGGTTCAATTCTATTGTCAGCATCAGCTTAGTGCTACTGTTAACAGGAATCATGCTGTTTCTTGGACTTATAGCAAACCGACTTTCAAAACACGTCAAAGAAAACATCACTTTATCTGTCATTGTGGACGATGAAATGCCGCTGCCTGACGCCAAAATGTTTCAACAACGCCTGGAGGCCTCTCCTTGGGTGAAATCCGTCGAATACATTGACAAAGAGCGAGCGCTGAAGGATTTGAAGGAGAACTTAGGTGAAAATCCTGAAGATTTACTGGGTTCCAATCCCCTGCTGGCCTCTTTTGAAATTTTTCTGAAAGCCGATTATGCTAATACCGACAGCATCAAGGTCATTGAAGCGGCATTAAGGCAAAACAAAGGCGTGGAAGATGTCCTTTACCGCAAAGATCTGGTTCACCTGGTCAACGAAAACGTCCGTCGCATCAGCGTCATCCTGCTAGTTCTGGCCTTTTTCCTCACCATCATCTCTTTTTCACTTATCCGCAATACCGTGCGGCTCATGATCTATTCCAAACGATTCCTCATCCGAACCATGCAACTGGTCGGAGCAAGCAATAATTTCATCCGTAAACCTTTCCTGATCGAAAACCTCTGGACCGGCATCATTTCTGCCGTGGTGGCGACGACCATCCTGACCGGACTGATGATTTATGTGGAACAGCGCCTGAACGGAAGCCTGCAGTTGCTCGATTTTGGAACCATGGCCATTGTCTTTTTTTCCTTGCTGATATTCGGACTCCTCATTATCATCAGCGCTACCTGGCTAGCGGTGACCCGCTATCTGAAAATGAATGTCAGCGACCTTTATTACGTTTAGAAACCACTTATTTGTGAAATAAAATGAACAAGAATTTCGCTCTTGGAAAACAAAATCTGATCCTGATCGGCATTGGTGTTGCCTTTGTGATCCTAGGCTTTCTACTGATGACGGGGGCACCGTCTGGTCAAACCCAGTTCAATCCGGATATTTTCAGTTTCCGTAGAATTGTCCTGGCTCCGGGTGTCGCTTTGTTTGGATTTATTTTTGTTATTTTCGGCATCGTTAAGAAAAGCAAAGACGCGTAAACCTGCCGAATGAACTTTATTGAAGGAGAAATTCTGTATTTCAACAAACCCCTGACTTGGACATCGTTCCAGCTGGTAGCTAAGGTGCGCAACACCATTTGCCGCCACCTTGACATCAAGAAACTGAAGGTTGGACACGCAGGGACCCTGGATCCGCTGGCAACAGGCGTGATGATCATCTGTACCGGCAGGGCCACCAAACGTATTGAAGAATTCCAGTACCAGACCAAGGAATACATCGCCACACTGGAGCTGGGCGCAACGACGCCTTCCTACGATCTGGAAAAGGAAATAGATAATCGGTTCGATTTCAGCCATGTTACCGAAAAAATGGTTGAAGAAACAGTAAAAAAGTTCGTCGGACGTATCCAGCAGATACCTCCCTCTTTCTCTGCTTGCAAAGTGAACGGGAGACGAGCTTATGAAATGGCCAGAAAAGGTCACGAGGTCACCCTCAAGCCGAAAGTGCTGGTCATCGACGAGATCGAGTTGCTGGAATGTCCGCTTCCGATGGTAAAAATTCGGGTAGTCTGCAGCAAGGGCACCTACATCCGGGCATTGGCCCGCGATCTGGGAGAAGCGCTGAACTGCGGCGCGCACCTGACTGCACTTTGTCGCACACGCATCGGTGATATCCGCCTGGAAAATTGCCTGAATGCGGACGATTTCACCAAAGAAATGCTGGATTCCGAGTCCGGCAAATCTGACCCCCAATCGGAACAATAATTTTTTAGACACTATAAACAATGAAGCTTTCCAAATTCAAATTCAAACTCCCGGAAGAGCTAATCGCTCAGTATCCGTCTTATAACCGGGATGAATCGCGCATGATGGTCGTTGACCGCAATACCAAAATCATTGAACATAAACTATTCAAGGAATTGCCAAGTTATTTCGACAACCAAGATGTGTTCATTTTCAACGATACTCGTGTATTTCCAGCCCGACTGTATGGTAACAAGGAAAAAACAGGTGCCCAGATTGAAGTATTCCTGCTTCGCGAACTGAATCAGGATTTACGCCTTTGGGATGTCCTGGTCGATCCGGCACGCAAAATCCGTATCGGCAACAAGTTGTATTTCGGTGAAGACGATTCCTTAGTGGCCGAAGTCATCGACAATACAACTTCCCGTGGGCGGACTCTTCGCTTTTTGTACGATGGCACCCATGAAGAATTCAAAAAAGCCCTCTTCGCATTGGGCGAAACCCCACTCCCCCGCAGCATCAAACGTCCGGTGGAAGCTGAAGACGAATCCCGTTTCCAGACCATTTTCGCCCGCAACGAAGGCGCAGTTGTCGCACCAAGTGCCGGATTGCATTTCAGTCGTGAACTGCTGAAGCGTCTGGAAATCAAGGGTATAAATTTTGCATACGTGACCCTGCATGCCGGTTTGGGAAACTTCCGCGAAATTGACGTGGAAGATCTGACCAAACACAAGATGGATTCCGAACAGATGTTCATTTCCGAAGAAGCCGTCCGTACCGTCAATACAGCTAGGGACGAAGGAAGAAGAATTTGCGCCATCGGAACCACCGTGATGCGAGCCTGTGAGAGCTCAGTCGGAGCAATGGGGCACCTGAAAAGTTTCGACGGATGGACCAATAAGTTCATTTTCCCACCCTACGAATTCAATGTGGCGAACTCCATGGTTTCCAACTTCCATACTCCGCTGTCCACTCTCCTGATGATGGTGGCCTCCTTTGGTGGATATGATCTGATTATGGAAGCCTATGAATTGGCCATTCAGGAAAATTACCGCTTCGGTGTCTATGGTGATGCCATGCTGATCATTTGAGATGGCCCGGATTTACCTGGGACTAGGCTCCAACCTGGGAGACAAGGAAGCTTGCCTCCTTCAAGCCATCAAACAGATAGAAAAACAGATCGGACCCCTCGTGGCCCGTTCTGTTTTTTTTGTTTCCGAACCCTGGGGGTTTGAATCGGACAACCGTTTTTTAAACGCATGCGTGTCTGCTGACACGACGTTCAACCCAACAGAGTGTCTGGCGTTATTGAAAGGAATAGAAAAGGCCCTGGGGCGCCCGGAGAGGGTTTCTGGCGAATACAAGGACAGGGTTATCGACCTGGATATCCTTTTTTATGATGATTTGGTGTTGGAAGAGACCTTTCTTACCATTCCACACCCATTGTTACATCTGCGTAAATTTGTACTTGTACCGTTGGCTGAAATCGCACCAGATTTGGTACATCCCGTTCTGGGAAAGACAATTATTGAACTTTTGTCCGAACTTAATGGACGATCATGAATTTGCAGACTTGGGCTTCGGTTCCGTCTTCGGAAGCACAGAACACCAAATATACACCGCTGGAAGCCTTTTTCCCGCTGTTCAACAAGCCGTTCCAAGAGAACTGACCACCGAGCGAAGTACCACGCACCAGCACATTCCCATTGAGATCTGTGATGCGGATCTGAGTCTTTTCAATAAGCCCGGTAACCGTTATTTGTCCGTTGTATTCCGGACGAACCGGATTCGGGAATACATGAATATTACTATAGCTGACCGATCCTTCGGTCGCATCACTGCGGTAGGAAACCAGACCTGCGTCGGTTCCCATAAACACTTCGCCCGTTTCAGGATTGATGGCAATAGACCAGATATAATCCGATGGAAGCGGACTGTTCTGGGTTGTAAAGTGATGGACAGTTTCAAGTCCATCAAACGACAGAAGGTAGATTCCATTTCCCTCTGTACCAATCCATTTACGGTTTGCCCCGTCCACAGCCATGCAGTTGATGCGGATGTCATTCAGCAAATAATCAGCATTGTCCGTTCCGTCATTCCTGGGAATCTTTACCCGAGTGAATGTATAATCCCGATCGAAAATCCGCGAAACACCAGTTGCCAGGATGGGGCCCATATTTGTTCCCAACCAAATAGTACCGTTTTTGTCCTCCACCATGCTGCAAATGGTCCATGGACTCAATAAATTGCCGTCCTGGTCGGTAAAATTGTCGAATGCTCTGCTTTGATTCGTCGAATCAGGCAACTTTCCGTTGTTATCCAACACAAAAATTCCGTACCGCACTCGTACGGAATTCATCCAAGTCTGCCCTCTGGAAGTAAACAAAATGGAATTCCAGGTCGGAGCGGTCTTCATTTCAGGATAAAAAGGCTGCAGCCAAGTGCCGTCGTGTTTCAAAATACATAAGGATGAATCGGGTAAATCCCATGTAGATGAAGGTCCATCCTGATAATACTTTGAATTTAGAACCCAAAGATTGCCCTCCTCATCAAAGGTAGCACCATCTACACGGCAATACCTACCCGAGATTATGTTTCTCAAGGGGCAACCGGTGTTTCCAGGTCCGTGATGCTTTACAAACAAATTGTCCTTGAATTCCAGCATGCCATCCCCCCAGGTTGTGATGAAATAATGGGTTTTATCAGCTGGGTCGATGGCCATGTTCATAAAATCCTGTGGCTGATAGCCAACAACTGAATTCATAACCTGCTTATCCTTAATTCCGTGCCACTGATCGTCTTCAAAAATGAGCAGATCTCCATCATAGAAATATCGGTTTCCCCAGCGTGCACCAGTAGTGGCATAATACACTCCGTCCTTGAAAAAAGCATTCCAGGCCGTATTTTTATTGGGGCCGTCCGGAATCAATGAATCCTTTTCCAGCAAATAGGAACCATTTACATTCTTCAAAATAAGCAGACCGGAAGCGCCAGAAGCCATATACATTTTTTGAGTCTTTGAATCCCAAGCAACCGAATTATCCTGGAGGGTTTCCACCGGAATTTGGTTGAGGTTTTTGTCAAACATATAGGTTGTCATTCCGGAACACGCAAACAAAGCACTGTCCTGCACAGAGATATCCGTGATGCCGGCATCGTTTTTAAACGCCTGCCAACTGCCAGGTACACCCTTGTACAAAACGCCGTTTTGAGCCAATGCAAAAAATTGACTGCCAAAACGTATCAGTTTTTTGGCTTTGGTACCCGAAACAAAAGAGGCTGATTTCCAATAGGATACATCCTGCAGATTGTCGGATCTGTGACCAGTATACAGACCGTCTTCCGTTGCAACCATGATGGAATCAGACCATACGGCTGCATCCATGCATTTCGTATAGAACGAAGAAAATCCAAGATAATAATTTTCTGCAAATTCCCTTTTGGCAATATTCAGCACAATCAACCCTACACCTGTGGATAAAAACGCCTCGCTTCCAATTACGCGCAGGCCATAAATCGTTTTATCTCCCGTCAGTGATTTATTTTTGAAATCAGGAAGATTAACCAGTCCACCGGACGTGAGAAAATCAATGTTCCCATCGGAATAAACAATAATCAGCGTTTTTTGTACCGAACACCAGCCAAGGGATGTAACCGTATGGCCATTCAAACCATCGAGGGTGGTATACGTTTCCATACGTCCGTCCGAAACCTGGTAGGAAAACAATTTTCCACTAGCTTCTACATAAACCTTATCCTCGGCGAAAACCACCTGATCTGCTGTTTTATACGAAAAATGGGTACGCCATTCACCGATTGCCGGCCTGGAGTAGGCCGAAACGGATAGCAAAAAAGCAGCTGACCAGACTTTCAGTGTTCTATTCATCGGTTCATGAATTTAGCAAAAGCCCGAAAAGCCAATGCCCTGTGACTGATGGTATTCTTCTGTTCGGCAGCCATTTCGGCGAAGCTTTCTTCACTAGTATCAGGAATGAAAACAGGATCGTAACCGAAACCGTCGGTTCCTCTTTTAGTAGTCAAAATACGACCGTTGACGATTCCTTCAAAAAGGTATTCTTTCCCATCTAAAATCAACGCCGCGACCGTTTTGAAACGGGCTTTCCGGTTCTCGACACCGTCCAGTTCCTTCAACAACTTTTGGATATTGTTTTCAGCAATGCATTCATTACCGGCATAACGGGCGGAATAAACGCCAGGGGCACCGTTCAATGCCTCCACTTCCAAACCTGTATCATCGGCAATGCAGTCCAAACCATATTTTTCCCAGATATACCTTGCTTTTTGCACGGCATTTCCTTCTATCGTATCCTTGGTTTCAGGAATATCGTCGAAACAGCCGATTTCTTTCAAACTGAGTAGCTTGAAGCAGGAATTTAAAATTGCGGAAACCTCGCCCATCTTGTGAGCGTTGTTGGTAGCGAAAACTAGTTGATGCATGGATATTAAACGACTAAAGCCCTAATTTATTTGAAAGCTCCAACATTTTTCGAATCGGCTTTTCTGCTTTTGCCCGGATTTCTTCCGGAATTTCGATGGATGGCGTTTCGTTCAGCAGGCATAGATATAATTTTTCAAGGGTATTCAGTTTCATAAACGAACACTCATTGCAGGCGCAGGTGCTATCCAGGGGAGGTGCGGGTATGAATTTCTTTTCGGGGCAGATGCGAATCATTTCATGCAATATTCCCGCTTCTGTTGCTATAATAAACACCTTATCTTCAGAGTTTTGTACATATTTTAGTAAGGCTGCTGTCGATCCGATGAAATCCGCCAGGGTCAGTAAAACCTGTTTGCACTCTGGATGAGCCAAAATTTTGGCCTTCGGATATTCCTTTTTCAATTGTACCAGCTTTTCTACTGAAAACTGTTCATGGACATGACAGGCACCGTCCCAAAGCAACATGTTGCGTCCGGTCAGACTGTTGATGTAATTCCCCAGATTCCGGTCAGGCCCGAATAGTAGTTTTTCTTCTTTCGAAAAACTTTGTACGATGGAAACGGCATTGGTTGAGGTGACCACCACATCGGTAAGCGCTTTGACCGCTGCTGAAGTATTTACATACGTTATAACCTTATGATCAGGATGTTCCTTTACGAACGTGGCAAAGGCATCTGCCGGGCAACTTTCTGCCAGTGAACAACCTGCTTCCATATCCGGTATCAGCACCTTCTTATTTGGTGATAATATTTTCGCTGTTTCACCCATAAAATGTACGCCGCATATAACCAATAGTTTCGCATCCGTTTTTGCCGCCTGCTGAGCTAAAGCCAGACTATCTCCGATAAAATCAGCAATATTCTGAATGTCGTCATTTTGGTAATAATGTGCCATAATGACTGCATTCTTTTCCTTTTTTAGACGGTTTATTTCATAAATGAGCGCTTTCTTTTCCATATATGCCTACTTTTCAGCACAAAATTAGGCATTTTATTCCTAATTTAGATGACTAAAAATAAATTGCATGAAAAAACTCAGTATATTGGAAATGAATCGTTTATCTAAGGATGAATTTAAAAAAACAGCAAAAATTCAGTTGACCGTCGTTTTGGATAACGTTCGTAGTTTGCACAACATCGGTTCGGTTTTTCGTACTGCCGATGCCTTTTTGATCGAAAAAATAATTCTTTGTGGTGTATCGTGTCCGCCCCCTCATCCTGAACTGCACAAAACGGCTCTTGGTGCCGAAGACACGGTTGATTGGATGTATAGGAAAAGTACACTGGAAGCCGTTCAGGAACTTAAAAAACAATGCTATTATGTTTTTGCAGTGGAACAGGCCCACGGTAGTGTTTCGCTACATGATTTATCGTTAGATCCGTTGAATAAATATGCTATTGTTTTGGGCAATGAAGTAAAAGGTGTCCAACAGTCTGTGGTGGATATTTGTGATGCTTGTCTTGAAATTCCTCAGCATGGTACCAAACATTCCCTGAATGTATCTGTTGCATCTGGAATCGTTCTTTGGTCCTTTTTTAAAATTCTTAGAAAACGCCGAACATAGAAACAAACAACAGTATATTATTATTATTTAGATTTTAAAGTTTAAAAAGAAAAGATAGTATAATAGACTGTTGAAAGTGTTGATTGATTTTTTACTATTTTTTAGTCCAAACAAGTTGTGAATAGTTTTTATACTTTATGAACAGGTTATAAACCATCCAAAAATTCGTAATAATCTGATTTAAAATAATATTCATAAATTTTAATAATTATTCAAAAAGGACCGTGTTCATACTTTTCGGGTTTAAATTTTGTTGATAACATTGTTTACTTCGTTCATGGATTTTTACAAATACGAAACGATTCAAAAGTTGTTTAAACTATCACACCATTTTTTCCTACTTATCCACTGCTGTTGACAACTTATCAACAGCCTTTTTCCTATATTTGTCAACAAAAAACCGGATTTATTTTGAATAAAATAGCAGAAAATACCCCGTTGATCAAACAGTATTTCGAGATGAAAAGCAAACATCCCGATGCTGTACTTATGTTCAGAGTAGGCGATTTCTACGAAGCATACGGACAAGATGCCATAGAAGTTGTTGGAATACTAGGTATTGCAATGACCCATAAGTCAAATGGGGTCGCCGGACCCATCGAAATGTGCGGTTTTCCCCATCATGCGCTTGACAATTTCCTGCCTAAACTCGTACGTGCAGGAAGACGGGTAGCTATCTGCGATCAGCTGGAAGATCCCAAACAGACCAAGAAACTAGTGAAACGTGGCATAACCGAACTGGTTACACCAGGTGTTTCTACCAATGAAAATATCCTAGATCAAAAAGAAAATAATTTCCTGGCCAGTATACATTTCGAAAAATCATTCGCAGGCGTCGCATTTCTCGATATATCGACCGGCGAATTTTTAGCAGCCGAAGGCTCTTTCGACTATGTTGACAAGTTGTTGAATACATTTTTACCCAAGGAGGTGCTGTATGAACGTGGTAAAAAAGAGCTCTACCGACAGCATTTCAACTACTCCTCTGCCAAATTTGAACTGGACGATTGGATTTACAACGAAGATTCAGCCATGAATCGACTGTTGAAACAATTTCAGACCAAAAGTTTGAAAGGTTTCGGCATCCAAAACATGAATGCCGGCATCATTGCCTCCGGAGCCATCCTTTATTATATGGATCTGACCGAACACAATCAACTCGGTCACATTCAATCGATTTCAAGGGTAGAAGAAGACCGTTTCGTCCGATTGGACCGATACACTATTCGCAGCCTCGAATTATGCGATACCATCAACGAAGGAGGACGCAGTTTGTTGAGTGTAATTGACAAGACCAAGAGTGCCATGGGTGGGCGGTTGCTTCGCCGCTGGTTGCTGTTTCCGCTCAAAGAAATAGCCCCCATTGTAGAGCGCCAGGACATTGTTGACTATTTTTTCAAGAACCCTGAACTTCGGGAATATCTTTCGGGAAAGCTTGGTTTGATCGGCGATTTGGAACGCATCGTATCCAAAATTTCGGTCGGAAGAGTTTCTCCACGCGAATTGGTTTATTTAAAAACATCCTTGCAGGCAGTGGACGACATTCGTCGGGCCGTTCAGGAAGACGCATCCAATTTGCAAGATCCTGGTTATCAAGCCTTGTTGCGAATGGTTGAAATAATGAACCCGTGTGACGATATTCGCGAACGCATTCATCGGGAAATTGTGGATACGCCGCCCATTGCACTGAATCGTGGCGAAGTGGTTCGTGACGGTGTAAATGCCGACCTGGATGAACTGCGCGCTTTGTCTACTTCAGGCAAGGATTTCCTATTAGCCATTCAGGAACGGGAAGCCAACCTGACCGGAATCGCCAGCCTGCGCATCAGTTTCAACAGCGTCTTCGGTTATTACATCGAAGTGCGTAATTCTCAGAAAGATAAAGTTCCGGCAGAATGGATCCGCAAGCAAACACTGGTCAATGCCGAGCGCTACATCACCCAAGAACTTAAGGTTTACGAAGAAAAGATTCTTGGTGCCGAAGAAAAAATACAGGCGCTCGAGCTTATCATTTTCACCGAATTGACTGCGGAACTCTCCAAATACATGACTGATATACAGCGGAATGCTTCCCAGATCGCTCAACTTGATTGTTTGATTTCCTTTGCGTTGGTAGCCGTACAAAATAAGTATCAACGCCCCGAAATGGAAATCAGCGATCGCCTTGAAATAATCAATGGCCGTCACCCTGTCATTGAAAAGCAATTGCCATCGGAAGAACCCTATATTCCTAACAATGTTCGGATGGACAGCCATTCAGAACAAATCCACATCATTACCGGACCGAATATGGCCGGAAAATCCGCCTTCCTGCGTCAGACAGCCTTGATTGTATTGATGGCTCAAACAGGATGTTTTGTCCCGGCAGATGCTGCTCATATTGGCTTGGTCGACAAAATATTCACTCGGGTAGGGGCCTCCGACAACATTTCCTCCGGGGAATCCACCTTCATGATTGAAATGAATGAAGCCTCCGACATCCTGAACAACCTCTCCCAAAACAGCCTGATTTTGTTTGATGAATTGGGTAGGGGAACCTCCACCTACGATGGTATTTCCATTGCCTGGGCCATCGTCGAATACATCCATGAACACCCAAAATTCAAGGCTAAAACCCTGTTTGCCACGCATTACCACGAACTGAACGAGATGGAAAAATCTTTCTCCAGAATCCGTAATTACCACGTGACGGTAAAAGAAGCAGACGGAAAAGTAATCTTCCTGCGTAAGATGGAGCGGGGTGGAACCGAACACAGTTTCGG
>Ga0209430_1002009_pt1 | contig 13842 bp, 6 predicted proteins | sample BarGraIncub1133A_FD_184504 | JGI IMG/M metagenome (GOLD analysis project Ga0209430, IMG submission 184504) | Arctic peat soil microbial communities from Barrow, Alaska - Barrow Graham LP Incubations 11-33A (SPAdes) (version 2) | ecosystem: Environmental > Terrestrial > Soil > Wetlands > Peat... | reverse complement strand
CTTACTTTCCAGCGATGGGAGTGGTTCCATGCCGCACCACTGAAAGGGGGTAAACGGCTTGGGAATAAAGGGGTTTACCGACACGGTAATTTCGCCCAGCCGCTTATTGGCACGCCCCCGCTCGATGACACGCTCGCGGATTGTCTCGACCAGCCGTACCATCTCGTCAAGGTCGGCTGCCGTTTCGCCCGGCAGTCCGATGATGAAATACAGCTTCAGATTGAGGATATCGCGTGCAATCAGCATCTCACAGGCATCCAGAATCTGCGCCTCGGTCAGGTTCTTGCGTATCAGATCACGCATGCGCTGCGAGCCCCCCTCCGGAGCCAGTGAGATCGTTTTGTGACCGCTGGCAATCAAGGCGTCCAGCATGCCAGCATCAATGCGATCAACCCGCAGAGACGAAACAGAAACCTTGGCACCCTTGTCGACGATATACCGACAGAGGCGACCGATCCCGGCATAATCGGACACGGCTGCTCCCACCAGCCCGACCTTGCCCCGATGGGCAAGCCCCTGGTCGATCAGTGCGACAATGTTATCGAAGGGTTGCTGGCGAAAAGCGCCATAGATAAACCCCGAGCTGCAGAAGCGACAACCGCGCGGACAACCGCGGCTGACCTCGATCAGGAACATGTCACCGAACTCGGTATTTTCGGTCAGTATCTGTGAAGCAGCTGGCTCGTGCTGTTCCAGGCAGACCGGCACGCGCACGACCGGCAGGGGAGCACCAACTTCGGCATCGTACCCGACCAATGTACCTGAATCATAGCGGGGTTGATAAAAAGCCGGGATATATACACCGGAAAGTGATGAGAGGGCGTGCAGCAAACCGCGTCTGCCGTTATCAACTGGTGATAGCAACGTAGAAACCATGGCCGGAATGACATCCTCGCCTTCACCGATGCAGATGGCGTCGATGAAATCGGCTACCGGTTCGGGATTGATAAAGAAGGCGGCGCCCCCGGCAATGATGAGCGGATCGGCCTGGCTACGCGTGTTCGAATAGAGTGGAATACGCGCCAGATTGAGGATCAGGGGGATATTCAGGTAGTCAGGCTCAAACGACGTGGAAAATGCGACCACATCAAAATCGGCCAAGGGGGTTGAAGACTCCAGTGACAGTAGCGGCGTGCCGCTGCGGCGATATTCTTCCAACTCCTCGCGATCGGGAAGAAACCCCCGCTCGCAGCGTATGCCGGTCGCTCCGGCAAAAAGCGAATAGACACTCTGAAAGCCAAGACTGCTCATGCCGGTACGATAACGACTCGGAGAGACAAGGCAGACGGAAAGTTGCCCGACCCGTCCGTGCGGGTGAAGATGCGTCTCCGCCTGGAGCAGGGCCCTGTTTCTACTCCGGAGAGTGCTGCTCATCGCAGCCCGTCCTCTGGGTAGATGATCATATCCGGCGTATACGCACCAGCATCATTACTGTTCATCGACAAATCCTCTTTTTCACAATAGCCAGAATATACCATGATTGTGACATAATTCGGGAATGCATAAAAAAACGCCGCATAGGGCGGCGTTTTTAAATCTTATCCAGCTAGGTGAAATGTCTCTGTAGTACGTTAACCACGGCTAGTCTTTTGAGAGCGACACATACTCTGGAAACGAGGCGGAACCGGTCAATGCGGTAATGCCCGCCTCACGGAAATGCGCCGGAACAAACAATGCGCCACGCTGTAGCTGTTCTGAAATTTTCACCTTCAGTGAGACACTGCCGGTATCCGAAGTTATTTTGAGAACATCACCGGCCGTGACACCGACTGAAGCGGCATCAAGAGAGGAAATATCAACATAGGCTTCGCCCGATACCAGCAGGTTATTCTCGGACATGGTTGTCATCGAACCGTTATGGTGCAGAACCGGGCCAATCGTCAGGGCAAACTGACGGGATGCAGGTGATGGCGTCAGCGGTGCCAGCGGCATACAAATGAATGTTGTTGTACGGTTTTTTATCCGGCCCATCCGGCATCCTTCATGATCGCAGACGTCGCTATAGAGGCCGGTCAGGGTTGTGATCTCGTGCTGCAGCGCTTCGAGCGAATCCTGAGCGCATATAGTGCCCGGGACGACCAGGCAGTGCAGTGCGGTCAGAATATCGGCATCACTGCGAGCATCGCCAGCCGGCTTGACGGCGGCACTGAAACATTGTACCCGGTTATCTGCTGAGGTGAACGATCCCGACTTTTCGGCAGCGATTGCAGCCGGCAGGAAAACATGCGCCAGCTTGGCGGTATCGGTCAGGAAGGCATCCTGAACAACCAGCAGTTCGAGTTTCTGCAGAGCTTTCATGACGCGCGTGCGATTCGGCATAAAATGGAGCGGGTCGCTCCCCAGTACGTACAGCGCCTTGATCTGTCCAGCTTCAATGGCATCAAGTATCTGAAACAGATCTTTCCCTTGAACCGTAGGTATGGCGGCCTTCCATGCGGAGCTGAACGTTGCAGCAGCACGACCGTAGGTATGATAACCGGGCAGATACTCGGGGCAGACCCCCATGTCCAGCATTCCCTGCGTATTGTTTTTCTCGTCAAGCGGATAAATACCGGCTCCCGCCTCAGTAACAGCGCCGGTCAGGAGTGCCAGGTCAACAACCCCGGTAACAGCATTTTTGCTGTCTGCCGAACGGATAACATCGGCACCATAGATGACTGCGGTTCGGCCACCTGAACAGATCATGGCGGCGGCTTCACGTAGTTGAGCCTCAGTAATTCCCGAAAGTTCAGCGATGCGTTCAAAGGAAATCGAGTCGAGAGACGATTTCAGCGTTTCTAAATCTTTGACATTCGCCGTTGAAGCAACTCCTGCTGCCAGTACCGCCTTGTTGAGGCCGGCAACCAGCCAGGCTTCACTGCCGGGGCGACACTGCAGGAACGCGTTGGCAAACTTGTTCATAGAGCTGGCGCGGCTACCTGCCAGCACCAGTTTGGCATCGTTTTTAGTGGCGGCCTGAATGGCACGATACGCAAAGCCGGCGGACTCAGCTTTGAGATCAGCCCCGATAACAATAATTGCGGTCGCCTTTTCAATGGCGTCCATACCGAAGGTGCCACCGCTGTAACCGAGCATTTCCCACTGGATCACCTGTGCAGGGAGATACCCGAGGCGGGCCTCAGAGTCGATATTATTGCTACCGAGTGCACCGCGCAGGAACTTCTGGAAGAGATAGCTTTCCTCATTGGTGACGCGCGGTGAGCCGATACCGGCAATAGCGCTCCCACCGGAAACAGTGGCTATATCCTTGAGCCGAGTGGCAACAGCCCCGAGTACCCGGTCCCAGGAATCCTTTTTCAACGTACCTGAAGCGTCCTTCATCATCGGTGAAGTCAAACGATCTTGAGCGTTGAAAGCGGCATAGCCAAAACGACCATTGATGCAGAGATTACCCTTGTTGTACCCTTCATCTGAACTAGTAACCCGCTCAACTCGGCCATCTTTGGCATGGTATTGGATCTGACAGCCGGAGGAGCAGAAGGCGCAGACGCTTTCCGTAACGTCAAACGCCCAGGGACGGCCCCGAAATTTGAACGGTTTGCTGATCAGGGTGCCGGTCGGACAGGCACCGATGCAGTTGCCGCAGAAATCACAATCAAGCGGCTCGCCGCTAATGGTGTCGATGATGGTGCAATCACCGCGATCGACAATTTCGATCGCCTCACGCCCGACAACTTCGCGGCAGACCTTGACGCATTTTTCACAGAGGATGCAGCGGTTAGGGTCGCTTTCCAGCAGTTTCCAGTCATAACGGATCGGCAGGCGCTCCAGCTCGGCGCTATATTTGGTTTTGTCCACCTGCAATTCATAGCAGGTGTCCTGCAGATTGCACTCTCCAGCGGCATCGCAGACCGGACAGTCCAGCGGGTGATTAACCAGCATCAGTTCCATGGTCTTCTTGCGGGTCGCTTCCAGTTTCGGCGTGCTGGTAATAACGACAATTCCGTCCTTGACCGGAGTATTGCAGGCGGTCATGGGTCGTTCAACCCCTTCCACGTCAACGATACAGACGCGGCAGGCGCCGGTAGTGGAGACCTTCTTCAGCCAGCAAAGAGTGGGGATCTTGATGCCTAATTCCGCAGCCGCCTCCAGAATGGTGGCACCAACAGGTACCGTTACTTGTTGGCCGTTGATTGTGACTGTTGCCGTACTCTTTTTGTCGCTGGACTCTGTATGTGCCATGCCTTATATCTCCAATAAGTTCTTAAATGCGTATCAATAAAAACTACAGGGCCACCATCGCCATGCGGTAGCATCTCAGACATCTGTCCGCCTCAATCTGTGCGGTAGTGTCGCTGAAGCCGAGCTCGACCTCGCGATAGTTGCCCTTGGCGGCACGCTCACGACCATGCACCTCTTTCTGGCTGGCACGGTCACCGGAGTCGAGCCAGGCAACTGTTTCGTTCTTATCGTAGACTCCCAGGTAGCTTAGCAGGTCATCGAATATATCCTGCTCCGAAAGATAGGCTTTGCCCTCTTCCAGCCAGCGTTGGATAACCAGGGCGGCACGGTGCGCATTGCCGATACAGGCAACAACCGTCAGTGGCCCTATTTCAGCATCACCACCGGCAAATACGCCGTCACAGTCGGTGATCAGCGAACGGGAGAGCATGTTGCCCATGCCGTCCTTCAGGTCTTTGCCGGCGGCATCCTTCAGCGGCAGATATTTGGTGACGACCGTATTCCACTTGGTGATATCGATGCCCATATCTGGCGGGATGAAACCCAGATCCGGATCCTGGCCGATAGCCGGGATGACCGTGTCGCACTCGACGATGAATTCGCTGCCCGGTACCGGTTCGGGACGACGACGACCGGAGGCATCCGGCTCACCCATAGCCATGCGAACACATTCAACCCCGGTTACCTGCTCATTGGCATCCACGATGATCTTGGTAGGAAGAACCTGTAACTCGAATTTGACACCTTCTTCGTCGGCACCGTCAACCTCCCAGACATCAGCAGGCATCTCCTTGCGGGAGCGACGATACAGCAGAATAGATTCTTCGGCACCTTCACGCAGGGCGACCCGAACACAGTCGATGGCCGTATTGCCGCCACCTACCACGCACACTTTTTTGCCCATGCCGGTCGGATGACCTAAATAAGCCTCACGCAGAAAATCGATACCACCGGAGAGAAAGCCCTTGTACCCCTTGTCCTCGCCTTCGACACCCATCGGCTTGGAGCGATGCGCTCCGGGCGCCAGGAACACGGCGTCATACTGCGTTTTCAGCTCGGGGAGAGAGATATCCTTGCCGACCCGCATGTTGTACTTGATCTCTGACCCAACGGATTCGATGATGTCCACATCTCGTTGCAGGATGTGGCGCGGCATACGGTAGGCCGGGATGCCGACGGCGATCATGCCGCCGCCGTACCCTTCGGGCAGAGCTTCATAAATGGTTGATTTATATCCTTCCAGCCCCAGGTAGTAAGCACAGGCCAGCCCGGCAGGGCCAGCGCCGACGATGGCCACCTTCTTGTTTTTGGCCGGCTTAACCTGCATCGGTGGAGTTACATTATGCTGCCACTCATAGTCCGAGGCGCTCCGTTTCAGCACCATGATATTGATCGCATCATCCACGTTTTTGCGGCGACAGGCGGTCTCGCAGGGATGCGGACATACCCGGCCACAGACAGCCGGCATCGGCATATTCTCGCGGATGGTAGCGAGCGCCTCGCCGTACTGGTAATTCTTGATTTCCTCAATATATTTGGGGATATTTATGTGGGCAGGACACTTGTCCATGCAGGGTGCGGTAATTTTGTGAATGTAGTTGGCAGGTGACGGGGAACGCTTGGCCCCCAGATAGGCAACAAACGCATCCCGGAAATGAGTGACCGCATCGAAGACCGGCACCGTCGCACTCTGGCAGAGGGTACACTTGCAGTTTTTCAGCAATTCGGCCAGATCACCGACCGTATCCAGATCCGCCTCGGTAGCTGAGCCGTTCAGTACATTCTGGAAAAGGTCCATCAATACCTTGGTACCTTTTTTACCAGGGGTGCACCGGCCACAGCAGAAGAGCGTCTGCACACGCTTCATGTATTCAGCTGTCATAGCCGGGACATCGACATCCTTGTCAAACAGGATAATGCCGTCCCATCCCATAAATGCCCGCAACGGACGCTGACCATCAAATGCAACCGGCAAACGGTAGCTTACCGCCTGCGGTTCCCCGGAAACATTCCTGTTATCGACTGTATTTCCGCCCCACGTAGAAAAAACGACCTGTGCCACAAAAACCTCCACCAACCAACCATAAAAGCAGGATTAAGTACTCGCAATTATTGAATAAAAATGTTTATGAGAATTGTATACAGTATGCATCATTATCACACTAACACCTTATAAATCAAGGAAAAAACTGATGGAGAGACAACCGCATTCTCAACCGGTTTTGCCTTTTATCCGTGATGTGCTATATGTGTACGAATGATGCTTTTGATCCTTATATAATCCGGGGGACATAAACCGTATGCCTGACTACCAAAATTCTGATGAAACATTCCGCCCACTTTTTGAAACTAATATGGGAATAAAGCGGGGGGAACGGGTGCTGGTGTTCAGCGACATAATCCGCCCTGACGAGACCCCCTCCGCGTCTGACCAGGACCGACGCATACGACTGAATGCGACCGCACGGGCGGTGGCCGAATTTGCCGCAAGTGAATACGGCAGCGGCGCTTTTGTTGAGTTTCCAGCCACCCCCGACTCAGGTGCCGAACCGCCAGTCGAGCTCTGGCTGGCGACCTTCGGCGCCAGCGCCACCGCGGCATTAAAAGCCGAGGGATTACAGGCAAAACTGCTCGCCAAGGAAGCATTGCCAGACGAATTAGACCGCGCCAAAGAAATCGTGCTGGCAAACAGGGGGGACGTTGCCGGAATCATTATTGCCCTGGCAAACAACTCCACCAGCCACACCCGATATCGCGCCCTGGCCTGCGCCGCCGGAGCCCGCTTCGCCAGCCTGCCGCATTTCGATCCGGATATGTTCCATACATCAATGACCGTGGACTGGCACGCCCTGGCCGATCGTACCGCACGTCTTGTCGGGGCGGTCAACAAGGCTGAATGGATCCGCGTTACGACCCCTAACGGCACCAATATGAACATCTGCAAACTGGGGAGATATGCCGAGGGGGATGACGGCCTGCTGACGGCACCGGGAAGCTTTGGGAACCTGCCGGCCGGCGAGGCCTACCTGGCGCCCCTGGAGGGGAGGAGTCACGGAATCATGGTTATTGAGTGGGGGCCGACCCGCAAGCTGGACGAACCGCTGCGCCTGACCATAGAGAATGGTGTGGTGGTACGGATGGAGGGGAATGATCGCCACCGCACCAGCCTCGAGGCCAAATTTGCAGAAAACGCCAACTGTCGCAACATCGCCGAACTGGGCATCGGCACCAACGACAAGGCCAGTCGCCCCGACAACGTGCTGGAGGCGGAGAAAATTCTCGGCACGATCCACATTGCCCTGGGCGATAACACCGGCTTTGGAGGGACGGTCAGCGCCCCCTTCCATGAGGATTACGTGTTCTATCAGCCGACGCTGACCGCGATTATGGCAGACGGCAGCGAACAGGTTATTATCGCTGATGGTGTATTGACACTGTAATTTCAACCAAATGATGGCGAAGCGGTCACAATGGATCAGTTTTCAAGGGAGAAGATCACGCGAGGAGACAGGGAGTTCTCAGCCGCTTTTCAGTAAAAGCTTCGACAGACTCCGGTCGACAGAAATAATACCCCTGGGCCACCACACACCCAAGCAGCAGGAGCGCTTGACGCTGTTCTTCCGTCTCGACGCCCTCAGCAACGGTGGTTAGCCCCATCTGTTGGGCAATAGCAACTATTGTGGCGATTATTGCCTTGTCGTTATTGTCATCAAGCATATTTTTTACAAAAGTTTGATCAATCTTCAGGGTGTCGATTGGGATACGTTTCAGATAAACCAGTGATGAATACCCCGTACCGAAGTCATCGATTGCGATGCTAAAGCCCAGACACCTGAGTTCCGCCATAATCTCGAACATCCGTTCCGGATCGTCCATGAGACAACTTTCAGTAAGTTCCAACTCAATACTGGATGGTGATACGCCGGTTTCTTCCAATACCCTTGCCACCCGCTCAAGGAAGGATGGGTCTTCAAATTGCCGCGTCGAAACGTTTACCGCAATTCTGCCACGACAGGTTAATCCCTGCTCCTTCCACAGCTTTATATGCTGACAGGCCGTCCTGAGAACCCACTCGCCTATATGAGACATCAGGCCACGCGCTTCCGCTATTGGTATGAACTCAGCGGGACTTATCAATCCGAGCACCGGGTCGTGCCAACGAAGCAGTGCCTCGGCACCGATGATCATCGCGGAGCGCAACTCCACTTTGGGCTGATAGTAAAGTTGCAGATTTCCTTCTGCAACCGCACATTCCAGCCGTTGAAGAAGCTCCAGCTCTCTGGTAAGCGCGTGGCTCATTTTGCTCTTGTAAAAACGGTACCCGCCACCCGCCTCCTTCACCTTTGACATTGCAAGGTCAGCCCGCGACAGCAGATCCGCCGGGTTGTCGGCATCGCTCGGGTATAATGCAATACCGATGCTGCCACTTATGGAGAAGGAGTGAGTATCAAGCAGGAATGGCTGTTTGATGGCTGTCAGGATATGTTCCGCAAGGTTGATGGCTTTGCTTTGGTCGTTCTGGTTACAGATAACAATGAAGTCGTCACCACCAAACCGAGCAACGACACAGTTATCTTCGGACAATTCCCGCAACTTATGTGCGACCTGCGACAGGATTTTGTCACCTGTTTCATGCCCGTAGGATTCATTGATTTCACGGATATAGTCAAGATCGAGCAAGAGCAGAGCCAGCTGGCTGCCGCTCTCTCTGGCTGCAGCAACGGCATCCGTAAGCAGAGAGGAGAGGTGATTCCGATTTGGCAGGCCGGTCAAACTGTCAAAAAAGGCTAACCGGTGAATACGTGCATTGGCATGCTCGTGAGCTATACGGAGACGTATAGTTTCAATTCCGAAGGACAGATCGCTGGCCAACTCTTCGAGAAGCGCAACCTCCTTGCCGTGGAAGGCGTTCGGCTCCGGCGCATAGATCGCTATGGCACCGATTGTGTCGCCGTTCACCTGAAGTGGGAGGGCAATTGCAGACTGGTAATTTCTGCTTCTGGCGTCCTCATGCAAGATGGTGAGTCGGGGGTCGTTCCGAATGTCAAGTCTGAGTTGCGTTGTTCCGGTGCGGATGGCAGCACTCATAGCACTGCGGCCGTGCTCGCCATCAGCCCATGACATCTTTGCTGTAGAGAGGAACCCCTCATCATAGCCGCAGTGGGCGGCAGGGCGAACGGACTGTTCGTTGTCCAGCTCTTTAAATCCAACCCAACTAAGAGAGTAACCACCTATCTCAGTCGAAATCCGGCAGACATCATAAAGAAGCACTGCTTCTTCATGTGCACGGAGCAGCGTCTGGTTGCTTGCAGAAAGCAGTCTCAAAGCTCGGTTGCTTCGTTTGAGTTCATCTTCAATATTTTCCGGCTGCTGCATGGCGGCCTCTATCCTGTGAGTCAAAAAAGTAACCTATAACCAACAAAGACCTAAACCTACCGTATCAAAACCGAGGCGGGCCAAGTAAAGAAGCATAATAACTGACCGGACAACAGTTTGTCTTGCGACGATTTTTCTTACGTAATGGGTTTATGAGAACGTGGCATGTTACCACTCTGGTTGTATATGTACAAGAATATCTCATAGGATTGCCGAAAAAAGTGTGCCATTTATTGCACATATTCTAGATTTAGTGTATACATTACAAAATCAGTACGTTAAAAGCAGAGAATCATGGAACCTATTGTCACATACAAAGAGCGTTGCCGTCGGTGTTATTCCTGTGTGCGCAGCTGTCCGGTCAAGGCCATCAAGGTGGACGGCGGGTTTGCAGAGATAATGTATGAACGCTGCATCGGTTGCGGTAATTGCCTGAGCTGCCCGCAGCAGGCCAAGGTGGTGGTCGACCGCATGGCCAGAACACAGGAGATGTTGACATCCGGCTCTCCGGTCGTGGCGGTGCTCGGCTGTTCGTTCCCGGCTTTCTTTCACTCACTCCACCCCGGCCAGCTTGTAGCAGCCTTAAAAAGCCTTGGATTCTGTGAGGTGCATGAAGGGGCGTACGGCGCACGCATGATAGCCGGCAGCTATCGTAGCGCCCTGCAATCCGCTGATCGCCCCCTGATTTCATCACACTGTTCGGCGGTGGTTGATTTAATCGAACGCCACTATCCGACACTGGTCCCAAATATCATGCCGGTTGTTTCGCCGATGATCGCCATGGGGCGCTTCATCAAAAGCATCCTGGGCGAAGAAACCCGGGTGGTCTACGTCAGCACCTGCATCGCGGCAAAATTCGAAATCCAGGGCGAGGCGTCCGGTGCCATCGATGTGGTGCTGACATATCAGGAAATCGACAAACTTCTCAAGAACAGGCGTATCACTCCGTCCACTCTGCCTGATATGCCGTTCGACGGCGTTGACCCGGGCGCAGGCCGCCTTTTCACTCTTACCGGTGGCCCACTTAAGGTTTTTGATATCCAGACAGATTTCCAGGATAATGAGACCATCAGCGCCGAAGGTGAGGCGCACACAATCGGTATCATTCGAGACCTGGCCGCGGGCCGGATTTCACCGGCTTTTGTCGATCTTCGTTTCTGCGATGGTGGCTGTGTCGATGGCCCGGCGCGCGATAAAGAACTCAATCACTTTTTCAAGCGCAAGCTGATTGTATGCCATAACAGCTCCACCCCCCCCTATGATACGGCAGCGCACTATCGCTCAATCGCGCAGTTGCCTGATCTTTCCCGTTCTTACTCAGACAAGTCACTGAAACTGCCAATCCCCGGCAAGGATGACATTAAGCGCATTCTTCACTCTACAAACAAATTCACCCAAGGGGACGAGCTCAATTGCCGCGCCTGCGGGTACAACAGTTGCCGGGAACATGCGGTAGCGGTATTCCAAGGACTCGCCGATATTGAAATGTGCCTTCCTCACAACATGCAGCTGATCGAGGAGGAGCGCGGGCATCTCATGCAGAAGTGTGAACTGGTGCAACGGGAGTTGGACCGCCAGGCAGGAGATGACATGATTGTCGGCAGCGACCCCGGCATCAAGGACGTAATGGAGCTGATTCATCAAGTTGCTTCCACACCGACGACCGTACTCATCAGAGGAGAAACCGGCACAGGTAAGGAGCTTACCGCCCGTGCTATCCACCGCCAAAGTCACCGCAATGACAAACCGCTCATGACGGTCAACTGCACGACACTCACAGATTCGCTCCTTGAAAGCGAATTGTTCGGTCACAAGAAAGGCTCATTTACCGGCGCTATCTCCGACAAAAAGGGACTTTTTGAGGCGGCCAATGGTGGTACCATATTTTTGGACGAAATCGGCGATATAACCCCCAAACTTCAAGCCGAACTGCTACGAATTCTTGATTTGGGAGAGGTGCGTCCGGTTGGCAGCGTTACGGCTAAAAAGGTTGACGTGCGCTTGATAGCAGCGACCAACAAGGACCTTGAACTAGGTGTGCGCGAGGGGTGGTTTCGTGAGGATCTCTATTACCGCCTGAATGTTTTCAGCATTGAGCTTCCACCGTTGCGTAACCGGGCCGAGTCTGTGCCGGAGTTGGCTCGGCATTTTCTCGACAAAGCCAGAAAAAAACTCAACAAAACAATTGCCGGTATCGAAGAGCGAGCCGTCAAAGCCATGCAGCACTATCCCTGGCCCGGGAATATCCGCGAAATGCAGAATGTCATCGAGCGCAGTGCTGTTCTGGCCAAAGACGGCCTCATTCGGCTGGAAAATCTTCCTACCATTTTTATCGACACCTACGAATCATGCCCGGATATTGATGCCAATCGGCGCCGGGTCTCATTCAAGGCCGAACGTGAACTGCAGGTTGTTCGAACCGAGAAGAATATCATCGCGCGCTATCTCGAAGAAACCAATGGGAACGTTGCCAAAGCCGCCCGTCTGGCCAACCTCACCCGGCGGACCTTTTACCGTCTGCTCGAAAAGCATGACATTGAAGTTGTCCGCCGTTCAAAATAAATTTCCAGCTAACCAAGTCACTCATCCTTCAATGTACCGCACCGACACAGACATAAATCTGTTTCAAAATAGTGTATACTTTTGGCCACTAATGTGTCACTTCTGGCACATGTTTAAATACTCCGACAAAAGAGTTCGATAATATCTGATTACAACACACCGTATTTACAATACTTATCTTTTATATTTTAATTTGGCACGATATTAGCTGTTGTATACAACATATTCGCCATACGCACTCGAAGTAAACTATAAAAAAAAGAGAGGAATACTACAATGGGAAGAATGGGAGAAAATCCGCGTTACAATGTCATTTCAATGAGGGTAAGCGATGAAGAGCGCATTCACCTGGAAAATCTGATGAAGACCACTCACAAGAGTGTCTCGGATATCATGCGCGAGGCGATGGAATATTTCACTGCTCACCATGAGCAGAACGAACAGGACAGGAAGGCCGCATAGTCGCATTTTGCTCCACAAACGCAACGAGGCGGGGACATATATCCCCGCCTCGTTGCGTTTAGTCATGTATCATCAAGATCAGTTGATGGTAATTTCAAACTGTTCCTGATGGAAGCCGGGTTTGGCACGCACCGTGATCCTTTTTTTGAATTTCTTTTCCAGCTCTTCAAGTCCGCGTCGCTCTTCATCATAGAGCAGGTCAGCAACTTGCGGATGGACGGTCACCGTCGCTTTAGTACCGCGGACATCCAGCATTTCCCGCCGCAATTCACGGAATATTTCATGACAGACGGTGATTTTTGACTTGATATAGCCGCGCCCCTCACAGTAGCTGCATGGCTCACACATCATACGGCTGATATTCTCACGTACCCGCTTTCTGGTCATCTCTACCAGTCCGAGCTCGGATATTTTCAGAATATTTGTCTTCGATTTATCCGCTTTCAGAGCTTCTTCCAGCGCCCCGTAAACCTTTTCGCGATTGACCTCTTTTTCCATGTCGATAAAGTCAATAATGATGATCCCGCCGATATTCCGCAAACGAAGCTGATACGCAATCTCCTTGACCGCCTCTAGATTCGTCTTTAGGATTGTATCTTCCAGATTATGCTTGCCCACAAACCGTCCAGTATTAACATCTACAGCGCTCAAGGCTTCAGTCTGTTCGATGATGATGTAGCCGCCCGACTTGAGCCAGACCTTTCTCCCCAAGGCTCTGCTTATTTCAACTTCCAGCCCGTAATGATCAAAGATCGGTTCTTCTTCATCATACAACTCAATCGTATATTTCATCTTTGACGCAAAGGTCGAAATGAAATGCACAATTCGGTCGTAATCGACCTGTGAATCGACAATAATTTTATCAACCTGCTCGGTAACGATATCCCGAACCACTTTCTGAACAACATCCAGGTCTGAATGCAGTAACGACGGGATAGCGGCCTTCGCCTGTCGCTTGGATATTTCCTCCCACAGGGTGGTTAGGTACTGCATATCGGCAATCAAATCTTCTTCGCTCTTTCCTTCAGAAACGGTCCTGACAATGTAACCGGAACCCTGCTTTTTAAGGCGTTCAACGATCTCACGCAGGCGCTCGCGCTCATCCTCGTCCTCTATCCGCCGAGAAATGCCAATATGGTCAACCGTCGGCATATAGACCAGATGCCGCCCAGGCAGAGAAATATGTGACGTTATACGGGCCCCCTTGGTGCCAAGCGGTTCCTTGGATATCTGCACCAGCAGCTCCTGCCCCTCCTGCAG
>Ga0209430_1002008_pt1 | contig 13854 bp, 16 predicted proteins | sample BarGraIncub1133A_FD_184504 | JGI IMG/M metagenome (GOLD analysis project Ga0209430, IMG submission 184504) | Arctic peat soil microbial communities from Barrow, Alaska - Barrow Graham LP Incubations 11-33A (SPAdes) (version 2) | ecosystem: Environmental > Terrestrial > Soil > Wetlands > Peat... | reverse complement strand
CGTACCGGTTCGATTCCGGTCTCCGGCACCATAGTAGTAAGGCTTCCAAGGTTTAGCTTGGAAGCCTTTTTTCATGCGCATTTTGTTTGTAACAACCAATAGAAGACAAAACGGTATAAGCTTTTGACATATCACATGTTTAATAGAAATTTAAATGGCCCAGTCTACAATAATAGTGAACTGAGCCATTTATACTTATTAAGTTATCCATCAGCTTGAAGAATACCCACAGAAAGGAAATACTACTTATCTAACAAGGTTACCGACTTAACTTTAACTATTTCAGTTGGTTTGGATATTTCATCAGGGTTAGAATCGCTTACTGTTACAGGGGTAGCTGCTATCTTATCCAGAGTTTCTTCACCACTGATTAGTTTGCCAAATGCAGCGTAATCACCATCTAAACTTGGTTGATCTCCGTGCATAATAAAGAATTGGCTGCTTGCAGAATTCATATCATTACCACCTCTAGCCATAGATATAACTCCGCGTGTATGGAGAAGGGTGTTTTTGGCAAATCCATTATTTTTAAATTCACCAGTTATAGTTTTATCCGAACCACCAGTACCATTTCCACTTGGATCCCCACCTTGTACCATGAAGCCAGCTATGATCCTATGAAAGGTTAGTCCGTCATAAAAACCAGCTTTTGTTAAGCTGACAAAATTATTAACGGTTTCTGGTGCATATTCAGGATAGAGCTCAAAAACCATCTTATCACCGTTTTCCATTTCAAATTGTATCCTGGGGTGGATTTCAGCAGCTTCCTGATTAGCGCCTTGTTTAGCACAACTAGAAGTAAATGCAACTGTGAAGATTGCAATTAATAAAAGTGCAGTTGTTTTCTTGAAAATAGCTTTAAACATAAGATTCTAGCCTCCATTATTTGATAAAATATTTGGTACCTCATTTTCCATACAATAAAATTACTGAAAATAATCTAATGATAATAATACACTATTATTATGAAAAGTACTATAATTATAAATGGAAAACTAGTAGTATATAACAAAAGAACATTATGAATGTATTTATATTATGTGTGAAAATAAGAGGAGTACCCATGAAATATAATTTCGATGAAATAATTGATAGAAAAGATACTTCTGCTGAAAAATATATAGATTTAGAAAAACTATATGGAACCTCTGATGTAATACCTTTGTGGGTTGCCGATATGGATTTTAGGACTGCAAAGCCTATTATTGACGCTATAAAAGAGAGAACGGAAAATGGTATATTTGGGTATACATCAAGACCCGATTCATATTATGATGCAGTGTGCAACTTTCAGATGAAAAGAAAGAACTGGGACATTGATAAAAAGCTAATGAGCTTTAGCTTGGGAGTAGTGACTTCGATATGCATGATAATAAAAGCGCTAAGTAATGCTGAAGCTAAAATTATAATTCAGACACCCGTTTACCGTCCTTTCTATAATGCAGTTAAGGATGCACCAAGAGAGCTTTTAGAAAGCCCTTTAAAGGAAGTGGAAGGTAGCTTTAATATGGACTATGAAGATATAGAGGAAAAAGCGAAGCAGGGGGCGAAGTATCTTATATTGTGTAGCCCTCACAATCCAATTGGGAGAGTGTGGTCGCGGGACGAGCTGAAAAAGCTGGGAGATATTTGCCTCAAATATGATGTTAAGGTTATTTCTGATGAAATTCATTCTGATCTGATTCTATGGGGTAATAAACATACTCCATTTTCTTCAATATCTGAAGAGCTCAGAAGGATAACTATAACCTGCATAGCAGCTAGCAAGACCTTTAACTTAGCGGGAATGCAATCGTCTATTGTTATACTCCCAGATGAAAAATCGAAAGGTAAATTTGATCAAGCATGGGCAAGACTTCATATTGAATGCAACAACTGTTTTAGCATGGTTGGAACTCAGGCTGCTTTTGAGCATGGAGAGGAATGGCTAGAACAGTTGTTAAGATATATTGAAGGTAATGTAACCTTTATTATGGATTATTTTAAAGAAAATATTCCTTTAATTATACCAATTTGCCCTGAAGGGACGTATCTAGTATGGCTTGATTGCAGACAATTAGGTATGAATGGGAAACAGCTCAATAAGTTTATGGTTTTTGAAGCAGGTATAGCAATGAGCTCGGGTACGTACTTTGGCAAAAACAGTGAAGGTTTTATGAGAATGAATGTAGCATGCCCAAGAGCAATACTTGAGAAAGCGCTTGTGCAGCTAAAGACTGCTGTGGAACATTTAGAATAGAAGCTGTATGAATATGATTGTTTTAAATGAGGTATCTTAAAAGATCCTAAATTAAACAATCATCGCTATATGAAGGTTTATATGCTCTAACTAAATGCAAAGTATAATTTATTAACTTTTAGAATATAATATTGATAGAAATAAATACATGATAAAAAAGGTGATTTGTATAAAAATACTTCTTGCAATCATCGAAGCGCTGTGTTATACTAACTTTTGTCGCCAAGAGAGTTAAGCTTGAGACACAGCATTTTATATATCGCGGGATGGAGCAGTTGGTAGCTCGTCGGGCTCATAACCCGAAGGTCGTAGGTTCAAGTCCTGCTCCCGCAACCATGAGAACCCTTAAAGCATAATGCTTTGAGGGCTTTTTAATGTTAGGAAAAAGAATAAGCAGTCAAATTGACTGCTTATAGAAATTTATATGAATGCTGAAATTGACAAAGTGCCTGTTTGGTAATTAGCATAAGGCTAGAATTTTTATAGAAATGAGTTTATTAACAAAGTTTTTCTGGTACAAAATATAAAAAGCGGTACTGAAAATAAAAAAACTGGTACAGTTATTCAGGTGTCTCATATAAACTAGCGATTGAATTCATCGCTTTTACTTTAGTATTTGGTAATGAATGAGCGTATCTGTTCATAGTTATACTTGGATTTGCATGTCCTAAAAGAACGCTTAGTGTCTTGAAGTCAACTCCATTCTCTATCATCCTTGTAGAGAATGTGTGCCTCAGAGCATGAAAATTTGCATCTTTAATGCTTAAGTATTCGCTTAAATACATCCTGCATTGTACGAGGCTCTGTGTGGAAGCCTATTTCATTACAAAGAATAAACTCTCGTTTGTCATATATTCCTTCGGCAGCTGTTTTCTCAATATCTAACTTTTCCTTATAAGCTTTCAGCTCATTAATTAAAAAATCCGATAGTGTAATATCCCTGCATCAAAATCTACATATGACCATTGTAGGGCAGTTAATTCACCCACTCGTATACCTGTAAATAATGCTAGTAGTACTCCAATGGGCAAATCGCTCATAACTATTCTTAAGCTCAGATTGAAGTTTCTTCTGCTCTTCTATACATAGTACACACATTTCCTTATTTTTTAGTTTAGGAAGTTTAATATGCTTTAAAAAGTTTTTTGCTATAAGTTCGTTTTCTAATGCTTGTTCTAGTGAAAGATGAAGCATATTGTACATGTTATGAATTATTCTTTCTGATAGGGCACCCTTCCCATATAATCTACCATCCTTTTTCTCGTCATTAAAATACTTTTGAAGGATATCTAGACTAATGTCAGAAAGCTTTACTTTTCCTATTCCTGGGATTATGTGCTTATAGATGTATGTCTTATAGCTAATATAGGTTGACTGCTTTATATTTGGTTCAGCATATTCGTCTAGACAGTTTTTTAGCCAGTCCTCAAGTTCTAAATTTAATAAAGAACAACAAATATTGAATAAATATTATATAAGGAAGGACAAACACAAGTAAAGAAAACTATGAGTGAGCATATAAGTGAATTGGAGAAATTAGTTGAAGAACGTGGCATGTTTGGGTTGCATCCGGACACCGTAACGACACATTCAGACACCTTGGAGAGTTAATAGAACAGCTGGCCCCCCTTTAATCACAATGATAAAAGAGCCGAACGATGAGGTGGCTGGAAATGCTGAAAACAAGAAAAATTTTAAGACTAAAACATAAAGTAGCAAATCATATATAGTATTAAAATTTTTAGAGGTTGGCCAAATGGTAAGTTGTTCTTTTATTCTGGCAGCTTTAATATTTCCAAAATCAATTTAGGAGTTCCCATGGCATACCACATTACCGAAAATAAAAAAAGTGTATCTAACTTTGCAATTCTCCCGCTGATGGGTTTTTATAAAGAATCCTGGGTCTCAATAGTAATGGGTATTTCAATATCCCTGCTAGCTGGTTTTTGCTTCTTTACCAAATATTCGAATAAAATTTTTACTAACTGGTATCCTTGATATTCAGGACTTTGTCCCAAAGCAAAATCTACAGTTCCATTTTGAAGTAATTCTAAAGTATCGGGAACCAAATCATGACAAATTATAGCAACATTGTGGGAAAAATTTAATAGGCTAAGAGCGCTTCCAACCCCTGCAATGCCCCCACCGGTTATATATAGCCCCTTTAGATTAGGATGCTGATTGCAATATGCAAGGGTAATTTTGAATGCCTCGTCCTTACGGTCTTGGTTTTCTTGCACGTCAAAAACGTTGATAGGGGATGCTGTTTCTTTCAATTTATCTATAAATCCCTGTAGACGATCCTGATGGCAGGATAAATGATAGGAACTAATGATAACTCCTACATCACCTCCAGTGGCAAGAAGTTTCATTAATAAGCCAGCAGCTGTTCTGCCACCTTTACGATGATTCTGTCCTACAAAGCAAAAATCAGTAGTGCCTTCAATTTTCGAATTAAATGTAATAACTGCTATTCCTTTTTCAACAAGTTGGTTGATCTTGTTTCTTACCATATCATCGTCCATAGGGAATACAGCCATTCCCACAACTCCTTCAGACTCCAATCCGTTTAATATGCTTATTTGTTCTGCTGGTTCAAGTGAAATTGGCATTTTAATAATAACTTCTATACCAAAAGCCTGAAATTCATTTCGGGCTTTTTTGACACCGGAAAGCATTTCTTGTATAAAAGGATTATATTCTGGAGTTAATATAATTCCTATTTTTAAAGGAGCTTTACTTTTAACTAATGCTTTGCCTAGAAAGTTAGGCAGGTAATTTAGTTCCTTTGCAATTTTCAATACCTTTTGACGTGTATCTTCTTTAACCCCTGAACGGTGATTCAGAACTTTATCTACGGTCCCTCTCGAAATATTAGCAAGTTCAGCAATCTGTTTAATTGTTACAGCCATAATTTGTACCTCTTCGTATAATAATGAATGTAAGTATTATAGCATAAAAATAATAAAATATCTATAATAGTGCACGTGCACTTAAAAAATGTGATAAATCAATAAAATGTACAATATGTACAAAATATAAATAAATAAATTAGATAAAATGTACATTGTTTTGAAAAAAATGCATGATAAAATGTAAATATAAAAAGAGCTCGAGCACAAAACGTCGAAACGTTTACGAAAGAATAGAAGTAAAATATGACTAGATATTTAAAAATGTATACGAGCACATAAGAAAGGAAGAATGAAAATGAAATTTGGAACAGGATATGCATACTGGGGAACAAATTGGGAATGTGATTACATTGCAATGACAAATAAGGTTGCTGATATTGGTTTTGATATTCTTGAAATCGGCGCTGACCATTTATATCATATGTCAGATGAAGAAATTGCAAAACTGAAAAAAGTAGGAACTGAAAGAGGAATTGAATTTACCACTAACAGTGGTCCTTCAAAAGATAATGACTTTGCTTCATCGAATTCAGCAGTCAGAGAACAGGGCCTTCAATACTTTAAAACAGTGCTTCAGAACATGAAGAAACTTGGATCAAAAACATTAGTGGGGGCTATCTATTCTTTCTGGCCAACGGATTTTGTAAACACGAATAAAGAAGCAGCTTGGGAAAGAAGCATTGCCTGTTTACAGGAACTCAGCAAAACAGCCGAAGAATTAGATATTGAATGTGCTCTGGAAGTGTTAAACAGAAATGAAACTTATATCTTAACCGATTGTGCAGAAGCAATTGAGTATGTCGGAAAAGTAGGAAGCAAGAATATCAATATTCTTTTAGATACATATCATATGAACATCGAAGAAGACAATATGTATGATGCAATTCGGAAATCTGGAAATCTTCTTGGACATCTTCATGTAGGGGAATGTAACAGAAAACTTCCGGGTTTGAATAACAGTATTAACTGGCTGGAAATAGGTAAAGTCCTACGGGATATTAATTATAAAAAAGCAGTAGTTATGGAACCATTTATGTTAAAAGGTGGACAAATTGGTCATGATATCCGAGTTTGGAGAGATTTGAGTAATAATGCAACTCCTGAACAGATGGATCAGTACATCAGAGATTCATTAGTATATTTGAAGAAATGTTGTTTAGGCTAAGGGGGAAGTAATGTGGCAGATATTTTAATTATGGGTGAAATGCTTGTTGAAATCATGAGAACTGAGGAAGATGTTCCGCTGAATGATCAGGGATTGTTCCGTGGACCATTTCCAAGCGGCGCACCTGCTATCTGTATCGATACAGCTGCCAGACTTGGCTGTAAAACAGCCATTATCGGAGGTGTCGGTAAAGATGATTTCGGAAAATGTCTGTTAGAGAGACTGAAGAAAGATGGGGTTGACTGTAGCCACGTAATCGAAAGCCAGGAAAGAGCTACAGGAGTAGCGTTTGTTACATATTTCTCCGATGAATCCAGAAAATTTATTTTTCACATGGGAAATACGCCAGCTGTAGAAGCCAAAGCCCCCGCAGAAGACGACTTCAAGGATGTAAAATTTATGCATATCATGGGGTGTTCCCTAATGGCTAACAAAGATTTTGCACAGGAAATTTTGAAAACCATGCGCATGATGGTAACCTCGGGAGCAAAGATTTCTTTTGATCCAAATATCAGAAAAGAACTTTTTATAGACGATTCCATTTATGCTGTCATCAAAGAAGTGATGGATAATACAAACGTGTTCCTACCGGGAGTGGAAGAACTTCTGATGACTTCGGGCAAATCAACTGTAGAAGACGCAGTTGAAAAATGTTTTGAGAACCCGAAATTAGAAATACTTGCCCTTAAAAACGGATCCAAAGGAAGTAAAATTTATACTCGTGATGGAGTTTTAGAAGTTGGAGTGTATAAAGTGGAACAAAAGGATGCAACTGGTGCAGGTGATTGCTTTGACGGAGCATTTATCGCCGGACTGGTACAGGGAAAAGGCATTGAAGAAGCCGCAAAAATGGGAGCAGCAGCCGGAGCGTTAAATGCAGCAGCATTTGGCCCAATGGAAGGAAAAATCAGCCCTGAAGCAGTACGGAATATGATAAAAGGAAACTAGGTGATTTTGTGAGTGATTTATTGAGAGATATGATTGCAAAACGTAAATCAGGAATTGCATACGGAGTGGCATCATTTTGTACGGCAAATGCAATAGTCATAGAGGCTATCATGGAACAGGCTAAACGATTTGATGATACTGTTCTGATTGAAGCAACTGCAAATCAAGTAAATCAGTATGGCGGTTATACAGGGATGAAACCTGCAGATTTCAGGGAATTTGTTTATGAAATAGCAGACAGGATAAATTTTCCGAGAGCCAGAATAGTTTTGGGAGGCGATCATTTAGGTCCGCTTGTTTGGGCTAATGAAAATGAAGCTGAAGCGATGGAGAAATCCATTGAGCTGGTAAAACTTATGGTGAGCGCAGGATATAAAAAAATTCATCTTGATACCAGCATGAGGCTTTCTGATGATTCCAAAACCAAACTATTATCGGATGAAATAATTGCAGAAAGAGCTGCAAGACTTTATAAATCCTGTGAAGAAGCATATCAGGAGCTAAAAATGAAAAATCCGAACGAACTAAGACCGGTTTATATCATTGGAAGTGAAGTTCCGATTCCTGGTGGAGCACAGGCGGAAGAAGACTGTATTTCCGTTACAAAGCCTGAAGCGGTTGAAAAAACGATTGCCATATATAAGCAGGAGTTTGAAAAATATGGTTTGGAAGATGCCTTTAAAAATGTAATCGGGGTAGTTGTGCAGCCCGGAGTGGAATTTGGAGATGATAGTATCTTCCATTATGATCCGGTTAAAGCAGCTGCATTGTGCCAGAGTATTAAAATGTATGATGGAATTGTATTGGAAGGACATTCTACCGATTACCAAAGTCCAGTGAAATTAAAAAAAATGGTGGAAGATGGTATTGCAATTTTGAAAGTCGGACCAGCCTTAACATTTGCTTTACGAAAAGGGTTATTTGCCTTAAGCATGATTGAAAAGGAACTGATTCCTGAAGAAAACAGGATTAATTTTGAGGAATTGTTAGAAAAAATTATGTTGGAAAACTCTGGTAATTGGGAAAAACACTACCATGGTACAGAAAAAGAGCAGGCCATAAAAAGAAAATACAGTTTTTCAGATAGATGCAGATACTATTTTGCTCAGCCAGAAATTCAGAAGGCTATTGATCGGTTGATAGATAATATAAATAGTGTTGATATACCACTTGGTTTGCTGTATCAGTATATGCCGGTACAATATATAAAAGTCAGAGACGGAAAATTAGAAAAAGAGGCAAAAAAGTTAATTATGGATAATGTGATAGAAATTATAGATAGCTATAATTTTGCTACAAAATATAATTATATGATAGGTGAAGTTTTTATTAGTTAATATGCGGAAAAATAAGGAAATGAGTGAATGTTGTGGAAGAAGTATATAAACTGCAATTAAAGATTATTTCAAAGTCATTTCCGGGTGTGAAAGCATTGGATGATGTAAATATTACTTTAAGAGCAGGTACGGTACATGCAATTGTTGGTGAAAATGGTGCAGGGAAATCAACATTAATGAAAATTATCAATGGTCTGTACAAACGTGATAATGGAACGATTTTTCTGGATGGAAAAGAAGTTTCGTTTTCCAGTCCGATGGAATCTGCTGAAGCCGGAATTGCTATGATATATCAGGAATTAAATTTTTTTCAGAACTAACAATAGCAGAAAATATTTTTATGAAACGTCAGACAAGTAAATTGGGCTGCGTAAATTGGAAAGAGATGATGCAGCAGGCTCAGAAAATTTTAGATGATAATAATCTGCCGTATGATCCGAAAATGAAAATTAAAGATTTGTCTATTGCGAGTATTCAGATGCTAGAGATTGTAAAAGCAGTAGCTTTTAAAGCACGGGTCATAATCATGGATGAACCCACATCGTCAATTTCAAATAAAGAAGTAAAGATGCTGTTTGATACAATTTTTCGATTAAAAGAGCAGGGGATCAGCTTCCTTTATATAAGTCACAAGATGAGTGAGATTTTCCAGATTGCAGAGGAGATTATGATTATCCGTGATGGGAAAAGTATTATTTCAGGCCCGGTAAGTGATTTTACGGAAGATTCTATCATTGCGCATATGGTTGGACGTTCAATTGAAAATATGTATCCAAAGGCGGCAGTGTCAATCGGTGAGATAGCTTTTGAAGCCAAGAAGCTTTGCAGTGAAGGCATGTTTAAAAATGTATCCTTAAATGTTAGAAAAGGAGAAATTGTGGGCATGGCTGGTTTGGTTGGTGCAGGACGAAGTGAAGTCTGCCGTGCAATTTTTGGTTTAGATCCATTGGATTCAGGAGAAATAACAATAAGTTGAAAGCCATACACGCCAAAAAAATGTTTTCCACTCCATAAAAAATAAAATTTTAATGATTACAGAAGATCGAAAGAAAGAAGGGGTTATCGGGGTCAGAAGCTGCCGTGAAAATATAACAGTTGCTAGTCACATTGTCCATAAAGGAATCTTCATGAATCTGAAAAAGGAAATTGATGAAGCAACCAAAATGTCTAAAATGCTAAAAGTCAGATCCGCTGGCATAGAGACACCTATAGGTTCTCTTAGCGGAGGGAATCAGCAAAAGGTGTTATTGGCGCGCTGGCTGATGTTAGATAGTGATTTGTTAATCTTGGATGAACCCACCCGCGGTATAGATGTAGGAGCAAAATTGGAAATCTATAATATCATGACGGATTTAGCTAAAAAGGGATATGCAATATTGATGATTTCCTCTGAATTACCTGAACTGCTGGGCATGTGTGACAGAATCTATGTAATGAGTCAGGGTTATGTTAACGGTTGTCTCGACCGTCAAGATTTTGCACAGGAAAGTATCATGCAGTTAGCCACACGTACTGTAAAATAATTTATTGGGTTACCAATAGAAGCAGATTGTGATGAAAGATAAAATGAAACCGAATTTAAGGAAATACTTATTAGTATTAATTTTAATCGGTATAGTTGCTATTTGTTCTACTTTATCAAGTAACTTTTTGACTGCCTCAAACCTTACGAATATTTCAAAGCAGGTAAGTATTGTTACAATTTGTGCTTTTGCACAGGGCATAATCATTATTTGCGGCGAGATTGATCTTTCTATTGGCTTTTTAGCCGGTATGGCAGGAACTTTTGCTTGTGCCATGTATATTGCTACCGATAATTTTGCTCTTGCTATTTTGTTTTGACTGCTGTTAGGTGGAGTCATAGGTGCAGTTAATGGCTTGTTTGTAGCATATTTTAAATTATTGGGGCAGAGTAAATTATTTGGAATCATTCTGATTACCGTATTTTTCATGGTAATCATGCTTATAATTACTCATATTATACTTAAGTATTCGAAGTTTGGACGTTACTTATATGCAATTGGTGGAAATTCAGAAGCAGCAAATGCAGCAGGTTTTCAGGTTTGTAAAATTAAGTGGACAGCATTTCTTCCTACAGATATGTCAGCTACCTTTGCATCTTGGCTGTCAAGTGAATTGACAACTTTACTTGGAGCATATAAAGACATGGAATTGACAGTTATGGATTCTAAAAATCAACTAGAAACCCAGCTTAGCAATTTGGAAACATGTGTTTCTCAGGGATACGATTATATTATCTTATTACCTCTTGAACCTGCAGCAGAAGATGATGCTAATGTAGCTGTACTTTTAGGACCTTCAGGAAATACAGACTCTATTGAACGCCGTAGGGCTTATGAAGCTGCAAAAGCAGCAGGTGTTGCAGATAAAATAAAGTTCTTCGGAGTTGATGGACTTGCAGATGCTGCTCTAGCTATAGATAATGGTGAAATGGATGCTACTGCATTACAGGATGAGAAGGTTATGACCGAAGAAGGTGCTCGTATATGCCATTAAGTTCTCACTAAGAAAAATACTGTAGGATTTGAAAAAATCCAAATTCCTGTAACTTTGATTACAAAAGATAATGTTTCTGGCTTTATTAAGAGATATACAGAAAATGGAATGCTTAAAAAATAATTATTTCTAATTGAACATGTTATTATTAATGTATTCCCTGTAAATGCCGGGAATACATTAAATCAAACGGAGGAAAAGATATGAGGCAGGCAATTTTAACAGGTCCCAAAACGATTGAATTTAGTGAAATTGAAAAACCAGTTATCAAACCAAATGAAATCATGATGAAAGTAAAAAAAATAGGTATTTGTGGTTCAGATATTCATGCTTATTATGGCGAACATCCATTTATGTCATTTCCAATTCGTTTGGGACATGAAATGGCAGGTGAAGTTTTAGAAGTTGGAGCTGAAGTAAAGGATATTAAGATTGGAGATCTTGTAACAGCAATGCCACAGGAATTCTGTCATGAATGTGAACCCTGTACAGGTGGAAGATACAATATTTGTAACACTTTGGAAGTAATCGGATGCCAGACTCCTGGGGCTGCATGTGAATACTTCAATGTTGATGCAGCTCTCGTTAAAAAGATACCGGAAGGAATGACTGATGAAATCGCAGCTACTATTGAACCGGCAGCAGTTGGTGTCCATGCGGTAAGAAGAAGTGGTAGTGTAAAAGGCATGAACGTTGTTGTTATGGGAGCAGGTACAATAGGAAATGTAACCGCACAGGCAGCAATGGCTGAAGGCGCAAAAAATGTCCTGATAACAGATCTGTCGGATTATCGGTTAGAGATTGCTAAAAACTGTGGTATTCCACATACCGTAAATACAGGAAAAGTTTCTATGAAAGAAGCGATTGAACAGGCTTTCGGTAATGAAGGTGCAGATATCTTTTTCGAATGCGTTGGAGTCGGTGCTACTGTTAATCAGGCGATTGAGAATTCTAAGAAAGGACATGACATTGTGATCGTGGGTGTGTTTGGCTCTAATCCGGTCATCAATTTAGCATGGGTTCAGGATCGTGAATACAGAATCATAGGTTCTCTGATGTATGTTGCTAAGGATTTCCAAGATACTATTGATTACATGGCAGCTGGAAAAATTAATATGAAGCCGTTAATTTCAAAAATCTTCAAATTCAATGAATATGCAGAAGCTTTCAAATATATTGAGAAGAATAAGGATACAAGTTTAAAGATTCTGATTGAAATGTAATCACATACTGAATGGTTATACAGCTATTTAAAAAAAATTATTAATATGAATTCATGGGGAATGCTTTTATGGAAGAACATAACATATACAGAAATTTTAATGAGGATTTTTCGTTAGAAAATAAAACGGCGATTATAACAGGTGCATCTAATGGCATAGGGATGGAGATTGCAAGAATGTTTGCAAGAAAGGGTGCAGATGTTATTAGTTTTGATCTGAAAAAATCGGAAGAGTTGGATGAATATATAAAAAAATAGGGAAGACGACACCTTGCAATTGCAGGGGATATTACATCAAAGAGTGATATTCAGAATTTAGTGAATTCTGCAATAAATGAGTTTAAAAAAATTGATGTATTAGTCAACTGTACAGGGGTCGGATTTTTGGAAATGGCATCGGAAAGTACGGAAAAGGTATGGGATTTAACGATGGCGGCAGTATTATTAACATTGCTTCACAGGCCGGGGTTGTAGCTCTGGAAAGTCATCTGGCATATGGGACTGCAAAGGCAGGAATTATACAAATGACAAAGCAGTTGGCGGTAGAATGGGGGAAATATAATGTCCGTATAAATGCAATTTCTACTACTATTATACTCACTCAGATGGGTGAAATGAACTGGAACAATGAAAAGGGCGAAGCGTTTAAGAATACCATACCTTCCCGCAGATTTGGATATCCGGAAGAAGTTGCAGCCTGTGCTGTCTATTTAGCAAGTGACGCGGCCAGTTTATTTAATGGTGCTAATTTGGTGATTGATGGTGGATATACAATCGCGTAAATACGATAAAAACAGCACACTAGGCTAAAAATATGGAGATGGTGTAGGCAATCTATAGCAGCGGCTGAAGAACTGCAATCGCCTGTGATTGTCCAGACAACACCTACCCCTGTGTCTTATGCAAGTCTTTTGATGTTCCGCAGCATGGTACTTGCAGAAGCACAAAAAGTATATGTTCCAGTTGTTATGTATTTGGATCATGGGAATAGTACTGAGAAGTATTTAATTAAAAGATTGTAAAATTATTCCTAATATTATTTTTATAGTTACACAAATAATTAGTAATACAATAAAAGAACAGTTTTTTGGGACAACATATAGTTATCATTTTGATGATAATCAACTAATAAAAAAACAACTAATCAGTTAAAAGCTTTAGGTTTAATATATTCTTTTTGGAATAAAGAGATGTCTACACTTTTTTGGGAACTAACTAACACCAAAGGGAAGCAAAGTGCGTGACGATATGATACTAGTTAAAAGTGAAAATAATACTTGAATTCCTATCCCCAAATAAATAGTATTTTATATGTGATAACTTTGTAAAGAATTCACAAACTTTTCTGAAATAGTTAATCTGAGAATTGGATTAAAAAATTATTATGTGAGTTTATGGCATATCCCAGTTATAAACGAGTAGTTGTTAACTGCATTTTATAGATTTAATGTACCACTTGTACCAGAAGTACCAGATTTTTTTCACTACCTTATATATAATATATATTTATT
>Ga0209430_1002006_pt1 | contig 13874 bp, 13 predicted proteins | sample BarGraIncub1133A_FD_184504 | JGI IMG/M metagenome (GOLD analysis project Ga0209430, IMG submission 184504) | Arctic peat soil microbial communities from Barrow, Alaska - Barrow Graham LP Incubations 11-33A (SPAdes) (version 2) | ecosystem: Environmental > Terrestrial > Soil > Wetlands > Peat... | reverse complement strand
TCAAATCCGTTAGGTGCGGCTCCTGTTCGAACACAGGCCACTGCCCGGAAATGTCGAGAGACGCCAATGGGTAGAACAGCCCTCGCCGGCTTAAGGCGAAGGATAAAGTGGCTGGACCGGTAGTTCCGGTCCCTACGTCGGACAGTGCTAAAACCAAGACGAGGGATGCGAGCATGACGCGCGGACGCCTGCTACAGGTCTCCGGCGCGCAAGACCGCAGGCGGATCCTCGCTTCGCGGTTCCTCATGCGGCCCCTCGTCCCCCAAGGACGGCGGGGCCTTTTTCGTTGTGTCGGTCATGTAGCCGGATAGATGAGGACTTAGTGAAACCCCCAAGTAGTCACTAGGTTCCGGCCTCCTGCACCGTGCAGGGTCTGCCGGAACCACCACCGACAGACCCGACTGGTCGCGTCCGCTCAAAAGACGGATGCACGAACGGCACGGGAGCAGACATGATCTATCTCACCCGCATGCTCGGTAAGCCGGTGCTCGACGCCAACGGCGAGCAGGTCGGCACCATCAGTGACATCGCCATCTCCACCGGCGAGGTCTTTCCCCGCGTCACGGCACTGGCCTTCCTGGGACCCGGGAAGACCCCATTCATGCTGTCGTGGCGCAAGTTCGTGGACGACGTCGACGATGACCGCGTCACGCTGGGGGTGCCCCGCAACGAACTGCGCTTCTCCTACCTGCAGTCCGACGAGGTGCTGCTCGCCCACGACCTGCTCAACAAGCAGATCGTCGACACCCAGGGGATGAAGGTCGTGCGCGTCAACGACCTCAAGCTCTCCGATTCGCGCGGACAGCTGCGACTGCTCGGCGCAGAGGTCGGCGTCCGCGGCATCCTGCGCTCGTTGTGGCCGCCGCTCGAGACCGCCGTCGCATCGGCCGCCAAGCTCTTCAGGCACCCACTATCCGAGAGCATCATCGCGTGGAACTACATGGACCTGCTCGAGCGCGACCTGAGCCACGTCCAGCTCTCGGTCACCCACAAGCGCCTCCACGAGTTGCATCCGGCCGACGTCGCAGATGTGCTCGAACAGCTCTCCCCGTCCCAGCGCGCACGCGTCTTCGAGCACCTGGACAACGACCAGGCCGCCGAGGCGATCTCCGAGCTCGAGGACGAGCTGCAGGCCGACGTGCTCGACGACCTCACCGACGAGCGCGCGTCCGACATCCTCGAGATCATGGACCCCGACGACGCCGCCGACATCATCGGCGACCTCCCCTACGACAAAGCAGAGACGCTCCTCCACCTCATGGGGGTTCGCGAGGCGCGCCAGGTCCGCAAGCTTCTCGGCTACCGCGAGAAGAGCGCCGGCGGCATCATGACGCCGGAGATCACCACGGTGACCGAGGAGATGACCGTACAGCAGGTCCTCGACCAACTGCGCGCCACCTCGGAGGAAGTCGAGAGCATCTACTACGTCTACGTGGTGGGCGCCAAGCGCGTGCTGGAAGGCGTGATCTCGCTGCGGGACCTCATCGTCTCGAGCCCGGACACCGTCGTGTCCGAGATCGTCGAGCGCGAACTGTTCACCGTCGGCCCCGACGACGACCAGGAGCAGGTCGCCGACATGATGAGCAAGTACGACCTGCTCGCACTACCGGTCGTGGACGAAGCCGGCCGCATCCTCGGGATCGTGACCGTCGATGACGCCCTCGACGTCATGGAAGAGGAGTCCGCCGAGGACCTGCAGCTGGCGATGGGCTCGATGCAGGGCGCGGCCGACGCGTGGATGTGGCTGAGGCGCACCGGGAGCTGGGCGGTCATCTGGGCCGTGATAGCGCTCGCGCTCGCCGCCGCGTTCCGCACGATGTCCGGCCCGGCGACCCCGTGGAGGCTCGCCGCCGGCACCGCTATCCTGTTCGTCCCGGTGGTCCTGCGGGTCGCCGAGGACCTCGCCTCGCGCGCCACGAACTCGCTCATCGAGGACCCGGGCGCAGCGGGCCGACCACCCCTCGGGCGCCGCCTGCTCTCCAGCGCGCTCGTAGGACTCATCCTGGGCGGCATCGGTGGACTCGCCGTGTTCGCCATCGCGGACGTCACGACCCAGACGCCTTTCCTGGCCGCCGCGGTGGCGGTCCCGGTCGCGGTGACCTTCCTGCTGACGGCACTTCTCTCGACCGTTCTGACGGTTCTGATCGAACGTGCATCCGACGCCGATCGCCGCTTGCGTCCTGTGTTCCTGCCCGGCGCCTTGCTGTTCTCTGCGACGGCGATCTACCTGGGGCTGGCTGCCGCGGCATGGACCCTCGCGACCGGCACCGCTGCGATCTCGCACTGATGCCCGGCAGTACCCCTCATACGATCGACAAGCCCGCCAAGCCGCGGTCTCGCGTGTGGCTGCTGTTCGCCGTCATCGGCCCCGGCGTCATAGCCGCGAGCGCCGGCAACGACTCGGGCGGCATCTCTACGTACTCGCAGGCGGGCGCCAAGTACGGCTACTCGATGCTGTGGATGATGCTCCTGATGACCTTCTCTCTGGTCGTCATCCAGGAGATGGCCGGACGCATGGGCGCCGTCACCGGCAAGGGCTTCGCGGCGCTGATCCGAGAGCGGTTCGGGATACGGCCGACGTTCTTCGCGATGCTCATGCTGCTTGCGAGCAACGCGGCGACCAGCGTGGCAGAGTTCGCGGGGATCGCCGCGGCGATGGAGCTCTTCGGGGTGAGCCGCTACATCTCCGTCCCTGTCGCTGCGGTCGTCGTGTGGCTGCTCGTCGTGCGCGGATCGTTCCGCAACGTCGAGAAGGTGCTGCTGGCGCTCTCGCTGGTGTTCGTGTCGTACGTGATCACCGCCTTCGCCGCCAAGCCCGACTGGCTCGTGGTCGGGAAGGCTCTCGTCACGCCGACCGTGCAGTTCAACCCGGGATTCTTCGCGCTGGCCGTCGCGCTCACGGGGACGACGGTCGCGCCGTGGATGCAGTTCTTCGTGCAGAGCAACATCGTCGACAAGGGCACGTCGATCAAGGAGTGGGCGCTCGCCCGCTGGGACGTTATCGCGGGGGCGATCGCCGCGAACCTCGTCGCCATCTTCATCATCGTGACGACGGGCACCGTGCTCCACCCGAAGGGGATGGTGATCGACCAGGCGTCGCAGGCGGCGGTCGCGCTGACCCCGCTGGTGGGACAGTACGCGACGGTCCTCTTCGCGATCGGCCTGCTGTCGGCCTCGGTGCTCGCGGCATGCGTGCTCCCGCTGACCGCCGGCTACTCGATCTGCGAGGCGTTCGGGTGGGAAGCGGGCGTCGACCGAAAGTTCTCCGAGGCGCCCGCATTCATCGGCATCTACACCTTCGTCATCTTCGTCGGCGCGGCACTCATCCTGATCCCGGGCGCCAACCTGATCGCGGTGATGATCCTGTCGCAAGTCATCAACGGCATGATGCTGCCGTTCCTGCTCATCTTCATGATGGTGATCATCAACGACCGCCGGATCATGGGCGAGCATCGCAACGGCCGCGTCAACAACATCATCGCGTGGCTGACGATCGTCTCGGCCATCGGCCTCACGGTGGCGCTGCTCGTGGTCACGGCCTTGGGGCTCGGGGGCTAGGGCGACATGGAGCTGCGGAAGCGCACGATAAGAGACGAGGCCCGGGCCGCGAGGCGCGCGATGGATCCCGCCACCCGGCGCGCTGCCGGTGAGGCTGCGGCCGTGAGGGCCCTCGCCCTTCCGCAGCTCGCGAACGCCCGCACGGTATTGGTCTACGCCGCGATGCCCGAGGAGCTCGACGCGTCCCCGCTCGCCGCGGCCTTGCGCACGCGCGGCGCGCGGACCGCATACTCACGGGTGTGCGCGCCCGGTGGACTCACGCTCCACTGGAGCGACGGTGACGACCTGGAAGCCGGTCCCTTTGGGATCCGGGAACCCGCGGAGTCCTCGCCGAAGGCCGATGCGGCCGAGATCGACGTTGTGATCGTCCCGGGTACCGCGTTCGACGAGTCGTGCCGCCGCCTCGGGATGGGAGGGGGCTTCTACGACCGCCTACTGCCGCGCCTGCGCCCCGGGGTGGTGACGATCGGACTCGCGTTCGACGAGCAGATCGTCGATGAGGTTCCCACGGAGGCGCATGACGTCCCGCTCGATCTCGTCGTCACCCCAACGCGGACCATGAAGCGGCCCACCTGACGGAAAGTGCTACGGGGTGGGACCCGGAGGCCTGTTCAACTCACTCAGTGTGACCATGGTGTAGCCACGCGCCTTCAGACCCCTGATGATGGGCTCGAGCGCCTCGACGGTGTGCGACCGATCGCCACCGCCATCGTGCATGAGGATCACGGAGCCCGGACGCACCCTGTCGAGCACCCGTCGCGCGATCGTGGCCGCCGCCGGGCGCTTCCAGTCCTTCGGATCGATCGTCCACAACACGACGCGCATTCCCAGCCGCTTGGCCTCGCGGAACACGAAGGAATTCTTCGAGCCTCCGGCGGGACGGTACCAGGCCGGCTTCACCCCGAGCACGCTCTGGATCGCCTTTGCGCCGTCTCCGATCTCACTCGTGATCAACTTGTGGGAAGCCCGGGCGAGGTACTTGTGCGAATAGGAGTGGTTACCGATCTCCATGCCTGCGGCGAGCACCCGCCCGGCCATCTCGGGCCTGGCCTTCACCTGACGTCCGAGCATGAAGAACGTCGCCTTCACCGCGCCCGCCTGCAGCTGCGCGAGAACAGCGTCGGTGCTGCCCGGCCACGGCCCGTCGTCGAAAGTGAGCGCGACCTCCTTGCGGTCCGGCCACGCGGGCTCGCGCCGTATCGTCATCTCCGTACCGGGCGAGATGACACGCCGCGAGACCTCTTCGCCGGTGAGCGAGCCGACGACCACCTCGGCGGTGCCGGTCGTCCCGCTGTCCTCGACGCTCTCGAACGGCCCCTGTCCGACGAAGCGAAGTGCCTGCGTTGTCTCGATCGTCGTGGTCGTCACCGGTTCGACCCTATCGGGGCCGTGCGCACTCGAGATGCGCGAACCCGGCCCGATCAAGGTCGCAGCGGCGACGCGCTTCCCGTTCACACTCACGGCCGGCAGAGCGCCCGCGCCTACGCGCAGCAGACGACCGTTCACGGAGACGAGGTTTCCGGGGACCTCTTCGACCCGGCCCTCGCGGACCAGATCGGCCACCGTCGTCCCGCGGAGCAGCAGTGTGAGTCTTCCATCGATCCTGACCGGCAACAGCAGAAGACCCGCGACGACCACAAGGGTCGCGAGGGTCAGCGCGACCGCGACTCCGCGGCTCGGGCGGTCGGCGACGGCGGAGGGCTCGTGATCGGCCACCCCATCGTGCGGCGCTATCGACGGCTCGATCTCGGTGTCACCGTCGGGCTGTGATTGCTGCTGGCTCATACGGTCGTCTCACGCGAAATGCGTACCACGCTGCCACCGGCCAGACCGAAAAGGACTTCGCGATCGATGCGCACCATCGATGCCGGAGTCCCTGCAGCCGTATAGACCGTCGTGAATCGGCCGAGCGACTCGTCGATGAAAACGGTCAGATCTCCGGGCAGGTCGTAGGGGGACACACCGCCGATCGCATATCCGGTGGCGGCTCTTACCGTGTCGGCGTCCGCGAACCGGACAGAAGAGGCGTTCATCAACCCGCCGATGGCCTTCGTGTCGCCCCGCCGGTCGCCGGCCACGAGCGCGAGCACGGGACGCGCGTCAGCGACGAACACGAGCGACTTCACGATCTGACCGACCTCGCACCCCACCGCTTCGGCAGCCAGCTCGCACGTCTTGGTCGAGCGGTCGTCGAAGGTGATAAGCCCCTCGGCGAGCCCGCGCGCCTCCAGAAACGTACGCACCCGTTCGAGCGACCCCGTCTTGCGTTGTGGTGCGGCGGCCCGGTCCATCACTGCTGTCCCTTCGTCATACCTGTCGCGTTGACCAATGGGGCCGGTACCCGCTCTGCGAGACCGCGCGGAAGCTTCATCGCGTCGAGGACGGCCTCGAGGTTCTCGGTCCAGCTCACCAGCGTCTTCAACTCCAGGCGCATCAGCGGATAGACCGGATGCGGGCGGGCGACCCGGAAACCCTGGCGGAGCAGGAACTCGACGCTCATGAGAGGCGTACGTTCGCGATCGGCGATGCCTGCGTCAGCGTACGCCTCCACGACCTTCTCCCTGCGGGACACGAGGTCGCGCAGCGCCGCCAAAAGAAGCACCTTGCCGAGCCCGACATCGCGTACATCGGACATGACATGCAGGCATGCGATGAGCACGGCATCGTCATCGGGAGCGCCCGAGGGCATCGCCATCGCCCGCGGGAAGAACCGCCCCGGAGCATACTTGATGAAGCCGAGCGGGGCACCGCCTTCGTACGCCACCAGGCCACAATCGCCCCACTCTGCCCGAACGGTGGAGACCCACTGCTCGAGCGCAGCGCGGTCATCCGCGGGCCCGCATCCCGGAGCGCCGAAGCCACGGGATTCCCACAGAGCGCACGAAGAACATGGATCCGGCAAATCGCCGACCCGCTCATCGGTCAGCGGCCGGATGCGTCTGGCCATCGCAGCTCGCCCGCCTCGGTCCCGGCGCTCACTTGTCGTCCTTCATTCCCTCGCGGAACGCCTTGGCACTGTCGCGCCAAGTGCGCTTCACGGTCGCCGCGGCGCGCTGCGAGATGTCCGACTCCGCCGCCGCCCTGATCGTCCGGCCCGCGGCCCCGCTCGCCTCGACGACTGCATCGCCGGCGGCACGGACCACCGCCGACGCAGCGATCGCGCCTTCGGCGGCGGTCTTTGCGAATCCTCCGGAACCCTCGAGATCGGCGGCTGCCACATCGATGTGGACCGCACCCTCCCGGTAGCCCAGGACGGCCTCGCCCGGAACAAGGTAACGGCCGTGCGCCACATCGGCCACGGCTCCGGCCCCGACGTCGACCCTCGTGACCACACCGCTCTCCGGATCGAACTCCACGTCACTGACCCGGCCGACCTGTTCGCCACCGGGGCCCAGGACCGTCATGCCCGTCCAGATCACGGTGATGTCAGGGTCGTAGCCAAGGTCCTCGGCCGCACGTCGTCCACTCGGCAGCTTGACGAGGCCGCACGTCGTGCCCTCGGGCCCGATGCTCAGTGCGGACAGCGGCAGATACGTTCCCGGCCGCTCGACCACCTTCAGCGCCGCCGGGGGGCGCACCGCTACGCCGATCACCCGTGGCTCGGCGGGATGGTAGAGCAAATCGGTGACGGCGCCGAGGGCCACACCCTCGGCCCCGGTGAGCGCCTGCCCCTCGATGCTGCTCGCGAACACCATGCGTGAACGACCTCGTCTCGAAGAGACAGGGCCGGCCGCCCTTCGTGGATCGGCGCCCGGCCCTGCTCGATTTTTGTACGATCGGGCGGCTAGACTCCCGGCTGCGCCGCGGTCCCGGGCGTCGACTCGGACGTCTTCTCGGCAACGAAGTCGAGAGCGTCGGCTGCCTTGCCTTCGGCCATGTCGACGGCACCCTTCGCGGCCTCGGCGCCGGTCTTGATGCCCGCGCGAGCCTCTTTGCCCAGCTCCGTGACCTTGGAGCGGACGACCTGCGAGCCTTCGTCGATCTTGACCTTCACGACTTCGGCGACTTCGCCCACACGGCCCCTGTACTCCCCGGCCTTCTCGGCCACGGTGTCCTTCGCCGTCGAGTAGGCCTCGACGAGCTTCTCGCGGCCGTCCTCGTAGGTCTCCTTGGCTTCACCCATGTACTCCTGGCCCCGGTCGACGAGGATCTCGCGCGTCTCCTTGCCCGAACGCGGGGCGAAGAGCAGGCCGAGTACGGCGCCGAGCAGTCCGCCGAGCAGGAACGCACCGAAGCGGTTTCCGCCACGCCTGTAGTCATCGTACATACAGCACACCTCCGTCACCGGTCATCCATCGATACGGTGGCGAACCAACACTCGCCGACCGTGCACCCATAACTGTACCCCTACATGCCGCGCGTGAGCGCCGCGAGTGTCAACCTATCGACCAGATTCTTGAAATCGAGTCCCGCGGCCTCGCCCGCCATCGGAAGCAACGACGTCTCCGTCATGCCGGGACTCGTGTTGACCTCGAGTACCCACGGGTGCCCGTCACCATCGACGACCATGTCGACGCGACTGACATCCCGGCAGCCGAGCAGAGCGTGACATCGCGCGGCCAGCCGCTCGACCTCGGCGGTGACATCGGGAGTCAGGCGTGCGGGGCAGTAGTACTCCGTCTCGCCGCGCGTATACATCGCGCGGAAATCGAACAAGCCCGACTTCGCGACCATCTCCACCGCGGGCAGCACCGCGGGACCGTCCGGTCCGTCGAGCACCGAGACCGCCAACTCGCGGCCATCCACCCACTTCTCGACGAGTGCGGCGTCGCCGTACGACAGCGCGGAGAGCAGCGCCTCCGGGAGCGCCTCTGCGTCCGCGACCCTGGTGAGTCCCAGTGCGGAGCCCTGCTTCGTTGGCTTCACCACGACGGGGAATCCACCCACGGCGGCCGGCACCAGGTCGAGCGCCCCGGCCGCGCCCATCTCCTTGAACGCATCGGCCGTGAACGTCACCCACGGAGGAGTCGGCACACCTGCAGCCGCCATCAACCGCTTGGACAGTGATTTGTCCCACGCGAGCAGGCTGGCCACGACGCCGGGGCCCGTGTAGGGGATCCCAAGGAACTCCAGCGCCTCCTGCACGGTGCCGTCCTCGCCGAACCTGCCGTGAAGCGCGATGTACACGGCGTCAGGACGTTCGCGACGGAGTGTGTCGACGAGCTCGGACGTCACGTCGAGCGCGATCGCCCGGTAGCCCAGCTCCGTGAGCGCACCGAACACGCGCTCGCCACTGCGCAGCGACACCTCGCGTTCGAGCGACCGGCCACCCATGAGTACCGCTATCTTCTCTTTCACGCACGCACCTCCTGTCGCTGCCCGCCGGGTACGACGGGCAGGGCCCCTGCGGTCACGAAGGCGCGGTACAGCGCCAGTTTGTCCTCGAGCACTTCGGCGATCCTTCGCACGCCCTCTTCGATCCGCGCCGGCTCTTCGTAACAGAACGCGAGACGGAGACTGTTGCGTCCGCTGCCATCGGGATAGAAGTCGCTGCCGGGAACGAATGTGACGCCGTGCTCCACCGCCTCGGCGAGCAGCGGTCTCGTGTCGAGATGCGCGGGCAGCGTCACCCACACGAAGAAGCCGCCCTCGGGATGCGTCCATGTCACGTCGGCCGGGAAGTGCTCGACGAGCGCGGCGAGCATTGCGTCCCGGCGCTCGTGGTAGGTCTTCGTCAGATCGGCGAGCACCCGGCGCCAGGCGGTGCCCTTCATGTAGTGCTCCGCCACAGACTGCGCGAACGACGAGCCGCACAGGTCAGCACCCTGCTTGGCGAGCAACACCTTCGCGAGTATCGGGCGCGGCGCGGCCATCCAGCCCAGTCGCAGGCCCGGCGCGAAGATCTTGCTGAACGTGCCGAGGTAGATGACGTCGGCGTCGAGCGCGCGCAGAGGCAGGACGTGTCCACCTTCGTAGCGCAGCCGGCCATAAGGGTCGTCCTCGACCACCGGGATGTCGTATTCGCGCGCAAGTTCCAGCAGGCGACGCCGCCGGTCAGGAGTGAGCGTCACTCCCGCAGGGTTCTGGAAGTTCGGGATCGTGTAGATGAACTTCGCGCCCTGCGGGCCGAGCCGGCGCAGCGTCTCCTCCAGCAAGTCGACCCGCATGCCGTGCTCGTCGGTCTCGATCCATTCGATCCTCGGGCGATACACCGAGAACGCCTGGAGTGCTCCGACGTAGGTCGGCCCCTCGCAGATGACGGTGTCGCCAGGGTCGAGGAACACTTTGGCGAGCAGGTCGAGCCCCTGCTGGGCCCCCGAGGTGACGATAAGGTCGTCCTCGGAGAGGCGGACGCCCGTCTCCGCCATGAGGCCGACGATCGTGGATCGAAGCGGATAGCGGCCCTCGCTGGAGCCGTACTGCAGCGCCGCCGGACCGTCGTGCTTGAGCGCCTCGCGCACCGCCCTCGACACGGCTTCGTGCGGGACGCGCCGGACATCCGGCATTCCGCCCGACAGCGAGATCACGTCGGGGCGGGAGGCGGCGGCGAACAGGTCGCGCACCGCCGATGAACGGACATCGGCCATGGCGGCCGCGTAGCGACCGTCCCAGCGATCGAAGATCACACGCGCACTGCCCATCGCGCTCCCCGCCTTCCGCATCCGGTCTCCGACAGCATTCCCCGGAAACACAAAGACGACCCCCCGATCAACAGGGCGAGGGTCGTCTCTCGCGGTACCACCTGTCTTCGTCTTCCGCGCACGCAGCAACGGGAAGACCTCAACCCCGGTACGGTAACGGTCCGGGAGACCGACCGGCTTCCGTCCCCGTTGAGCGGGACCTGGCCGGGGACATCGGAGGGGTGGCTGGGTGCGCGTCGCGCCCTCTTCCCTCACGTCCGTGATGTCTTTGTGAACACCCCGGGCACGCCCCGGGAGTGGGCCGTAGGCTACACCGCATAGGGGCGGAAGGTCAACCACCAGCGGCTAACTGCGCGACTCCGCCGGCCGCGCACGCGTCAGGAGCCGAGCGCGTCGCAGCAGGTCCTCATCGGCCAGCAGCTCGCCGGCCGGCCCATCGGCGATGGCCGACCCGTCTGCCAACACCACGCAGCGATCCGCAAGACGCGCAGCGAAGCGCAGATCGTGGGTGACGAGCAGCACCCCGGCGCCCTCATCCAGCCTGCGGTCCACTGCCGCGGCCACCGTCTCCGCCGCGGTGGCGTCGAGTGCCTTGGTCGGCTCGTCGAGCACGATCACGCGTGGATCGGCCACGAGCACCGACGCGAACGCCACGAGCTGCCTCTGGGAGGCGGTGATCTCGTGCGGGTTCTCCTGGGCGAGGCCCTCGATACCAAGCTCGACCATCACCGCGCGCGCACGCTCGATAGCCGCCGTCCTGGACATCCCTTGTGCGATAAGGCTCCAAGCGACCTCGACGTCGACGACGCGGTTGAACACCTGATCGTCGGGGTTCTGGAACAACAGCCCCACGTGACGCGCGAGCTCCCAGACCCTCCGGGGCCCGATGTCCTCACCCAACACGCGTACGCTACCGGCGTCCGGGCGCAGCAGGCCGATGGCGTGCCGCATGAGCGTGGTCTTGCCCGCCCCGTTGGGCCCCAGCAGCGCGACCGACTCCCCCGCATGCACAACAAGGTCCACCTCGTCGACGCCGCCCCCCGTGCCGAAGCGGTGGGTGACCGAGCGCATCTCCAGCACTGCATCACCCATGGGGCGCGCAACGTGGACGTACGCTGGCGCGGCCTGCGCTTCGTCCTCGGTGCGGACGCCTGCGACCAAGTGGATGCGACGCGCCCCGTCAGGCACATGGTCGGCCTCCCGCGTGGCGATCAGGACCGTGGCGCCGTCTGCGGCGCACCCGGTGGCCAGAGTCAGGACTTCATCGACCGACGCCGGGTCGAGTTGCTCGAACGGTTCGTCCAACAGGAGCAGGTCGGGATCGACCGCGAGTGCCGCCGCCACAGCGACCTTCTGACGCTCGCCTCCTGACAGCGTGTGCAGCAGGCGCCCCTCGAGTCCCGCGATGCCGACGACCGCGAGCGCCGCCCGTACCGCAGTCTCCAGGTCCTCGGTTGAGACCCCGCGGTTCTCGAGCGGGAATGCGATCTCGTCGAAGACCGTGCGGAACAGGTAGATCCCTGCATCCTGCATCACCATCGCCGGTACCGGCGCAGACCCTTCGAGGGGCGACCCCACCTCGATGGTGCCTTGCAGTTTGCCCTCGACCACCGTTGGGATCACACCCGCCAGCACGGCGAGCAGCGTGCTCTTGCCCGCCGCATTGGGACCCGTGATCCATGTCTCGGTGCCGACCTCCGCCTCAAAGGACACATCGGAGAGCGCCGGACTGCGATCGCCGAGATACGTGAAGCCGAGTCCCTTCGCGGAGATGCGCGCGCCGCGGGAGCTCATCGGAGTGCCAGCCTTGCCACGGTGCTCGCAGCGACCCACAGGACCCCGAGCGCGTAGCACGTCACGACCGCCGCGGTCACCCGGAACACGGGCTTGTCTCTCCTGCCCGACCCGTATCCGCGTACGTGCAGCAGCGCCGCCATCCCGTAGGCGCGCACGAGCGACTTCACGACGACCGGGATCATCACGGCAAGGTAGGCCCGCAACTTGCGCACGAGGTTGCCGCCCATTTCGAGGCCGCGCGCCTGCTGCGCCTGGATCGTCGTCTCCATCTGTTGCTTCATGACGGGCACCACGCTCAAGGTGAGCGAGACCATGATCCCGAGGTCATCGTTCACGTCGCCCACCCACCGGACGATGGCCAGCGGCCCCGTTGAGAGCAACATGAGGTAGAGCACCGTCACGAACCCGAGCAGACGCACCACGATCAGCAGCCCGGAGAGGAATCCCTGCACGCCGAACACCCAAACATAGTCGGTCGACCCGGGATACGCCCACGCGTAGATCACGACGATCGACGCGGAGACCCAGCCCACCGTGCGCCATGTCTTCAGAAGCGGAGTGAGGATCCGCAACGCGATGGCCACCATCAGAAGAGCGGCGAGCTGCACCACGAGGACGGAGATCGACGCACTCAGTGCGACGGCGAGTACGCCGCAACAGGTAAGGAACATCCGCGGGCCGACCGGCAGCGCGAGAAGCCCCACCGGATGGGGGAAGGCTCCCGGCTCGAAAGCCGGGAGCCCCCCAGCGGTATCAGTCGACACGAGGCGTCATCCGCGAGCGCCTATGCCTTTTCGGGGCCTGCGGCGAAGCCCTTCAGGTTCTTCGGAAGTGCGAGGATCACGAACATCACGAGGAACACGGAGAGGAGCTTGTCGACCAGGTTGGATCCGATGCGAGGAATAAAGGCCGCCGTGAAGACGTCCGCCCCGGACTTCATGAGCCCTGCGGTGAAGACGTCGATGCCGCCGCCGGTGAGGCCGCCGTAGACATAGGTCGCGATGACGGTACCGATGATCGGAGCGACGACCGCCACGATCAGGCCGGCGACCAGTACGACGATCCACTTCTGGAATCCGAACCTGATCGAGACATAGCCTACGATGAGACCCACCGCGATGTTGACGAGAGCGAACCACATGTCCATCGGGTTCTGGAGCGACATGATGATGTTGGTGAGACCACCGGTGAGCGCGCCCCACCACGGGCCGAGGATCGCCGCGGACAGGATGGTCCCGATGGTGTCGAGGAACACCGGCAACTTGAGCCCGCTTGCGAGCATCCCGCCTACGATGTTGATCCCGATTCCCACAGGCACGAACACGAGCGCGATACGCTTGTTCACTGGAGGCCCCTCTCGAAGGTGTCGTCACCAACTGCCAGCTGGTGACCGCGCACAAGATATCATTGCGTTAGATAACTGTCATTACTCCGTTTGATTTCTAAATAGCACCATGTCGACATAGATCGCACGATTGCTGAAGGAGCGAACGATGGTGCGTACTGACGGAACCCGGCGGAACACCCCTTCCGATGGCAGGGGGCGTCGCATAGCACTCGTCTGCCACTGCCTGCTCAACGCCAACTCCAAGGTCGAGGGCCTCGCCGAATACGCAGGCGTCCACCCTCTCATCGCGAGGCTGGCTGAGCTGGGGATCGGGGTGATCCAGATGCCGTGCGCCGAGATGAGCGCCTGCGGCATGGACAGGCCCGGGCGCTCTCGTGAGGAGTACGGGTATCCCGCCTTCGTTGAACACTGCGCCCGACTCGCGGATGAAACGCTCGCGCAGGTGAGGGAGTACCAGCGATGTGGCTACGAGATCGTGGGACTCGTCGGAGTGGAAGGCAGCCCGAGCTGCGGCGTCACGAGGTCCGCATCGACCGGTGAGTCCGGTTGCGCGGTGCCCGGCGTGCACATCAGCGCCCTGCTCGAGAGGC
>Ga0209430_1002002_pt1 | contig 13895 bp, 6 predicted proteins | sample BarGraIncub1133A_FD_184504 | JGI IMG/M metagenome (GOLD analysis project Ga0209430, IMG submission 184504) | Arctic peat soil microbial communities from Barrow, Alaska - Barrow Graham LP Incubations 11-33A (SPAdes) (version 2) | ecosystem: Environmental > Terrestrial > Soil > Wetlands > Peat... | reverse complement strand
TAAAGGTTTTGGTTTCGTAACCTTCACCTCCGCGGACAAACACACGGCCATCTTCTCCAACTTTCTGAACACCGGGTAAAGTACCAAGGGCACCAAAAATATCTCCCTGGGCACTCGGAGTCGTAGCAATATCGAACATCCGCAAATTAACGGCTTTCTTTGCGTCACTCGCTTCGAAAGCTCCAGCGTTAATTACCACTTCATCAACCTTTTCGCCCGATTCTTTCATTACGAAGTTGAGAACAATTGTTTTTGCACTGTCGAGATCGACTTTCCGGAGAAGCGGTTTATAGCCTATATAAGTAACTGACACGGCTTGAATCCCTTTCAATTTGGGCTTGAAACTGAAATTCCCCATACTGTCGGCAGTTGTTCCGTCGTAACTTCCCTGAAGGAAAATATTGGCTCCTCCGAGTGGCGTTTGTTTCTCATCTGTCACTTTACCGGTGAGCCGTACCTGCGCTGTAACGCCTGAAACTGAAATCAGAAAAGTGAAGATAACGACTAATGTTCTCATGGCATTTTTAATTTTTCTCCAAATTAAAGCCGGAAACCATCTGAGAAAAAATATAATAAACCGGATCGTCGATTGAGCAGGATGAGTCGTAAAATGGGGTGATGAATGGTTGGATAAAAAATAGAATAATTGTGTGGGTAGAGTCGCGATTAATCGCGTTTCTAAAATGAACATGCCTTTCCGACTGATATTAAATCCTTCTTGAAAATCATTTTAAAATAGGAAACGTATTTTTGATGTGGATACGATTACCAATTTGTGCCGTTTTCCTCCTCAACGTTTGTTGGGGACGCTGATTTTCAAAATTTCCCTGTCTAACGTTTGTTGGGGATGCGGATTTGCAAAATTTGCCCGTTTTATTGGTTTTTCGGGTTGCTAAAGTGTTGATGCAGAAAAGTGGCTACCTTCTCTGGAACCATTCCTTTGATCGATTCACCTTTAACAAGCTTTTCCCTTATTTCTGTGGCCGATAAATCGATCAACTGGGCAGAAATGATAGTTGTATTTGGGAATTTGGAAATGTTTTCGATATTGAATTCCGGCCGGGGATATACAATCAATCCAAATTCATCGGTTATTCGTTTGTATTCAACCCATTTATGAAAAATGACAAGGTTGTCACCACCGATCAGTAATTTAAATTGATGTTCAGGATAATTCTCCCGGAGCTTCTCCAGCGTGTTGATTGTATAAGTAGGGCGGGGGAGGTGAAACTCGAAATCGCTGGCCTTCATCCCATTTTCATTTTGAATAGCCAGTTTCACCATCGTCAAACGATCGGTTTCGGGAAAGAGATCGATGTTCTTTTTTAAAGGATTTTGAGGTGAGACAAGGAACCACAGTTCGTCAGCCGCGTCCTGAGCAAGTGTCTCACGCGCAATCGCAAGGTGTCCGTTATGAATTGGATTGAATGACCCGGAAAAAATGGCGATTCGCATGGATGCTAGATTAAATTTATACCTTCCTGTTTGAAATGTAAAGACGCGATTAATCGCGTCTTTAGTGTATTCTATATAAGGTCTTCACTTAGAAAATCATAACGCATTCAAAAGTTGCTCCTTAATCTTCTCAAGTGCATCTTTCATACCAATTACAAGTTTCTGCATTTCGGTATGGTTTGCTTTCGATCCAAGCGTATTGATTTCGCGGCCAATCTCCTGCGCAATAAATCCAAGTTTTTTACCTACAGGTTCATCCAATTCAAGCGTCTCGATAAAGTAGGAACAATGATGACCTAACCGTACTTTTTCTTCGTTGATATCCAACTTCTCAAGATAAAAAATCATCTCTTGCTCAAGCCGGTTGTGATCAACTCCTTCGGGAGAAGAGAGCTCTTTCAATCCATCCAGAATCCGCTCCTTCACTTTTGCTGTACGCTCAAGTTCAAAAGGTGCGATCTGTTCGAGTAGGGTTGTTATTGTATTCAGGTTGAAAATAATATCTTTATAGAGCGACAATCCTTCCTGTAAACGGAAATTGTCAAGTGCCGTGAGCGCCTCGCGTATTGTAGCGACGACAATTTTCCATTCATTTTCATCAGGTTCATCACGCGTGGTTTTTACCACATCGGGCAATTGCATGATAATTGGCAATATATGCTCATTTACAGGAAGACCAAGTTCATTGCTGAGTTCAGAAAGCTGGGCAAAATAACTTTTTACCATCGGATTGTTGATAGCACTGTTGCTCTCTACACCTAATGATTCAGAATAGAGGCTGAAATCGACTTTGCCGCGAATCAGTTTTTCCGATATTTCACGTCTGATTTCAATCTCTTTTTCACGATAAACGCCAGGTGTTCTCGTGTTGAGATCCAGTTGTTTGCTGTTCAGCGATTTTACTTCAATTGTGATTTTCTTTAGGGCCAGCTCACATTCGGCTTTCCCGTAACCCGTCATAGATCTGATCATCTGCTATATTTTAATCACAAAATTAACCTTTTAATTCATCTAATAGGACCATCTGATTAAATTGTGTGGTTAAACTAACATAAAATATTTTGAAATACCTTTCATGCAGCTGGCAATTTGCAACTTGCAGCTGGCTTTTGACTTCGGGCGAAATCAGGGAATGAATCTTTGCCCTGAATATCCTTTAAAATTGGATTTTTGCTGGTTTGTAAGGTGTGGATTTCTTTAGATGAAGGATTGGCTGCCAGCAGTGGGTTGCCGGCAGCCAGTAACTTCAATTTTTGATTGCCAAAATAGAATGATTTAGTGCACTTATTTAATGTATTCCGGATAATCAGTATAACCCTTTTCTCCCGGAGAATAGAAGGTGTCAGCGTCCAGGGCAGTTGACAATGACCAACCGTTTTTGAAACGATCCACCAAATCCGGATTGTTGATAAACTGACGTCCGAAACCTACCAAATCGGTAAACCCACTTGCCAAATCTTCTTCTGCATTCACCTGGTTGTAACCACCGGTGAGGATCATTGTGTTCCGGAACTTTTTATGAATCGTTTTTTTGATACTGAACGGAACTTTCGGAGCGCCCATTGCACTATGATCGACCAGGTGGACATAGACGATTCCCCTGTTATTCAATTGTTCAGCCAAATAGGTGTATGTTTCTTCAATTTCAGGGTAATGGGGCATATCGCTCGCAACACCAAACGGAGATAAGCGGATACCTGTCTTTTCCTTTCCAATCGTCCTGCTGACAACATCTACAACCTCCAACACAAACCGGCATCTGTTTTCTATGCTTCCGCCGTATTCGTCTGTCCGTTGGTTGCTGAAGGGTGAAAGGAACTGCTCAAGCAGATAACCATTTGCGGCGTGCAATTCAACACCATCAAAACCTGCTTTTACGGCAAGGCCTGCTGATATTTCAAATTCCTTTATTGCGATTTGTAGTTCTTCATCGGACATTGCCTTTGGTTCCGGAAAATCCTGCATCCCTTCCTGATCCGTCCACATTTGTCCCGCAGCTTTGACCGCTGAAGGTGCAAGCATAACGGTTCCTGCAGGTAAATTCAACACATGACCAATCCTTCCCGTATGCATTAGCTGCACAAAAATTTTCCCGCCGTTGGCATGAACTTCCTCAGTTACTTTCCTCCATCCTTCAACCTGCGATTCATTGAAAAGTCCCGGAATCCGGCTGTATCCCAGTCCGTTTGGTGATGGTGAAGTTCCTTCTGTAACGATGAGACCTGCACCTGCACGCTGTCCGTAATAAGTGGCCATAAGGTCATTGGGGATATTCCCGATTGCCCTTGAGCGTGTCATCGGGGCCATTACGATCCTGTTTTTCAATTCGATCGTTCCTAAACTGTATTTTGAGAATAACTTTGATGTAGACATATACTTTGTTTAATATTCAGTGATGATTTTAGATAATATACCGAAACAACAAGCAGAATTGGTTATTGTTTGATTTGTGTATAAACCATTGGGTGATGATAACAAAAGTTTAATATCGCTCAAAAATAAAGCGGGAGATCCGATAAGGACCTCCCGCTTCGTTATTACTTTCTATTTGGCTTAAATCTTAACCAGAATTTTTTTACCAGAATAAGTTACCGATTTATCAAATTTGGTACTAATCTCTACACCTGCACCAACGCCTGGTTTAACCAGTACCACATTGAATTTGCGTTCATTCAGCATCCCTTTAAAGTTGCCTTTACGATCGCCTACTGTTAGTGTCTTTGCCTTGTCATTCCACTCGAACTCGATTGTCGCATACTGACCTTTTTCGTAATTGTAGGTATCGTTTTCGTCTTCATAGATTACAAATTTCCCATCGGCACCCGGATAAATGCGTAATTCGATCACATCAGCAGGTTTTTCTGTGGCATATTGAAGAAATGATCCCATCGGGACGATAGAACCGGCCTTTATATAGAGCGGTATTGTCTCAATCGGAGCCTGTGCAACAATTGTCTGTCCACCTTTTAGTGTTTTACCGGTCCAGAAATCATACCATGTGGTCGATTCAGGAAGATATACTTTTCGCGTTTTTTCAGCAGGGACATTGGTCTCCAGACTATACATGCGCTCTGTGACAGGATTCACCAGGAATGCAGGACCAAACATATATTGGTCAGGAATTGAATTCACATTTTTATCGTTTCTGAAATCAAAAGCCAATGATCGCATAATCGTATAGCCTTCGTTGGTTACTTTCCACGAAAGTGAATAGATATAGGGGAGGAGCCGGTATCTTAAATTGTCATAATTCAACAAAATGGCTTTCGTTTTTGCATCCCAGTTGTCTGAAAATAAAGCGCGTTCGCCTTTTCCGTGAATTCTGAAAATCGGCGAAAATGTTCCAAACTGAAACCAGCGGGTAAAGAGTTCCTTTTGAATAGGTTTCGACCATTCGGGTGGAGCCCAGTTTAAATGATACCCGCCAATGTCCGACGTCCAGTAAGGAATACCCGAAGCACATGAATTAATTCCCTGAGGCACCTGACTTTTATAAGCTTCCCAGGTGCAGGTAATATCCGATGACCATAAGGTGGCGGCATTTCGCTGTGCCCCTGCAAATGACTGGCGTATCAGGAAGAATGCACGTTTACCTTTAATATCTCTCCGCCAGTTCTTGTACAATCCTTCGGAGTGCATTAAAGAATAGGTATTGAAAAAGTCGATCCCTTTTCCTGTGGCGAAATTACTTTGTTTCCTAAGATCTAAGAGTTTGCCATTGTCAGGCTCACACTGGTCTACCCACCAGGCATCCCATCCGTAACGACCAATCAGGCTGTCTTTAGCCTGGCGCCAGTACATATCCCTCGCTTTTGGACTATGTGCATCATAATAATTGTCAAAGGTATGAGTCATCACATTGTCCCAGGTAATGTCCGTTAAATTACCAGCTTTTGCCATTTCGTCGTAGTTTTGCGTCCCTTTTGCAAAAACTGGCCAGATAGAAATCATTCCATGAATGTTGGCTTTATGGAGTTCATCAACCATATATTTTGGGTTGGGATAGCGTTCCGGCCACATCACGTGCGAGCCAATTACGTTGGGTTCCCAGTAAAACCAGTCCTGAACAATGCAGTCAACCGGTATCTTATTGTTGCGATAACCATCTTTCACTGATAGTACTTCTGCCTGACTTTTATATCGGTCCTGCGACTGAAATAACCCAAAGCTCCATTTGGGATACATGGGTGCTTCTCCGGTTGCATCGCGGTAAGAGGCAATGATCTGGTCGAATTCGGGACCATAGATAAAATAGTAATCGACCATGGTTCCGCTTTCAGATACATATTTGTATTTGGTATTTCCCGCTTCTGCACCATAAAAGTTCGACGCCGCGTAATTATCCCAGATCAAACCGTAACCTTTGTTTGATAAGAGAACAGGAATCGCACCCGTCATGTACTTGATAGCCATCTCCTGGTCGCGACCTTTGTAATTGATCGACAACGTATCTTCCGGATGGCATCCGAGGCCGAACAGTGCTTCGTCAGCCGGAGAATTGAACTGCGTTACGCAATTGTAAGTTTTAATCCCGGCAACAGTGGCTTCGGACATACTTTTGCCATTTGCCTGATCTTCAGAAAGGATCACGCCATTTTGGGGATCTGTGTAACTGATTGAATTATTGCTCTTAATTACCTTGATCTTAAATTTTGCCGTCGAAATAATTATTTCGTCCGTGGTTTCCGAAACTGTAAATTCGGGTGTTGACTTCCACTCATTGATGATAACGAGTGAAGTTTTTTCAGGAAATGATGGCAGGATGGTATATTTCACCTCTACAATATTGTCCTTGCAAATTTTCACTTTCATCAATCCTTTATCCAATGTGAGCGTTATTCCATCAGAATCTTTGGTAAAAGACTTTACGGAAGCATTCGCTGCAATTGAATTTGAAATGATGTTAAGTACTAGTAATAAGATTATTCCTAATACCTTTGATTTAATCAACTTCATTGTTTAATCATTATTTAGTGTACATTAAAAGATTCAATTCAAAATCCGATTGTTTTGAGGTTCAAAGATAAATGATCTCATTTACTATGTAGTGGTCTTTGTTATATATTTGGTACTAAATTTGTATAATCCTATCGCATTAATTTATAGATAAGCCTTAAGCTATGAAAGATTCAACGTTCAAACGGATTGCTATATTTACTATTGCACTACTATTTAGTTTGTTGGGTGATCTCCCCGCTGCGGCCAAATCGAACCAATCGTACATCGAATTGTGGAAGCGGATTGACTCCCTCCTTCAAATTCAGCAACCGGAATCAGCCTTAAAGTTTTTAGAAGATGTTTATAAGAAATCGAAAAGTGAATCTTTGCAAATTCAGCAGATTAAAGCTTTCGTTGGCATAGAACAAATAAAGCTCGAAACGAGTGATGAAGTGGTTCCATACCCATTTACAGTTTGGGAAAAAGAGATGCTGAGTCTGAAACCCGAAAACCGGAGTGTTTTGCTTGCATATCAGGGTGAATTTATGGTTCAGATCTTCAATCGTAACCGGGGTGAGATCTATCAAAGAACCAAGGGTGCTGCCCAACCCAATGATGTTGCGACATGGGATGTTGCCTATTTTAAAAATCAGATTGATAGCTGTTTTTTGAAATCGCTTGATAATCATGAAATTCTTGCAAAAATATCTTCAAAAGAATATATCGCGCTTTTGGATACAGCTGAATTAGCCTGGCAATATCGCCCGACTTTACTCGATCTAGTAGCCGCCAAAGCATTTGAATTCTACCGCAATGATGGCTTTGATCTATTGCCGGTACCGCTCGCCTGGGCAAAAGATGAAAACCTGTTTTCGGAGCGCTTTATTCCAAAAACTGCTGATAATGGAAGGTTTGACAGCCGGATTTTCTCTATTTTCAAACTGCTTGAAAACCATCACCTGCAAAACAGGGATGCTGATGCATTGCTTCGGCTTAAATTTGATCGTCTGAATTATATCTATGAAAGCTCTTTACTGCCGGCAAAAGATGAGCTATTCATTGAGGCTTTGAAGGTGTTTGAGAATCAGGTTGGAAATCATCCGCTGAAGGCGGAGGTGATGGAAAAGCAGGCGGATGTCCTTTCAGCGATGGCGAACCGGTTTGAACCCAAAAATCCGGTTTCGGAAATTTACCGAATGAAAAACAAGGAGGCAGTTGAGAAATATCAGGCTGTGATTCTTCAATATCCAAATACGCCAGCAAGTATCCGGTGTGCCAATAAACTTCGGCAGCTTCAGCAACCACAACTACAGCTAACGCTTGAAAATATTGTGCGGAAAGGTTTCCCGTTTGCTGCTTCGGTTCAGTACAGCAATTTGGCTACTATTAAAGCTAAGTTATACAAAATCAACCATTCTGAATACTTAACGGTATTGAAATCAGATCTTTATGGCAGGCGATTTGTAAATCGGAAATTTAAGTCCGGGAAATTGATATCGGAGCAGAACTATCAATTGGTTAAGGATGAAGATCTTCGAAATCATAGTACAGAATTGATCATTCCTAAATTGAATTCAGGGCTTTACCGTATAGATATTGAGGGCATTACCGGCAACGACACCTGCAATTCCAGTGCTTTATTCACCGTTTCGGGAATCAGTTTTAGCGGGGTGGATCGTAAGTTGAATGTGATGGATATCGAAAATGGCGCTCCGTTGAAAGATGCAACAGTTGAGATATTTGATCGGGAAAATCAGAATTGGAATACAGGAAAATTTCATTCCGCAGGTGATGGCATCGTAATGGTTATGGGCGAATGTGACATTGCACGGGTGGTGTTTAAATCCGATACAGTCACGATGCCATGGAATATCCGCATGAATCCCGATTATGGAAATGCGGCATCGCAACAGCTTTATTTCTTTACAGATCGCAGCATTTATCGTCCGGGTCAAACTGTTTTCTTCAAAGGAATACTATTTAATAAAGATCGAGGTGAAGTAAATTCTATTGCAAATCAATCTATTGATGTTGTTTTTAGAAATAGTAATTACCAGAGTATTGATACCTTAAAACTAACCACCAACCGTTTTGGAACCGTTTCGGGGAAATTCAGAATTCCTTCGGGTGGTTTGGCTGGTAACTTTCAATTGACTTCGGATAAAGGATCGGTTAATTTTCGGGTTGAAGAGTATCGCCGGCCTGGTTTTAAAATTGAGGTTGACGACCTGAAAGGGGAGTACAGGCTTAATTCACAGGTTGTGGTGACGGGAAATGTTTCGTCGTTTTCGGGAGTTCCGCTAAAAAATGTGACGGGGAAATACCGAATTTCACGCAATCAAGTTTGGGCATGGCGCTCATTTGGTGAGGCGGAGCAAATTTCAGAAGGTACTTTTACGACGGATAAGGATGGTAAATACCTCATTGATTTTGTTGCAAAACCCGATGAACGATCGGCAGAAACTGCCACATATCCGTTTAGATTTGAGATAGAAATAGAGGTGACAGATATTACGGGTGAAACGCAGACCGCAACGAAATCGCTGAATATTGCAAAAGAAGCGCTAATGGCTTCGATTGACGGACCAGAAGTTTTTGATCTTGCCAATACCGTAAAAAAAGAAGAATTCAAATTCTATTTTAAGGTGATGAATTCAGATAACCAGGAAGTTAAATCGAGTGGAAAAATAGAAATGATTCTTTTGAAAAGTCCGCAATTGCCACTGCGTAAACGACAATGGGTGAATCCCGACCGACCTATCTATTCCAAAACAGCGTGGGATCAGCTTTTCCCTGGAAATCTGTATGGGGAAGAGATTCAGCCCATAGAATTTGAAGAAGGGAAAGTAATTCAGACAATTGATTTCGATATTAAGGATCAGCGGTCTGCAAACTTTAATACCACGAAATTAGAACAAGGTTATTATAAAGCAAGAATTTCAACAACCGATAAATTCGGGTCACCTGTTAAGGCAGAACATCTTGTCAGAATATTCGATACCGGGAAAAAAGTCTTTTTGTTCCCCGAAAATTCATGGGTCAATCTTTCCAAAACTTCAGCCTTGCTGGGAGAATCTATTGAATTGCTTCTTGGAAATTTTGGGAAGCAATTCTGGAATGTTCAGTTGCACCGAAAAGATGGTGCTGTCACCTTATTTAATGGTTTGGTTGAAAAGACGATGGAGAAAATTTCAATTCCTGTTGTGATATCTGATCAGGGCGGCTTGACGATCAGTGTTACATCAATGAATCAGGGTATTGCTTATTACAAGGTTTTTAATGTTGATGTTCCATGGATTCAAAAGGAGCTCAAACTGTCGGTTGAAGATTTCCCCAAAATTGTTATTCCGGGAAAAGAGTCCTCCTGGAAAGTTCGGGTGGTTGATTCCGAAGGGAAACCAGTGAAAGCAGAGATTGCCGGAGTCGTTTACGATGCATCGCTTGACAAAATTCTTCCGCACGACTGGCAATTAAGTCTCTGGGAACGCTCAATTGATTTTAATCGCTCGCGCTATCCGGGAACAACGGTCTGGGGTGTTGGTCAGTGTACGCAACCTGTTTGGATTGCAGAAAAGTTGGTAGCCCTCCCTGAATTAAGAAAAGTGATAGATTATCAGGCATATAACGTCAGGAGATATTTAAATTCCAGGCAGGGTGGGGTAATGATGAAGTCTGCCACGATCATGGATGAAATGGTTCCTCAACCTCCACCGGAAGCGGAAGAAGACCTTTTTATGGTAGTGGAAACCGGAAGTCCAAATCAAAAAATGAAAGAGAATAAGCCAATTGAAGTTCGCCGTGATTTTCGTGAAACAGCCTGGTTTAATGCTTCATTTGAAACAGACGAAGTGGGTACGGCAGAGGTCCATTTTATGCTACCCGAATCGATAACTGAATGGAAGTTTATGGCGTTGGCGCACACCCCTGAAGGATTATCGGGCACGATGACCGATAAATTTGTAACCCAAAAGCAATTAATGGTTGAACCGTTTCCGCCCCGATTTCTTACAGTTGGTGATGAGGTAACTTTTCCTGTAAAGGTGACCAATCTGTCAGGCAAATCGTTAAGCCTTGAAGTGAAGATGGAGCTTATCAATATGGAGACTGGAAAAATCATGGATGCTGCTTCCAAATCTGCAAAACTTACTTTGGCTGACGGGAAATCGGATGCCGTGAACTGGAAGATTTCTGCTCCGGCAGAACCGGGCTTATATCAGGTGAGGGTAACTGCTATTGGCGATGGTTATTCCGATGGGTTTGAGTCTATTCTTCCCGTTGAACCCGACAGGAAATGGACAACTGAATCGAAAGCATTTACGGTAAAGCCAGGCAATGATTTTAAATTGAATTTCAATAAGTTGGGAAGCAGTTATCAAATCAAAGAAGGAAAATGGAATCTTACGATGATGACAAATCCGCTTGGGTTAATTATGGACGCTCTTCCACAATTGATTGGTTCAGAATCTTTCACAATATCAGGTGTTGTATCCCGGTTAAACGGCGCTTTGATTTTACGGAAAATACTTGCTGATCATCCGGAGATTGCAAAAGAACTTGAATTACAGAGAAGTAAATTGGTAAATTCTCCTGATTCTTTTAAAACAAGGCTTGAGAAGGCAGAGCAATTCACAAATCTAAAATTGAATGAAACTCCCTGGTTACAGGAGTCCTTGTATGAAAAGGAAAAACTGGCGAAATTCAATCCGGATACAATTAAGGCTACGATTTCAGATGCGATTGACCGTCTGGAAGTGGCGCAATTGAAGGATGGTGGATTTGCCTGGTGTCCCGGAATGGAGTCATCCGAATGGATGACTGTTCAGATTTTGAGCGATATAGCGCAAATTAGATCAAAAAAGCTGCTGTCTGTATCTGAAAGTATTCGGATGATGGCCATTGCTGTAAAAGCGGTCAATTATTTAGATTTAAAAATCACAAAGGATTTCCATCAACTAAAGGAAAAGGAGAAGATAAACTATCAGCCAGATGGATATATCTTTGATTATCTTTTTGCCAGAAGCGCTTTCAAGGATTTTGAATATGCTTCAGTTACAAAAGAATCGTATAATTTCTTTCTCGAAAAAGCTTCGAAGAACTGGACAAAAACCGGCATCTGGCAACAGGTTCAACTTGCTTTTGTCTTAAAAAGAGAAAGCAAGGAAAAACTACTCCAGATGATTGTGAAATCGATTGAAGAGCGGGCGATTAAAAACAACGAATTGGGCATGTATTGGAAGCAATCGGGCAGTCCATGGTTCTATCGCGAACCCGATATTTCGTTGCAAAGCCAGATGATCGAGTTGTTTGGAACTATAAATGCTCCGGTTGAAAAAACCGATGCGATGAAACTTTGGTTACTGCAACAAAAGCGGACGCATGCATGGGATTCGCCATCTGCTACTTCAACTGCAGTGTTCGCATTATTGTCAGATCATAATGAATCCATCAGGAATCAGCCTTTACCAGAGCTATTTCTGAACGGGAATAAAATTAGCATTGAACAAGGTAAATCCATAGATGGTTTTGTGCAATTTTCATTCGATCAGAAAGATATAAATAAGGAAAGTATCCTGGAAATAAAAAATTCAGGAAAGAACATCCTCTTTGGCGGGCTTTATCATGGGTATTTTAAGCAGGTGAATGATACCTCCCGTTTTGGAAGTTCGTTGAAAATCCGAAAAGAGATTTTTAAGATTGAAAGATCGGCTCGCGGTGATTCGCTTGTTAAGGACCTTTCCGACAGTCGTCCCGGCGATTTGCTGATGGTTCGTTTGCTGATTGAAAATGACCGCGATCTTGGGTTTGTATCACTTGATGATCAGCGCCCTGCCGGAACAGAACCTTTGAAGCAATTATCTGAATATGAATATAATGGTGGCATTTGGTACTATCGTGTGAATGTTGATACGGGAACGCGGTTCTACATTGGCAATTTACCAAAGGGAAGATTCGTCCTTGAATATCCGGTCAGGGTTAGTCATTTGGGTACATTTTCGGGAGGAAGGGTAAATATACAATGTAGTTTTGCACCTGAGTTTGGTGCGAATCATTCACCTGGAAAAATAAATTTTGAATCGAAATAAAAAATGAGGGATGGAGAAAAATATTTTTCTCCATCCCTCATTTTCAATATTTGTGGTTAACGAAAACCGTGACTGGCACCTGGCTCAGTGTTAACTCTTACACTATCAACAAAATAGGTGTTGTCGCCTTTCCATGGTAAAGTTCCATTCTTTTCCTGGTAATGAACAACGATACTTTCACCCTGCACTTTTTCAAGCTGTAGCGCAACATTTTTATCAGTCACTGAAAAGAAAAACTTTTCGGAAGCAATGGCTACATTGGTATTACTTTGAACACTGCTAAGGATCATTTCACCCTCATACGTTTTGAATACATTTCCTTTCAGAGAAAATTTCTGAAGAAGTCCTGCGCGATATCCTTCGCTGTAAGTGAAAGAATATTTCCAGTAAATAAATGAACCGAACACCAACACAATGATTAGGAAGAAAAAAATTGCAAACTTTTTCATATGGCAATTGATTTGATTTTCATTTAACAAACTTAATGCATTTCTGCTTATTTTTCTGATTCCGTTGAAAGAAACTTAGGACTAATTTGTTGAAAATTAATTAATTTACAAAGGTTGTTTTATTTGCAAAAATCGTTTGACAAATCTGATTAAAAATACGAATTTTGGCATTCGAACCAAAAAAAAATTCCATGGCAGAAGATAGACAAATTATATTCTCGATGTACAAGGTGAGCAAATCTTATCCGCCTCAAAAGCAGGTAATTAAAGATATCTCACTTTCGTTTTATCTGGGAGCAAAAATCGGAATCATCGGTCTGAACGGATCGGGTAAATCCACTCTTTTAAGGATAATTGCAGGACTTGAAAAAGACTTCCTTGGCGATTTGTCATTTTCCCCTGGTTACACAGTTGGCCATTTGTCGCAGGAACCTATTCTTGACAATACAAAAACTGTGATGGGAATTGTTCAGGAAGGGGCACAGGAAACGGTCGATATTCTGAATGAATATGAGGAAATTAACCAGCGGTTTGGCTTGCCCGAAGTTTATGAGAATCCCGATGTGATGGATAAATTGATGGACAGACAGGCCGTGCTTCAGGAAAAAATTGATGCGACTGACGCTTGGAACCTCAATAACCGACTTGAACGGGCAATGGATGCGCTTCGCTGTCCCGATGGAGATACGCCAGTGACTGTATTGTCGGGAGGTGAGCGCCGCCGGGTTGCAATGTGTCGGTTGTTGTTGCAACAACCTGATATTTTGTTGCTTGATGAGCCAACCAACCACCTTGATGCCGAATCTATTGATTGGTTAGAAGTTCATTTACAACAATATAAGGGAACTGTAATTTGTATTACCCACGACCGTTATTTCCTTGATAATGTGGCTGGCTGGATTCTTGAACTCGATCGTGGCGAAGGTATTCCATGGAAAGGGAACTACTCAAGCTGGTTGGAGCAAAAGTC
>Ga0209430_1002001_pt1 | contig 13901 bp, 12 predicted proteins | sample BarGraIncub1133A_FD_184504 | JGI IMG/M metagenome (GOLD analysis project Ga0209430, IMG submission 184504) | Arctic peat soil microbial communities from Barrow, Alaska - Barrow Graham LP Incubations 11-33A (SPAdes) (version 2) | ecosystem: Environmental > Terrestrial > Soil > Wetlands > Peat... | reverse complement strand
CTACCAGTTTACAGCGGTCATTCCGCCAGGATCGTATAACACCATGAATGTTTTCCATCAGGGTATCAATTTGGCTCACAACAAATTTGATAAAATAAACCCCAACCCACAGAATGAATCGAGGTTTTAAATGTATTACGTCTTTCTAATATTATAAATACTTAATGCTTCAATATTTTCAACAACGCATTAGCCGCAGCTTCGGAGGATGCCGGGTTCTGACCAGTAATCAACAGGCCATCAACCTTTACATACGAACCCCAATCAGCCCCTTTGCTGTAATGACCGCCCAGCTTTGTCATTTCATCTTCCAATAAAAATGGAACGACCTTGGTTAACTGTACTGCTTCTTCTTCTGTGTTCGAAAAACCGGTGACTTCCATTCCATTTACCAATGGTTCTCCGTTTGGTAATTTTGCTTTAACCAATGCTCCTGGAGCATGACAAACAAAAGCGATCGGCTTTTTTTGATTAAAAAATGTTTCTATCAGCGCAATAGAAGTTTTATCGTTTGCCAAATCCCATAAAGGTCCGTGCCCCCCTGGATAAAATACTGCATCATAGTCTTCAACTTTTACTTCACTTAGTTTAATTGTGTGAGCCAGCTTCTCCTTGAGAGCTCCATCACCGTCAAACCGACGTGTTGCCTTTGTTTGTGAATCAGCCATTTCACTCTTTGGATCAATGGGAGGTTGACCGCCTTTGGGCGAAGCCAGGGTTATCTGTACACCGGCATCAGCCAGCACATAATACGGTGCTGCGAATTCTTCAATCCAAAACCCGGTTTTATGTCCGGTATTTCCTAAATCACCATGCGATGTTAAAACGATTAATACTTTTATAATGGTATCCATTTTCTGATTTTAATTAATAACTCATTTCTACAATTTTTTCTACATCCGAAGGTTTTAGGCTTCGTTTTTCACCCAGCCCGGCCCAGCCACGCTCTGAAAAGCGTTTCGAAATATGCTGAGCAGTTCCTTTAAAATCTGCCGTATACTTCGACAGTTTAGTGTCAACTCCAAGTGAATTGAAAAACGCTTCTGTTTTTTCAATTGCAGCACGCGCTTTTTCATCTGAACTTCCAGTAGTGATTTTCCATACACGTTCACCATACTGCGCCAGCTTTTCCTTTTTGCTCTCGAAGTTATATTTGTAATGGCTCGGGGCAATTATGGCAAGCGTCCGTGCATGATCAATTCCAAAACTGGCAGTTAATTCATGCCCCATCATGTGCACCGCCCAGTCCTGCGGAACACCGCTGCCAATCAATCCGTTCAATGCCATTGTTGCACTCCACATCAGGTTCGACATCGCTTCATAATCAGCAGGATTCGCATATGCTTTCGGACCTTCTTCAATCAAGGTTTGCAAAATTGATTCAGCAAACCGGTCCTGTAAAGGCGCATTGGCCGGATAAGTCATGTATTGCTCCATCGTGTGCATAAAGGCATCAACCACACCATTCGCGACCTGGCGTTTAGGAAGTGTAGCAGCCGCATCGGGCAATAAAAATGAAAATAAAGGAAATGTTAACTGACTCGAACATGCAAACTTCTCGTGGGTTGATTCGCGCGTCATAACAAAACCTGAGTTCATCTCAGAACCTGTTGCTGGCAAAGTAAGTACAGCACCAAATGGCAAAGCTGCTTTCACCGGTTTGCGTTTTGCCAACAGGTCCCACGGGTCGCCTTCAGTGAACAGAGCAGCTGCCGCAATAAATTTGGTGGCATCAATCACGGAGCCTCCACCTACTGCTAGTAAAAATTCGATTTTCTCTGCTTTGATCAGCTCAACAGCTTTCATCGCTGTTTCATACCTTGGATTAGGCTCTATTCCGTTGAATTCAATAACAGTATAGCCTTTCAATGCTTGTTGAATTGCAGTGTGTACACCATTTTTTAAGATACTGCCGCCACCGTAGATCATCAGGACTTTCTTTTCCAAGGGAATATGTTGTGCCAATTTACCAAGCTGGTCTTTTCCAAAGATTATTTTTACCGGATTAAAAAATTCAAAATTATTCATAATCAATACTTTTATAAATTATTTATTTCACTTTATCTGTTTCTAATTTGTTTTCTATTTGTCAGATAGAACTCGCCAATTTAGTAATTCACAGGTATAAGGATAAACTATTAAAGGCTCGTTTCAACAATTAATTTACCCAGATTTTTTCCTTCAAAAAGCGCAATAAAAGCTTCCGGGAGTTTTTCAAAACCATGGTAAGTGGTATTGGTATATTTAAGCTGACCATTTCCGACCCATCCTGCCAAAGCTTTAAATCCTTCGGGGAATCTTGATGCGTAATTACTTACAATAAAGCCTTGCATCAATGCACTCTTTTTAAGTATTGTTGGTTGAATGCGGGGACCTACAGGTTGTGATGTTGCGTTATAAAGCGATATCTGACCGCAAATTATGATTCTGGCACCTTTGTTAATTTGTGAAATCACCGCATCAGAAATCTCACCACCTACATTGTCAAAGTAGACATCCACTCCGTCAGGACAGGCTGCAGCAAGGGCCCCGGCTATATTTACTTCTGTTTTATAATTGATAGCGGCATCAAACCCCAATTCATTGACCAGGTAGTCAATCTTTTTCTGATCGCCGGCTATGCCAACCACCCTGCAGCCATGGATTTTAGCGATTTGTCCGACGACGATTCCCACAGCACCGGCGGCTCCCGAAACCACCACTGTTTCACCTTTTTGAGGCTTACCAATGTCTAACAAACCAAAGTAGGCTGTAAGACCAGGCATACCTAAGATACCAAGATAGTAGCTTAAAGGTGCTATACTTCCATCTACTTTTGAAGCTTCGCTTCCTTTCGCTGTAAACACTTCCTGCCATGGGAATGATCCAATAACATCATCACCTGCTTTGAAATCAGGATGTTTGCTTTCAACTACTTCAGCCACAATCCCACCTGCAATTGGCTTTCCAATTTCAAAAGGCGCCACATACGATTTCGCATCACTCATTCGCCCACGCATATACGGATCAACAGAAACCACTTTTGATTTTAAAAGCAATTCTCCTTCTTCAATTGTTGGAATGGAAACTTCATTTACTTCAAAATTTAAAACCGTTGGTACTCCTATCGGTCTCTTTTTCAATACTATTTGTTTATTCATCTTACAATTATTTAAAAATTATTCAATTTATTTTGTTTTACTTGATTTTCCATAAGTATTCAATTATTAATGAATGATCATTCAGTTCTACTTCAAAAAAAAGTTACATTCTGATAGCATCCCACGAAGCGCCGAATGCTGCATCAATTGTTTCCGCGCTCAATTCTTTGCTCGCCTTTGTATATATATTGGCAAGGTATATTATTGGGAAGAGCGAAAAGGCAAAAAGCGTTTGACGACAAACTGGTTTTATAATTCCTTCCCGCTGTCCCTGCTCCCATAAATCGAAAAGTGGTTGAACCGATTTGAGTCCCACTTCACGGCTAACGTCAGTGACCATTGGTGTATTGTCGCATTGTTCGATGAAAACAGCTTCCTCCGGCTCACTAATTTTGTATTGGAGAATGTTTCTCCAAATTGTTTCAAATCCCTTTTTAACAGGCATATCCGGACTAAAACCTTGCAGTGCCTTTGTTGCAAACCTGGCCTTCAACTCTCTGTATAGGGTATTAATTAAATCCTCTTTGTTTTGAAAGTACAGGTAAATTGTTCCCGCTGAAATTCCAATTTCGGAAGCAATCTTCGCCATCGGTGCAGCATGGAATCCATTACTATTTACTAAACGCAGGGTGGCCTTCAATATTGCCGCTCGTTTGTCATCTGTTTTAAGCCGAACCATTTTATTTGTTTTAACAATACAAAATAAACAATCAGAATGAACGTTTGTTCATTTTAGATTCCTATTATTTTAAATAAAAAACAAAAAGGAAATTTCATTGATGTGGGTTTAAAGCAAAAGCTGGAGAGCTAATGCCACATAAAGGACAAATGAATTTGTTACTTGAATTATTTATATTTGAATATCAATACATTGACAATATAAATCCCATCGTTGAAATAATTGTTCAATGAATTAATTTTCGTTTAGCTGGTTTAGTATCTCATCGTTAACAATTTTGGCCAACTCCTCCCTTGATGGAATAACCAATTGATAAAGTGTTGAAAATAGCTGGTCTTTCTCGTTCAGTGAGGCATATGTTACATCTGTCTCTCCATTATTTGAGCAAATGATTATACCAAATGTAGGGTTATCATCTTTTGGTCTGAACTTATCATCATACATATGGGTATAACGATCCATCACCAACACATCTTCATCTGTTAATGGACCGAATCTAAAATTTATCAGTACAAAACAGCGTAACAGGTAATTATAAAACACAAGATCGATGTGGTAATGCTCGTTTTGCTCTGTTGGCTGGTGTTTTTGTCGGGAAACCAAACAAAATCCATTGGCCAGTTCGAGCATGAAATTCTGAATCCGATCTAATACAGCCCATTCGAGCTCGAACTTCTTGTTACTCTTGAATGGCTTAATATTTAAAAATCCAAGCAAATAAGGATCCCTGATCAAATCGGATGATTCGTAAAGTAAATCTTCCTCACGTAATTCCTGATTTTCTAACTTTTTCGTTTTAACTGATAATGTCCATTGGTAATAACGGGACTCAATCTGCTGCGACAATTGCTGCACACTCCAATGATTATCTGCGTCTTTGTTCATATAAAAAATTTGTGCTTGTTCTTCTACTACATTAATAATTAAACGATAATGCGACCAACTCAATAACGGTCGTAGTGTATTCAAAACCGGGAAAGTGCTAAAAAAACGCCGCATATAAATCAGGTTGCTCCCATCGAAACTGTTTCCAAAATCGCCCGTTAATTGCGATTCAAGACTTTCGATCAGAACCTCTTCAAAATCGATCTGCCCCTTTCCCTTTTGTTCTTCTTCAAAAATTCGCTTTCCAATCTGCCAGTATGTTTGAACCTCTGCGAAATTGACAGATTCATAGATATTTGTACGTGAACTTTCAATCAGCGTTCTAATCTCAGAATAAAATTCATTTTGAAGTGAAAAATTCATGGTTTGTAAAAATGAAATATTGTTCTACTTACCATTTAAATGCTTTTAAAGATTAGTTATACAGGAATTGTGATAAATAGGTTTCACAAATAAGTTTAAAAGGCTGGCTTTAATTCAAAATAGAGTCAGACTACATTTTTTTTGGTGAGTTTTCATTTTTAATAAACTAGTTTTCATTTTTATTAAACTAGTTCTTATTTCGACTCCGGTAGAATAGGTTTTGATGTCGATCGTTTACTTTTCAATGTCGGTAGTTTTCATTTTTAATAAACTGGTTTTCATTTCGACCCCGGTAGTTTATGTTTTAATGTCGGTAGTTTTCATTTTTAATAAACTAGTTTTCTTTTCAACTTCGTTAGTTTATGTTTTGACCTCAAATCAGCTATTTAGACCTCAAATCAGCTATTTTATTTTTCAGTCATACCGCTTTTGAATCATCCCCGGAAGGCCTTACACTGCCCGGCCTTTCGGGGATTGAGATTTGTTAAGCCAAAGCGGCCACCTTTTCAACAATCGGTTTCCCCTGACTAGCATAGAGTTCACCCAGATTATCAACAATACTTTGTGATCCGGGTATTTCAAGCGATACAGCAATTTTAGACATCTTGTAAACAATTCTTGCAAAATCATAAAATTCGGCACCTGCCAACATGCGGGTGTCAGTAATCATTTCGCTCAATTGCTGCATTTCACGGTCAACCGATTGGAGTTTTTCAAATAAAGCACTATCCTTTTGCGCCTCCGCGAGTAATTGTGGATTTGGACTAAGGTTAGATACACGTTCTGCATAATCGAGCGCTTTGCTGGCAAACGGAATTCGTTTGTCTTTTAACATTGAAGTCGATTTTTTAGCACGTTTGGAGAGTTTCTGCAAAAACGGAAGTTTTTGCTTAATTAAAGCAATTGCCTGAAGTACCTCTTTGAGGTCTTCATCTGAAATTTGTGCGCTAATTAAATTCTGCATTTCAATTATTGTATTAAAATTCAAAAAAAATAATTTATTCACAAAATAGCGTAAGGCAGTGTTATGATGCTATAAAGAGCAGGTCACGAAGGGTCAGGAAGATAATTATTTCCAGTTATTCGAATTCTAATTCAAAATGTTTCAAAAATTGAAATTTTGTGAAAAATAATTTGATATAAAATGCGTAGAGACGCGATTAATCGCGTCTCTACAACAACCAAATATCATATGAAAATTTATTTCACCACCACCGCATCGACCGGACATACCTGGCGGCACGCATCGCATTTGATACACAATTCGGTGCTGATCACATGTTTTTCGTGAGGAGCAAACGGGATCGCATCAACAGGACACCGCTGCACACATTTGGTACAACCAATGCAATCGTCTGTAATTGAATAGTTCACCAATGCAGCACATTTACCCGTCGGACATTTACCATTCAAATGCGCTTCGTACTCTTCCCTGAAATATTTAAGTGTACTTAAAACTGGATTTGGCGCTGACCGGCCCAATCCGCAAAGAGATCCTTTCTTGGTCCATTCGGCAAGTTTTTCGAGTTTTTCCAGGTCCCCTGGTTTCCCTTTTCCCTGTGTCAGATTTTCAAGCATATCAAGCATCCTTTTGGTCCCGACACGGCAAAAGGTACACTTTCCGCACGATTCCTCCTGTGTGAAAGAGAGGAAGAAGCGCGCAATATCGACCATGCAATCGGTATCATCGAGTACGATCAATCCGCCGGAACCCATCATCGCACCAAGGCTTGTAAGCGACTCATAGTCAATTGGCGTATCTTCAAGACTTGCAGGGATGCAACCGCCCGAAGGCCCGCCAATCTGCACCGCTTTAAAGGTTCGTCCGTTCGCAATGCCACCGCCAATTTCTTCAACGATTTGCCGGATGGTCATTCCCATAGGCACTTCAATTAATCCGCCGCGAGCCACTTTTCCCGCAAGCGCAAAAACTTTTGTCCCCTTGCTTTTCTCGGTTCCGATGCGTGTAAAGCGGTCCACATTATCGCGCATGATGTATGAAATCTGCGCAAAAGTCTCCGTATTATTCACCAGTGTAGGCTTTCCAAACAACCCTTTTTCGGCAGGGAATGGTGGTCTCAGATGTGGAAATCCACGGTTTCCTTCAATTGACTGGATCAATGCTGTTTCTTCGCCACAAACAAATGCACCTGCGCCTTCGTAAATTTTCACATCGAAATTAAAACCTGAACCAAGTATATTATTACCAATCAGGTTGTTTTTCCTGCAAATTTCGAGCGCCGCCCTGATCCTTTTTACAGCCAACGGATATTCTGCCCGAATATAGAAGTAGCCTTCGGGAGTATTCACCGCATAAGCAGCGATAATCATCCCCTCAATAATTCGATATGGATACGATTCGAGTAACATCCGGTCCATAAACGCACCAGGATCGCCTTCGTCACCATTGCAAATCAGGTATTTAAGTTCGCTGGGTTGTTTTGCTACCATTTCCCATTTGATCCCGGTAGGAAATCCGGCTCCTCCCCGACCCCTGATACCGCTCTCTTTGATCTTCGCGATCACCTGAGCAGGTGTAAATTCTTTAAATACTTTTATTAGTGCCTTAAATCCACCGCGTTGCTGATATTCTTCCAAATCGAGGGGATTGATCAATCCACGAAATTCGGTGGCGATTGGAAATTGTTTTCCCAGAAAAGATGAGACATGCTTTTCCCTGATGTCCAGTGCATAACGTTCAATTCCTTCCCATTTCTGATCGGTTTGTATATTTTCAATTGCACCTAAAAACTTGCTTTTTAACTTAGCAAATCGTCCTTTTGGTTGAAAATGAGATTCGATAATTTGTTTGACATCTTCAGGTTTAACCTTTGAATAGAGCGTCGATTCTCCCTTTACAGGGACGATTTCAACTAGTGGTACCTGGTGACACATTCCCACGCAGCCAACACTTTTCAGACTAACCTGAAGACCCTCTTCATTGATTGTATGCTCAACTGCATCCTTAATATCGCTGCTGCCGCTTGCCACACAACACGATCCCAATCCAATCCGTATTTCACCCTGAATTTCAGTACCATCCGTCTTACGGAAAAGCTTCTTACTCTTGTTATCTTTCTGACTTTCAAAATCTTTAATCAGTTCGGAAGCCTTATCGGAGGTGACATGACCATAAGTGATGTGATCGATTTGAACCACAGGAGCTAATGTGCAGCATCCCAGGCAACTTACTTTTTCAATTGTATACTTTCCTGCCTGATCGGTATGCTGCCCATCCTTTAATTTGAATTCGCGACGCATCGCATCATAAACCTGGCCGGCTCCTTTCACATGGCAAGCCGTTCCGACACATACCCTGATCATATGTTCGCCAACAGGTGCAAGCCGGAATTGTGAATAAAAGCTGGCAACCCCGATGATCTCAGCTGGTTTGATTTCGGTTGTATCACTTACCCTGCGCAAAGCCTCTTCAGGCAAATAATTAAATTCGCGTTGTATCGCCTGAAGAATTGGAATTAAGGCTTCCCTGGTCGTTCCTTTCTCCGCGATGATACTGTCTATCTTGTTCAGGTCAATCATTATCCTGTTTTTGAACCATTTGTGAATCTGTCAATTTATTTTGTTCCGACACAATAAAGGAACTTTGGCGTCCTGACGAACATCCGTCCATTGGCAAACGCCGGCGTTGTAGTTATTTTTTCTGCAGCATTCCCTTCACCAATAATTTTTGCCTCTTTACCTAATTCAAATACCCTCATTTTGCCGGTAGTATCAAACGTATAGACCTTATTATCTGCAATAACCGGTGATGAATAATAACCTGACCCCTCTTCTTTTGACCAGTATTTCTCACCTGATTTGGCATCGTAACAAGCAAGAACGCCATAAGTCGTCGCAACAAACAACAATCCGTTTGCAGTAACCGGGCTGGCCACTTCAGCCAAAAATTCATCATTTTCCCAAATCTTTGCATTTTTTGAAGGATCGATGCATACCAATTTGGCATATTCGTTAACTGCAAAGATCATTCCGCCTCCTGAAGCCGGTGAAGGACCAACTTCTCCGCTCATGCAGTCGACCGACCAAAGTTCTTTTCCTGTTTCAGGATCATAACCTGCAACCATCGGATCTGTAGAAAGGACTACCTGAAATTTCCCATTGATTTCGGCAAGAATCGGACTAGCCCACGAGATTTTTCCCTTTCGAATAGTTTCCCAGGTGGTTTCGCCTGTTGAAGCATTGAGCGCGATTAATTTCCGGCTTTTATTTGTATCGTACTGAATATACACTTTATCTTTATACATGATCAATGACGACGCGTGACCATAATGGTTATCAGGAAGTCCAAGGTTACGGGCCCAGACACGGTTTCCATCCATATCGAAACAGATGATGTCGCCATCGGCAAACATGGCATACACCCGGTTACCGTCTGTTGTTAGCGAAGGGGCAGCAAAACCGGTATCTTCAGTGACCTTCGGCGCAGTGGCCGGACTTCCCTGAATTTTATCAACAAGCTGTTTCCAAAGCACTTTACCTGAATTTCGGTCAAAACAGTATACCTCGCGCGACTGATTGTCAGCACCGGAAAGAAATACTTTATTTCCCCAGATAACCGGTGAATTATACCCTTTTTTTGGAACAGACGTTTTCCAGATTACATTTTTACCCGAGGCGGCATCCCATTCAACAGGTGTACCTTTCTGAAAAAAGACTCCGTTTCCGAATGGTCCGCGGAAACCCGGCGCATTCGCTTTAATAGCATTGCTCCCGGGAAAAATAATTTTAGCAGCTGCAACCGGAACCACCGAAGCTGTATCCGTTTTAGTTGCATCCGTTTTAGTTGCATTAACTGCAATCACACTTTTTGTAGTATCGATTGTGGCAGATTGTACAACCTGAGGATTTTCGCCAACTTTTATCACTTCAACACTATCCTGATTATCCGATGATTTTGCTTCAGTCAAAGCCGCTTTGACATCGTATTTCTTAAGATGATCAACCGATGCAAATGATGCTGCAAGTCCAAGTACCACCAAAACGGAACCCGTAATCATCACCCATCGCTGTGTCATAATCCGGCTCGTCAGGTCATTTTCATCCTTCACTTCCGGCTCTCCGATTTTTGATTTTATACCGATAAAAACACGGAGCGAGAGTGCAAAAACGATGGCGCCGAATAATAAAAGGTAACCACCTGTCTTCACCTGCCACTGACTGTTGAAATAAGCTTTTCGGGCAAGCAGGTCAAAATTCCTGATCTCCTGCTTTAACTCGTCACTGTTAGGTTCCTGGCTCAGCCGTTTAACCAAAGAGGCAAGCGCCTTGCTTTCAAGCGGTTTATTTTTAGCCATTTGCATGAAATTCAACAACAGCAGTAAGGCAACCGTGATACAGAATATTCCCGATACAACGGCAATATTTAGTGAAAATTTTAATCTATTATCTTGTTCCATTCCAATAAGATGATTAACAATGTTATTTCTTAACCGGGCAATAACTCATGCAACGCCCGCAGCTGTAACAGTTTCCTTTGTGTGGTTGATAATCTGTTCTTTTTCTGTAAACGACCTGTCCAAGAATTGTCATTCCGATCACAAGACCCATAAATCCGCCTGCGATCCAGCCTCCTTTGTAAAATTTACGACGAATTACCGTCGCCTCTTTTACGAGCGTTTCCATTGATTTTCCGGAACTTAAAAAGGCCTGAACATCAAGGTTTTTTAAATCATTACGAACTTCGGGTTTTGAGATTAAAAGTTCGGCAAGGTAAACCGTCGGATTGGCTTTCGATATCCACGTATGTGCTTTTGAACCGGCAAAACCACCGATAAAAATCCATAGCGGGATCAATAAAGCATAAACCAAAAAGCGGTTAACACCCCATGTCCTGTTTTTCGATTGCTTTTCATCGGTTGGAAAATCAATGGCATCGAATGGACATGAGTCGCTGCACAATTTACATTGAATGCAGGCAGCGGGTGTGATGGAGAGGTGCCATTTAGAGAATCGTGACATCCAGTTCAATAAGACCCCATAAGGACATAGAAACCGGCAATAGGGACGTGCGACAAACATACCCATCAATAAAAATGCGATACCTAATATCACCATGTGAAATTCGGCATCCATCCGGAAGATTCCGACAAAAGGGTCATACCGGCAAATGATAAAATCAGTACCGGTAGCGGCAAACAACACCGCTAATGACAAGTATAAATATGGAATGATTCCCAACGTTGTACGTAGCCATTCGGGCAACGATAATGGCTTTACAATCAAGAGATCCTGCATCGCTCCAAGCGGGCACGCTCCTGCACAAAAGGTTCTGCCAAAGTAGAGTGTGAAGACAAGTGGTAACAGAAAGAATAACAAGGTCGTGATTGATATGGCATAACCAGGATCAAAAAGTGTAAGCGCCACATTCTGAATAGATCCGATTGAACAAATGCAACCATTCCGGTAAAATCCGAAATAAAGCAAAGTAAAGACAGATAACCATAACAGCCCTTTCCGTGACCGTTTTCGGATTGCAAAATAACTTGCCAGGGATAGAACAATCAGCAATATAATTACATCCGTGTATTCAAGTGCCTGGGCGCGAGGTTCGGGAGTTATGGGTGTCGGCTGACTATAACCATTTCCAAATTCAGGCTTGGGAAATCGTTGCTGTTGTGCCATTCCTGCTAAGCTGAATAACAGAAAAGCGAAAATTAGCGATACTTTAATCCATTTCTTCATTAAATACGGTCTAAATATTTATAAGCATCAATTTGCAGCGCATAGAGAATTCATATTTTAAATTGCCTTTGCAGATGCGCCTTTTTCTGTCGTTCTTTTTCTGCCCTGTGTGTCGTTCACTTCGTTCGCTTACCCGGGGTATTTATATTAAACCCTTTCAGGGTCATGAATCATTGTCGAAACGACATTGTCGAATTGTCGAATTCTAAGCGTTCCCATCCTTCGTAAAACTCCCTTTCACTTTGTACGCCTTGCTTGCATTTACACGCGAAATTGCCTGAGAAGGGCATAACCTAGCAATGGAGCACTCGTTACAATTCAGACAAATGCTGTGAATAATCTGCAAATGCAATGAACCATTTCCGAACGAAGTACATCCTTTGACGCATTTCGCACAGCCTATACAAAGATCTTCGTTAATAACATATTCAAAGTAAGGTTCTTCAATGTACCTGCGCTCAATAGCCGCAGTTGGACACAGCTGATTTTCTGCAGCTGTGGAAAGCTTATTGGCATCGGGTTTCAGGTAACCACCACATAGGTCGCAATAACCGCAAAGGTCGTATGCATGAATACATTTCACGGCAGAGGGAGTCATCACACACGAAGTGGCGCAACGTCCACATTGTGTGCATTTAAACGGATCGATCTGCCAAACCTGTTCTTCAGTGGTAAGATTTTTTGCCGTGATGGCACCTACCGCCCCCAATGTGAGCAATAACGAGAGACGTGTTCCACTCCGGATGAAGTCTCTGCGGCTCTTTTTGTTATTATTTTCCATCTTTTCTCTCCTTATCTGCCTGTGGAAGTTCGCATTGAGCGTATTTACCACAGCTTTTGCATTGCGGCGCGACCGAACAATTTTCAGGAGTTACAATCTTTTGATTATAAGCAAGAAAAGCACTCAACATTCCGATTCCGGATAAGAGTGCCCAACGCCCTCCATGTTTAAAAAAATCTTTTCTGTTCATCGTACTCTATTTTTTTACAAATAACCTAAGCATCTTTTTATTCAAATCAAGCGCATATATATTGCCCTGATTATCAACTGCCAGATCTGGAGCATCGCCATTTTCAGCAAATTTTGATGGGGCAGCGACTACTCCGGAAAACTCTCCGGATGGTTTATATATCTTAATTCTGACCATCCCCTTTTCGCTTGTGACAAAACTGCCATCGGGTAAAAAGGCAAAATGAGCGGGATTGCAGCATCCGCTAAAACCTTCAATTTTAATTGAAGAGGCTTGCCACCAGGTACGAAGTGCTCCTTCAACCGTATAGTTTTCGAGTGAATGTTTTCCTGGATTAACCACCCACAATTCACCATCAGCATTGAAAGCCAAATCGAAATAAGGACTTGGAATTATAAATCCGTGGATCTGGTCGTTACCCGATTTACCTTCAATTACGCCTTGTGATTTCCCATCAATAGTGAACTTTCTTATGACACGCTTCCCGGCATCGGCAACAAATGCGATTCCCGATTTCTCAGCAATGGAAGTGATAACTGTGCTGTCTGAAAATAAATCCCATTCAGCAATCCGCACTCCGTCAAGCGTTAAAACAGCAAGTGATTTCTGGAACCCAACAAAAATATTTTCCGCGGATGCATAAACGCAAGTTGGCTTCCGTTCGAAACTCACCTCCTTTAGTAATTTCCCGGATGGTTCGACGATCTGCATTTTCTTGTCGCCAACAATAAAAAGCTGATCGTTCAGAAAACAAACACCGGCAGGTTCTGCAAAGTCAATAGCCAGATCGCGGCTTTCTTTATAATGAATTAACGCCGTATCAATCTTCGAAAACGGATCAATATTATACGCATAAGGATTTGCAGGTTGCTGATCGGGTTTGGAAGCGTTGTAATCAAGTGCCACAACTGCGACGATAACTACAGCCAGAATGATCAGAAAGAAAACGATACCCTTGTTCTTCATAATATAGAAATTAAAGGTTCATATTAATGCAAACCATTGTTTTTGAATCTCGTAACAACATATATCCATCTGCAATTGCGATCGGAGCCCAGGCATCCGAACCGTCCTTAATCACTTTTACCTGATCGAGCTGGATATATTTCGAAGTGCTTGGTTTAACGATCGTAAGGGTTCCATCATCGTCAAGAATATAAA
>Ga0209430_1002000_pt1 | contig 13901 bp, 6 predicted proteins | sample BarGraIncub1133A_FD_184504 | JGI IMG/M metagenome (GOLD analysis project Ga0209430, IMG submission 184504) | Arctic peat soil microbial communities from Barrow, Alaska - Barrow Graham LP Incubations 11-33A (SPAdes) (version 2) | ecosystem: Environmental > Terrestrial > Soil > Wetlands > Peat... | reverse complement strand
AATACGTAATAAATGATGTATTGGTATCATCAATTTTTTTCCAGGTGGCGTTAATAGGTTGACCAACAGAAAGAACCTTTCCACTATTCTTATTGTAAATAACATTAACAGATTCTGTACCTAAAACGGGAATAATTGCTAGATTAACCAGCATAATTGACAGAAAAAAAATTTTCTTTTTTACAATTTTCATGGGTATTTTTTTTTTTTTGGTGCAGGTTTTCGGTATGAAAATACCAATAAATAGTGCACTTGTGCAAGTTTTTATGTGTTTATTATAAAAAAATAAGATTCGTACTTTGAAACTATTTGTACATCGCAGTTGTAGTGTTTTTTTATAGCTTGACGATTTGAATTGAAAGTTGCCGGCAACAGTTACGCTTTGGATTCCACATCCATGGTTCGTTTTTTTACAGCAGGGGTAAGGACAACATGCGTTTTAAGCGGATGTATACCAGGAAGCATATCAGGTTTTATGATGAAGTCACCCAGATGGAATTAAAAAAGAAGACTTGAAAGTCCTGAATGTCACAAAAGTATTTTATTTAGTCTGGATACACGAATCACCTCGTTGTTATTTGATGTACATTTGGTTGTTTTGATAGGTGCAGCTAGTTAAGTCATAATAAACACTACTTTTTTTATTTAGTAGGTTGTCATTTATTCTGAAAAAAAAGCGGATGTACTCTTGGAGGGTATCCTATAGCATATGTAACATTGACAGCTTAATTTCTGCCTGCTGAAAAGGTGATTGAACTTTAAACAAACTATTTTTGTCTTAGTATTCCTTTCGTTGTACGTGCGATCTAATTTAAATCTTTTCATGACAAACAACATCCTAAAGAAGTCGTTGACTTTATTGATAACATTTTGCAGTATTTTCGGAATGCAAGAAATTAATGCTGCATCTCATTGGGTTGGCACATGGGCTACAGCACCGCAATTGGTAGAAGTAAAGAACATGCCACCAGCACCGGGATTGTCGGGTAATTCGCTGAGGCAAATCGTTCGAGTTTCTGTAGGAGGTAATAAAATCAGACTGAAATTCACTAATGAGTTCAGCCAAGGTTCGGTAACGATGAAGTCTGTTCAGATAGCGGTTTCAACAGGAGGAAATATGATTGATGTTGCTACAAATAAAGAGCTGCAGTTTTGCGGAAAGTCTGAAGTGACGATGGGCCCGGGTTCAGCAATAATATCCGATCCGATTTCATTTAAGTTGAAGCCAAGAATGGATGTGGCGGTCACCATCTATTTCGATCAGACTTCGCCCACAGTTTCTGGCCACCCTGGTTCGCGTACGACTTCCTTCCTGTTGGGTGGCAATTCAACCAAGGTCACAGACTTTGTAGGAGCGGCCTCGACGGATCATTGGTATGTCATCAATGGGATAGACGTTTTGGCGCCGACCAATACACGTTCTATCGCCGTCCTTGGCAATTCAATCACTGATGGAAGAGGTTCCGATACGAACAAGCAGAATCGCTGGCCCGATATATTATCTGAACGCTTATTGAAGAATTCTGCCACTAAAAATATTGGTGTACTTAATTTGGGAATCGGTGGAAATTGTGTGGTGCATGGTGGCCTTGGGCCAACAGGCTTAAACCGTTTTGACCGAGATATATTGGGTCAACAAGGACTACGTTGGGTCATCGTATTCATTGGTGTGAACGATATCGGAGGCACATCCAATACACAGGAAGCAGCAGACTGGACCTACGAAAAGCTAATTGATGCTTATAAGCAATTCATTGAAAAGGCTCATGCGAAGGGGCTGAAAGTTTACGGTGGAACCATCATGCCCTTTAAGGGAAATGGCTATTATTCTGAATTCAAAGAAGCATGCCGAAACAAAGTCAATGAATGGATTCGGACTAAAGGCAATTTTGATGCTTGTATCGACTTTGACGAATGCATGCAAGATCCCAAGGATCAAGCCAGCATGCCTGCTGATTTGGATTATCAGAACGATTTACTGCATCCCAATGCGGACGGACACCGAAAAATGGGTAACTTTGTTGATCTGAAACTGTTTGAGTAAAAGAATTCAGCAATGAAAGTGCGCCAAATCCTGCCAAATAGGACGAATCGTGGCGAATCCATAGGCCCGCAAACGACTAAATTTTAAAATAACCATTGTGATAAACACTCAATTAATCCATTACAAATGAAAAAGAATTTTGCACTTTTACTCATTGCTATGTTCCTGATGAACATCAACACATTCGCTCAGGATCCCAATTTCTACATTTTCTTGTGTTTCGGTCAGTCCAATATGGAAGGTAATGCTCGAATTGAACCACAGGATACAACAGTTGACAGTCGTTTTCAAGTGCTATCCGTTCTGGATTGCAAGGATCTGGGCAGAACCAAGGGTCAATGGTATCCGGCTGTGCCGCCTTTGTGCAGGTGCAATACTGGCTTGACACCAGCTGATTATTTTGGCCGAACACTGGTAGCCAACACACCTAAAAAAATCAAGATCGGTGTCATCAATATCTCCGTAGGAGGTTGCAAGATTGAGCTGTTTGACAAAGACAACTGTCAGAACTATATCACCACGGCGCCGGGCTGGATGAAAGGGATGATCAGCCAATACGATGGCAATCCGTACGGAAAGCTTGTGGAAATGGCGAAGATTGCTCAACAATCGGGTGTTATCAAAGGAATTCTCTTGCATCAGGGTGAATCCAATACAAATGACTCCATTTGGCCAGCCAAAGTAAAAGCAGTGTATGAAAACCTGTTGAAAGATCTGAGCCTGGATGCCAAATCTGTGCCTTTGCTTGCAGGTGAAGTGGTCAATGCTGATCAGGGAGGCGTTTGTGCCAGTATAAACAAAATCATTGCTAAACTTCCTGAAACCATTCCTACTGCTCACGTTGTTTCCTCAGCAGGTTGTACGGATGGTCCTGATAATCTTCACTTCAATGCTGAAGGTTACCGCGAGTTGGGTCGTCGTTATGCCGCCACGATGCTTCCGCTTCTTGGTGTAAAAGCTGAAGGAAAAAAGTAAGCCGAATTAAAAACAGAAAGCCCCCAAAAGTTTACGAACTTTTGGGGGCTTTCTGTTTTCTGAAGATAGTAGTTGTTCAATGCCTTATTGCGGGTGTGATGATTCTGTATTTTCCGCTTAGGTGCATCAAGCTGAACATATACAACAATCCATCGTAATAGGGGTCGAAATAACCGTCTTCATAGGGTTCTAGCTTAGCATTCCAAAGAGCATGTATGAATTCCTTCTTCTTATTAATAAGTGTTGTGGAGGCCGATGTGGAAACCAGTCCCAGCGAATGCCTCAATTTGCGGAAACTACCGGCTTGAAGGATGTATTCCGGCTTGCTGCCGTCTTGGTTGAACTGATCCTCGAACGTTTCCATGCCTTTTGATTCCAGGAATCCTTGAATGCGATCGGCATACGCTTTCTGCCATTGGACATCCTTGCCATACCAAGCATAATCCATGGCGATGTTCATGGGAACGCGCCACGAATCGTATCGGAACGCGGCTGGCATCCAACGTGTGGAATGCGGCTCACCACTGAATTCCGTATAATCCACATTCAGGCCAGTAACCGGATGGCAGGCCCGGTGCAGAAATGCTCTGGAAGTATCCGCACAATCCTTGTAAAATTGTTCGTGACCGTCTTTGGCATAAGCTGCCCAGATCTCGTAAAAGGCCGGCAAGTGATAGGAGGGGTCTGTCCAGTTGTAATTACTACCTTCGGGAACAAAAGTGATTTGCTTGGCATCGGTGTTGATCAGATTGAAGATATTGTTTGTGCCGTCCTTCTTCCACATATTGTCGAGGATGAAGCGTGCTTCTGCATAATAATTGATTCCAGTATCGTTCCCCCAACGGTTGGATGCAAACAGTAGGCTGGTGATAAAATACAACTCACCGTCTGAAGCCGAACCTGCGGAGTTTAATTTCATAGTTTTTGGATTGAAACTCCAGCCAAAATAACCTTTACGAGGACCATCCTGATGTTGCATATAGTATTTGGAAAAACGCCAGATACGGTCGAACACATCTTTCTTATCCAGCTGGACAGTTACCATCATGCCGTAGGAAAGACCTTCCGTTCGAGCATCATGGTTCTTGATATCCGAAACGTAACCCATGGAATCACCAACCTCAAAATAGATTTTATTGGGGCCTTCGAACAAGTCCTTATAGGCCTTTTCTACTTTTTGGTCGATTTCGGCTTGCTTGTAACCAGCTTCCTTGAACACATTGCGGTATTTATTACTGACTGAAGCCGCCATCAACTGAGTTTTGCTTTGTACTGAAATGGAAATACAAGAAAAAACGAGGCTGAAAAAAATGAATAATTGTTTTCTCATTGATGGATTTGGGTATTGTGAGGGTTGACCTTTTATTCCAATAATTTCCGGATGCTTTCTTCATCCGCATTCTCCGTATAGTAAATGATGAATTCCTTGGGTGACATTCCAAAAAAGTCATGAAAGTTATAGGAGAAATAAGAATGGCTGGAAAAACCGACTTTGTATGCGACTTCAGAAATATTGATCTTATTGTTTACCAACAAGTAGGCAGCCTGTTTCAATCGGATGGATTTGATGAGGCTGCTTGGTGAGACACCTAAAATTTCCTTTAGTTTACGGTTTAAATGCACCCTGCTGAATCCAACGTCCTTGCTGAGCTCTTCAACGCTCATGTCGCTGTCTTCCAAATGTTCTTTGATGTAATCAATCACTTTCCTGACCAATTTATCATCGGCTGAATCTATGGCGATAGCATCGTAGTTATAGCCCATATCGGTCCGGTGAATTTTGTTCTTGATTTTTTCCCGAACTCGGATTGCCTGACCAATAGCCCCTTTTAATAAAAGGATATTGAACGGTTTGGTTAGAAAACGATCGGCATGCAATTGCATACTTTGCATTTGTATGTTTTCAGAACCTTCCGATGTCAAAATGATAACAGGGATGGAATCCGTTTCTGGATTTCCTTTGATTCGTTGACAAAGTTCGAGCCCATTGCCGTCCGGCATCAGATAATCGGTTACAACGACATCTGGATGAACGCTCAAAAGTTGCTTCCATGCTTTGTTTCCACTGTTACTAATTAGGATGTTGTAATCAACGAGTTCCTTTTTTAGAAAATGGCAAAAATCTTCATCATCATCCACAACCAGGATGGTGTATTTATTTTTGGGTTCTTTTTCTTCCGTTTCTTGTTGAAAGGAGGTGGTATCAATGAAATCCTTGTCGGAAATCGCATCGTATTCAGAATCATCCCTAGGATCCGAATCTTTATCATGAATTCGAGGAACAAGCTCCGTATCCGACAAATGAGCATTTCCCAAAGGAATCCTAACAGTGAATTCAACACCCTCATTTCCAACGTTGTGGGCCTCTATCGATCCATGATGAAGCAATACCAACTCATGTGTCAAGTGTAATCCGATACCCGTCCCGGAGGTGTCATGCGAGGTGTTACCCTGATAAAACCTTTCGAAAATGTGATTCAGGTCATTCTCATCAATAGGTGAACCGGTATTGAATAACTTAATTTCAATAAATTCACTGATCCGTGGGTCTTTGATTTCTCCGTGATTGATCACACCATGAATACGAATTAGAATCTTGCCTGATATAGCGGTAAACTTGAATGCATTGGACAAAATGTTGTAAATGATTTTGTCGAAATTGTTACCGTCGATCCACACATTCAAATGATCACTTTCGCTGGTTTCCATCGTGAAACTGATTTGTTTGACGGTTGCCAGGTTCTTAAAGGAAAGCATGATTCCTTTGATGATGCTTATAAGGTCAAATTCCTCAAAATGTAGTTTCAATTGCCTGTTATCCAATTTTCGAATATCGAGTAACTGGTTGATTGTTTTAAGTATACGCATCGAATTACGGTACATGAGATTGTACAATTCTGTCGTTTCATTGTCTGTGACTGAATTCATGAGTTTCTTGAGTGGTGAAACAACGAGTGTCAAAGGTGTCCTGATTTCATGTGCAATGCTTGTAAATAACCGAAGCTTGTCCTCCTTGACCTGTTCGTTGTACTGCGCCATTTCAAGTCTTCTGCGTTGTTCCTGCTTGTTCAGATAGTAGGTATAGAAGAAATACAAGATGACCAATATGAGTAAAAAATACACAAATCTGGCCAGAATGCTACCATACCAAGGATTTGAAATGATTACCCGAATACTTCGGTTGGTGACATCGTTGCTTTCTTCATTAAAATAACCTCTGACTTCAAGGTTGTATCTTCCTGGAGGAAGGCTGGCATAGGTCACTTTCGCATTGGAAGCATCCGTGTGGTGCCAGTTATTATCGTAACCAGTAAGACGGTAAGAATAATTGACTTTTTGCGGACTGGCGTATTCCTGAGCTGAGAAATACAGCGTGAATGAGTTGTCCTTATAACTTAATTTAAGTCGTTTTGCTTTTGAGAGAGCGGCATCAAGTACATTACCAGACTTTGTATTTTTAGTGTAGTCAATGAATTTGTTGTTGATGTTGAGCTCGGTAAAATAGATGGGTTGTATTTGATATTGCTGTTTATTGACTTGCATGGGGTCAACTTTGATGACGCCATTATCTCCACCAAACAACAAACTACCGGATTTATCTTTATAGACCGAACCATACTTGAATTCACCGATATGGAATCCGTCAAAGGAGGTGTAGGTTCGAATGTGTTTTGACTTCAGGTTCAATCTTGACAGATTTTTTGGAGTCGTAAACCACAACGATTGGTCTTCACCAAAGGCCATCGACATAATGTTGTTAGATCCCAGGTTTCTACCAATATCGATGAGGGCAGGTTTGTTTTTAATCATGTCGTATTCAATCATGCCTGAACTGGTGCCGATGTACAGTTTGTTTTCAACCTCTTCGAAACAATTGGTCGGGAAATATCCACCTATACCGATATCTACATTCAGAATCTGTCCACGGTCTACATCATAATAATAAGTTCCTTCAGAGGTGCCAATCCACAATCTCCCAGTACGATCAAGGTGCAAAGTTCGAATCCATTTGTTGATTTGTGCACTGATATGTCGCAGTTTACCTGTTGTCAGATCAATGATGTTTAGACCACCACCATTGGTCCCTACATACAAATAATTTCGTAAAGCATCGAATTCCAGGCACATGACCTTGTTGTTTGAGAGCTGTTTATTCAAGTCCGGATATGTAAAAGCCCCTCCCGTTGAAGTAAACAACCCCTTTCCGTAACTTCCAGCCCAAACGGTTCCATTCTTGTCGACTTCCAGGCAGATCATGGAATGGCAGGTCAATCCTTCATTGAATTCGCGTTGGTTGATCAGGTTGTTCCCTGTAACCTGAAAAATTCCACCACCATCTGTGGCAACCCAGAGATTTCCATTGTTGTCTTTCGTAAATCCTGATACACAGGCACTGTTGGCTCCTGATTTATCTTTGGACATCACATGATACTCAAAACCTGAAATGGATTTTGGAACAATGAACAATCCCTTTTGATACAATCCCATCCATAAGTTTCCCACATTGTCTTCCAGTAGTGCATGAACCTTACTGTGTTCAAGGTCGACAATGGTGTTGTTATGTACTGTAAAGCTTTCAGTTCGTTCCGTTTCCCTGTTTAAGATCCAAACACCTCTGTTCTCAGATCCGATCAGAATGGTTCCGTCTTTTTTTACCAACAATGATTGTATGTTCATTGACAAAAGATTGGGATCATCCATTTTCCGGATGCTTTTTTTCGCTGAATCGTAGATGTAGAGTCCCTTAGATGATGATCCAATCAGGACATTCCCAGTACGTCCATCCAATTTCATGCAGGACAAAAGATCGTTGGCTATGTCTTTACGAATAGTATCATCCATTTGTAATGCAATCCTTTTCATGGTTTTCAGATCAATAACGCGAAAACCGGCATCGCTTGTAAATGCCCAAAGCCAACCACGTGAGTCTATAAGTAAATTCCCAACGAACAAAGTCCCGAGCAGCTGCGAGAGGCGTGCCGATAATTGGGTGTCAACAGTACAATCTCTTGTATTTAAAACATATACTCCGTGCCCGCTGGTACTGACCAATATCCTGTCTTGTTTGTGAAAGTCTATGATGTTGGAGAGAGAAAACCTCCTGCCCGGTTCCTCAAGAACAGAAAGCTTGATATACTCAAACTCGTTCTTCTCACTATTGTATCGGTTCAATCCTTTTCCGGTTCCAACCCAAAGCATTTTGTTGGAATCCATGAAAATATTCATAATGTCGTTGTTGGTGATTGAAACCGGATTTTCTTCCTTGTGAAGGAAATTCTGTATATGATCACCAATCAGTCGATCCAGCCCGTTCTCCCCACCAACCCAGATGAATCCATCCTGATCCTGATAAATGGTTTCAATTCTGCTGCTGGACAGACCTTGATCGGTCATATACAATCTTGAGTTTTGACTATGAGCAGAAAACGGTATGCTTATAAACAAACTCAATAGAATAAAAACGTTCCTGGTTTTAATTGACATGGTATTTAGAATGTGTAGAAACATTGTAAAAATACAACTATAATCCTAGAAATGGAGTACAAGAAAACGCATTCGATTCATTTTTGTTGTTTAGATCCAATATCAAATGATGCATGAATGCTGCATTTTGATTGATAACCAACGTCCCTATTGATAGGATGTTGTATTGTTGGATACTACAAGAATCTAGAGGTATCAAATCGGATAGAGAGACACAGGAATGTGCTAAAATGGGGTTATTGTATCAAAACCTACAATTTTTGAGTGTTATATGTGCCAAATTCTAAAGGATGTATTCCAATAATGCGAATGTTCTAAATTTATGTGTATTAAGTTTGTAAAAAAAATTATATGAATGAATTGTTTTCTGTCAGGGAGAAAGTGATTGTCATCACTGGAGGTACTGGAGTTTTGGGCAGTTGTATCGCAAAATACCTTGCTGGCCAGGGAGCGCTTATAGTCGTACTAGGTAGACGAGCAGATGTTGGAGAAAAAATTGTTTCACAAATCAAGGAAGATGATGGTGAAGCGGTTTTCTTCAAGACAGATGTGTTAAATTCGGAGGTGTTGCATGAAAATCTACAGGATATCCTTTTGGAATATGGCCGTGTCGATGCTTTGATCAATGCAGCGGGTGGAAATATGCCAGGGGCAACCATTGCACCTGACGCTACTTTTTTCGATCTGCAACCCGAAGCATTCAAAACGGTTTTGGATCTGAACCTAACAGGCACGGTGCTTCCTACTCAAGTTTTCTTAAAGCCCATGGTCAAGCAGGGAAAGGGTTCAATCATCAATTTCAGTTCCATGGCTGCATACCGTCCGATGTCTCGTGTTTGCGGATACGGAGCAGCTAAAGCAGGGATATCCAATTTTACGGCTTACATGGCTCATGAATTGGCGAGCAAATTCGGTGAAAAGATCAGGGTAAATGCCATTGCACCTGGTTTTTTCCTGACAGAACAGAATAGGTTGCTGCTGACCGAAGAAAACGGTGGTTTTACCAAACGAGGACAGGATGTGATTCGACAGACCCCCTTTGGACGATTCGGAAAACCGGATGAGCTTTGCGGTACCATTCAATATCTCCTTAGTGATGCATCCAGTTTTGTCACAGGAACTGTCGCTATAGTCGATGGTGGTTTCAACACCTTTGTCCTGTGATTTTATTAAAATAATAGCGTACTTTTAACTACCCAACCAGAATCTTCCTATCATGTCAACAATTAGAAAGCTGTTTTTTCTATTTTGCGGATTTCTGATAGCGTCAAACATCAGTGTTCTTGCAAAGAAACCGGATCAAACCGCTGTACGTGAGCGAATTCTGATCAACGATGGATGGAAGTTTTTCCGATACGGCGACAACGATCAACCGGACAAACTGGTGTACGATTTAAGGCCGAAAGTGACTGATTCCAGGGATGATAAACCTGCAGATGCAATGCCTACAGGCCCTGATTCTCTTGCTTCAGGAAATGGAGTACTCAAAGCATGGATAGTACCTTCCGGCAATGAATTCATCGGTGATGCCGCCAAGCGATTTGTCAGACCTTCCGGAAATCCGGGAGAAAACTTCTCCTTTGTCCGCAATGATTTTAAGGATAAGGGCTGGGAAAGTGTAAACTTACCGCATGATTGGGCAATAAAGGGACCTTTTTATGTGGGTGAAAATATCCCAGTTGGTGGTGGCATGGGAAGGCTTCCGATACAAGGTGTGGCTTGGTACCGCAGAAAGCTCGACATACCTGCTTCGGATGCAGGAAAAAGTATTTTCCTTGATGTGGATGGAGCCATGTCATACGCAATGGTATGGCTGAATGGAAAACTCGTCGGTGGCTGGCCCTATGGATACACATCCTGGCGCCTGGATTTGACTCCCTACCTGAAACCTGGTAAGGAAAACCAGTTGGCCATCCGTCTCGACAACCCGGCCAATTCCTCCAGGTGGTATCCGGGGGCTGGTTTGTATCGAAATGTCTGGCTGACTAAAACCGGTTCGCTTCGAATCAGACATTGGGGGACCAAGGTGCATTTCAGTGATGTATCACCAGAAAAAGCAACCGTCCATTTGGACGTCTTTCTTGAAAATGCAAGTTTGAAATCCGAACGGATGAAGGTTCGTACTGAATTCTTCAGGATTGACTCCCTGGACCGAAAAATAGAGTCTTCAATGACGAGCATTGGATTAACGGAAATAAAGTTGAAGGCACATTCAACCGATACTATTTCGGGTTCAGTCACCATTGATAAACCAAAATTGTGGGGGCCTTGGTCAACACAGGTTCCCAATCGTTATGTGGCCGTCACGACCGTGACCGCTGGTGCCAAGACGGTGGACAGGTATGAAACCGTGTTTGGAATTCGCGAGGTACGTTTTGATCCTGAAAAGGGGATTTTTGTAAATGGAGAAAAAATCGAAGTCAAAGGTGTTAACCAACATCACGACCTTGGCGCACTTGGTGGTGCGTTCAATTTCCGGGCTACGGAACGTCAGTTGGAAATGTTGCGCGAGATGGGCTGCAATGCCATTCGAATGTCTCATAACCCTCCCACACCTGAATTGCTTGATTTAACCGATCGAATGGGTTTTTTGGTCATTGACGAAGTCTTTGATTGTTGGAAACGAAAAAAAACCCCATTGGATTTTCACTTGATTTTCGATGATTGGTTTGAACAGGATTTACGTGCCATGATCCGCAGGGACTGGAATCATCCGTCCATCATCCTTTGGAGTTTCGGTAACGAAGTGGGTGAACAGTATACCGGAGAAGAAGGAGCCTCGTTGGCGAAGAAATTGAATGGCATTGTCAAAGAAGAAGATACCACCAGACCAACCACGATTGCCATGAATTATGCCAAACCAACCATGCCCTTACCTGGCGTTGTGGATGTTATTGGCCTGAATTATCAGGGAGAAGGAATACGGTATGATGGTCCTTATACCAACTTAAAAGGTATCACAACCCCACCATTGTTCCCTGAATTCCATTCCCGATTTCCCGATAAAGTCCTAGTTAGCACAGAGAATGCGTCCGCTTTAAGCAGCAGGGGCGAATACATGTTCCCAGTCTATCCAGGCAACAGTGCACCGATAAGGAATGGACAAGGTGGAAATTCGGTTACGCATCAGGTCAGTTCCTATGAACTATACTCGGTCGATTTTGGATCCTCTGCAGACAAAGTGTTTGCAACACTTGACAAACATCCCTACGTTGCTGGTGGATTTGTTTGGACCGGTTGGGATTATATCGGTGAACCGACACCTTATTATACCTCACGCAGTTCCTACTCAGGCATCATAGATCTGGCAGGATTTAAAAAAGACCGCTTTTATCTTTATCAATCCTATTGGCGCCCTGATTTCCCAATGGCACACATCTTGCCACATTGGACTTGGACCGACCGTATCGGGCAAGTGACACCAGTGCATGTATTCACTTCGGGTGATGAGGCCGAATTGTTCCTGAACGGAAAATCACTTGGAAGAAAACAAAAAGCACCCTTTGAATACCGCCTAAGGTGGGACTCGGTACACTATGAACCCGGAATAATCAAAGTGATCACCTATAAAAAGGGAAAGATTTGGGCTTTGGACAGTGTGTGTACAGCCGGAGTTGCACAAAAACTCGAACTTACCGCTGATCGGGCTGTTTTGAAAGCTGATGGTAATGATCTGTCATTCATTACCCTTCGAATAACCGACCAGCATGGAGTGACCATGCCATCAGCCAAAAATACCATTGCTTTCCGTCTGGAAGGTTGCGGTGAGTTAGTTGCAACGGATAATGGTGATCCGAGTGACATGGTTGCATTCCCATCCAACATTCGAAAGGCATTCAATGGTTATTGTCTGTTGATTGTCCGTACCAAAAAAGGCGAGTCGGGTCAGATTCGCATTGTCGCTGTTTCAGAAGGAATGACAGAGGGTTCCCTAACTATACAATCTGTTAAATAAAACAATCTGATGAAGTATATTTCCCGAAAATTGTACCCTTTCATTTTTAAGTTCAGCCTGTTGATTAGTCTTTTTAGTGGACAAACTGCAGTTGCTGTAAATGGCAGCGATCTGTGGTTGTCGAAACATTCAACCGCACAAGTGACAGTGCTGGGTTCAGTAAAAACGCCCATGCTGCAACTGGCCTGCAAAGAACTCCGGGAAGGATGGCAAGGCATAGACGGCGCTACATTTCGCCTGACAGTGAAAAAGGATAAATCCCTGAAAGTGGATGGTTTCCGTTTGGATTCCTCCGTAATACAATCTAATTCTGAAAAGGGTATATTATATGGTGTATTTGATCTTTTGCGGAGGCAGCAAACCGGTGAACCAATAAGCAACATTGTCAATAATCCTTCTTATGAATTTCGTTTACTGAACCATTGGGACAATCCGGACGGTTCCGTTGAACGTGGCTATGCAGGGCGTTCCATTTTCTGGAGAGGTGATGGAGTTCAATTGGTAGTGACTGAAGCCGACCGTGCACTTTGGCATAAATATGCTAGGGCTAACGCTTCCATCGGAATAAACGGAGCGGTACTCAATAATGTCAATGCCAATCCAAAGGCTCTGAGCGCAGACTTCCTGCAGCGGACTTGCGCCATCGCAAACGAACTGCGTCCTTATGGCATCAAAGTCTATCTAAGCATTAACTTTTCATCACCGGCATCGCTCGGTAAGCTGAAAACGTCGGATCCGCTTGACCCAGAAGTTATAAGTTGGTGGAATTCAAAAGTGAAGGAGGTCTATCAACTTATACCTGACTTCGGCGGTTTTCTGGTCAAAGCCAACAGTGAAGGGCTTCCAGGTCCTCAGGATTTTGGCAGAACCCACGCTGAAGGTGCCAACATGCTGGCCGACGCACTTAAGCCGTTCGGGGGTATCGTCATGTGGCGTGCCTTCGTTTATAGTCCTTCCGACAAGGATAGAGCCAAACAGGCATACAATGAATTCATGCCGCTGGACGGAATGTTCAGAGATAATGTCATTATTCAGGTTAAAAACGGACCCATTGATTTTCAACCACGTGAACCTTTCAGCCCCCTCTTCGGAGCGATGAAGAAAACAATGATTATGCCCGAATTGCAAATCACACAGGAATACCTGGGACACTCTTTACAACTGGTTTATTTGGCTCCCATGTGGGAGGAATGCCTGCAAAGTGATACCTATCAGGAAGGTCCTGGCAGTACGGTTGCCAAGTGTACGGACGGAAGCTTGTTCAACCCGAAACATACAGCGATTGCCGGTGTTGCCAATATTGGTCTGGATGCCGACTGGTGCGGCAATACCTTTGCACAATCCAATTGGTATGCATTCGGTAGACTGGCTTGGGATACTAATCTGAAAAGTGAGCAAATAGCGAAGGAATGGCTGAAGCAAACGTTCAGTTCCGATCAGGCA